>Ga0065711_1040701_pt1 | contig 16749 bp, 13 predicted proteins | sample Hoacrofraction12_FD_59098 | JGI IMG/M metagenome (GOLD analysis project Ga0065711, IMG submission 59098) | Hoatzin crop microbial communities from Cojedes, Venezuela - Epithelial fraction 12 v2 (version 2) | ecosystem: Host-associated > Birds > Digestive system > Esophagus > Crop | place... | reverse complement strand
CCCCCCCCAGCCCTTTCCTCTTTAAAGTATCAGCTTAGTAAAGTATTGAACAAGCGTGCTGAGTAGCGCTGATAATTAGGTAATTTGAATTCGGGGCTGGCTGTTAGATGTGAAGTCGTGGGACGGAGGCGGGATGTGTTGGAAGGCAATGCGTTCCGTCTCCGGGTAGGAGAGGGTTGCAATGCCCTTTAGATCAGCACCGCTCGCCAGCAAGCCCAGGGTACGGCGTTGAGCAGAGACGTGGCTGCGTGGCCTCGTTCGCCCTCTTTGTCAGGGAAAGCAGCAGATGTTGACAGTGAATAGAGCGAAGTGCAAACGGGTAAAATAATGAACGGAAGTGGTAGCTTAATGGAATTATTAATGGGATTTGTGTTCAAATAGTGAACAAGGATTGATTTTTATTAACATAGGTTTTACACATGTAAACTCATGCAAAAGATTATGCCATGCTTTTCCCTCTCTGGCGGAGTGTTTATTATAGAGTACGCTGTATGCACAGGGTTCTCCGAAGTTCTTTAAATATTGCCCTTTCTCCCACTTATCTCACGGTGCTTCGCAGTGTGTAGCACTTCATGTAAATCTGTGTAATACACCCAGAGGTTTAACTGAACAGCGAGGAAACCTTGAAATTAAAACTCAAGTAGTAGGCGTTTGGTGGGAGTTTGGTGTTTGCTTGATCATTCTCACCAGAATAAAAGGTGGGAGCGTGACAGAGAGCTCCAAATGCTAAAGTGCAGCTCTCGGTGAGCTGCGAGGCCTCTGCGAGAAGTGCCTGTGTACCTACAGGGTGGTGGTGGAGACGTCATAATTACAAGCTGACATTTAAAGAAATGTCAGAAGCGTTCAAACAACCCCCTGCTCAGCTTCCACCCATGTATCTTTTTGTGTCCCCAATCCTGCCATCTGTTATCCCAAGGACTCCGGTTTTGATTACCTTTTTGTTTGCTTTTCTGTTAAATGTTTTATTTATCCTCTATGCCTGGCGTGTGCTTCCAGAGATTGCTTGCAAGCCCTTTGTCCTCTGCGTACATGGATTTCTCCTAAAGAACTATTTACCACCACGATGCTAGCAAAAACTAATCCTCTGATGGTGGCTGGGCTGTGAGTATTTCTGAATGCATCTGTGTGTAGGAGCAGACTTGGCCAAATACCTGTTTGGAGTGTGTCTACAGCAACACACATGGTATTACTCAACGTCATTACCTGTCATCTCCTTACTTGCTGCTTGTGCTATTTTCTTCACACGTTGTTTTCTTGTCATTTTTGGCTGTGAGCTCCTCAGGGCAGGGACCATGCCATTCCTGGCATCTGAGAAGTTCTTTGTTCCATTTAATAGATTTTTTTTGCTACATGTCTTTTGAAAATCAAAGAGAAGCGCTGTATTGCCTTGCTGCCCTGGCACAGCAAGGTCTCTACAAAGTTCATTGGCCACCGTTAAAAAAGACTTCTTCTGAAGCAGCTGCCATACTTTTCTTTTATTAGTGGTAATGTTAAAGTGTGGTTTGTGCTGCTAATCCTAGCTCGTTCCGTAAAAGCTAAGAACAGTCATAGCAGAGTAGACTACGTGTTTGCACAGCTCGGTATTCTGCCTCCAGCAGGAGATTTACATTGCAAGTACGCTGTACGTATACTTCCCCGGTACGTGCTCCCCGCAGCCAGCGGCTTGGGGATTGCTTTAACCATCTGGTAAAGCACGAAGTGTCTGCTCGCCTCCAAGCACGCGCATAGCCCCGTTGACCTCAGGATGGCTGTTTTCCTGCCGACTGTTTAGTATGCTTTTAATGGTTTCAATGGTCGGAGACTTTCCTATGGGGAGATACCCATTGCAGGTAGCTGCTGGTGAGCAAAGCGAAAGGAGCCGAAGTGTGCTGGAGTCTGCCTGGTCCTGAAGAGCTGCTCTCGTTAGGGAGAAGGAGTTCTTCAGCCACACATCAGTACCTGGACATGTGCGTGAGAGGGACAGGACTCAGCTCGTGTCCCTTCGTCTTGCATTACCTGGCCTGAATGACCACGTAATTTCCAGCTGGGCAGAGGAGGGAGAGCCTGCTGACCAAGCCTGGACTTGCTGCTTGGAAGCCGTAGTTAGGCACTTACCTAAATACCGGCATTTTAACAACTGTAAATGTGCGTGTGAATTGTGGCTGGTGGTTCCGTAGAGTCAGATGAGTGCAAGGTCAAGGTCAGAGGCGTAGTGTTGTAGCAAGACTGATCTCTGATGGCTGTTAGTGATTCCCATTTCTGAAAAAAATGCTGACCTTGTGATTTTTTATTGTAGAATCATGTTAGTCCTGGGGTAGAAAATATTGGGTAAAATATATTGAACCCATAATTCATATTAATGGAAATTCAATAATGACAACCTGTCATCCACAGAGATTAGAAGTGACTCCAAATGTTGTACTATAAAAACATTAAAAAGGCATTATGAATTACAATCTATTGCACCATGTTTTGCTCATTATAAATAATGGAGGGAAAAACTAGTCCTTGGAAGTTTTTGGACTGTCCGTTTTGAGAGAAGCCAGCAATTACTTTCTAGAGCTGACTGTGCACCATTGATCTGACTTATGGATTTCATAAATGCAGTGGTCTGCTAATTTAATAAACTTGCTCAATCTGTTTTTAAACAGAGTGCAGAACTTTGAAAAATGATTTCCTTTCAAACTAAAATTAACTTTCATGGCTTTTAAACATTAGATTGTGGTATTTGCTTCCAGTTTTTCATTAAAATACCTTCTGGTTTCACATTTTTCCTGGGATGGGCTAGATGCTTGCGGCTCATGTTTTATTATATTAAATACTCATATTTCACTTATGCTAATTTGGCATCAAGCTGTGAATTGGAGTTCTTAGGCAAACCTTTATTTGGTTCTACGTTGTCAGTAAAGTTTACAGCTGTCTACAAAGTTTGCCACTGCCAAAAGCTTAGATATAATTGTTCAGTAAACTAGGACTTGTCATATACTGGACAGAATATTGATACACGAGATGTGATATCTTATCTGGGTAGTTTGTATGTGAAGCTGCACAGTTTTTAGGAAAGACTCCCAGTGTTTTCAATAAATTTGCATCAGGCTGAGTAAAGGGAGAATTCCTTCTTGAATCACTAGTCTATTTTAACTGTTGTAACCACAGTAAGTCGTAAAACAGTTCAATCTGCTCTAGAAATCTGGCTGCTTTTGCAAATCTAAAACCTACCTGTTGGACTTTAAGCGTAAAGAGGTCAAATAGTGGGATGGCAAATTCTATCAGCTGAGTTTGGGGATTTGCTGATATGTTATCTGTTAATGTCCAGGGAATCCTGTCCTCTGAATTCTTGCCCCCCCCATCTGGAGACATCCCTGCTCTGTTGCAGCGTGTGGTGTAACTAGGGGCCAAAGTCTTCCGTGTTAAACAAATTCTGAACTTCATACAGTATGGATCCATCCCTGCTTCCCTACACCAATCTATGCAACATGCGTTGTATCATGAATTAGCATTGACAGGGTAACTGAAGGATCTTTGGTCAGATGCCAGGTTCAATTCATTTGTTATCAAGACCGAGAAACGAATGTGACAGTGACAGTAATAATTATCTTCTTCTGTAGAGAAATGCAATACGAGCTTACACATTTTGGTTAAAGGGGAGATAAGGAAGAGTGAGGCAATTATACCTATCGTACGCTTGTGACCTGTGTTTTTATCGGTCTTGACAAGCTTAAAAAGTGTGATGGTACATCTGGGCCGAGGAACACCTAAATTCAAATAAAATAACTTTCAGCTGCTACCATATTTGTACCGCAGACTGATAGATTGCTTTTTCAGAAATCAGCTCTGTTGCATTTTTTAATAAAGTTAATGGGGTAGGACAGACAATAGTGGGTTGCTGTCTGTGTAGCGTATTCTGGATACAAAATGAAATTCCCTCAATCTTATTTAATATTACAGGTTTGGGGTTTCAGAGGAAGAAAATGAAAAATCAATGGCATTTGCAGCACAACACAATGTTGGAGCAACAAGATTCAGGGAAGCTGGCTAGTGACTGGCCTTGAGGACTCCTGGGCTACTCTTAGCTTCAGGACTCCCACTAATTTTTTTTTACCCTTCCACCTCCTACAGATGTGGGACTAATATTATTTACTTTTCTTTATTCTGTCTCTGCTGGATTCCTTGAACAGCTCTTATGAGCTATTTGAACATGGATGCCTTTGAAACTCCTGCTTAGGCAGAAGTCCAGCTCTTGCCGATATTCAGACCATTTTGGGGTGTTTCCATCCTGGAAGGTCTTTTGAAAGAGTCAGAGGAGTGAGTTGGCACAAACATGAGTGTTTTGAAAAACTGACTTGAGGAAAAAGCAAGCTTCTGCTTGATGTAGGTCAGGGCCATGGTCGCGTAATTTTAGAGACTAATCTATCTGAATATTTAGGTACTGTTATGGACCTTGGAACCTAGCTTTGGACAAGGCTTGTGTAAAACTAAATGGAGATGGTTCAAGAAAAGTGTGTGAAAAAGTGCAAGTTGGCAGTTAGTCTTGGATTTGTCCTTATATGGGGAAATAAAATGATGTCAGGCCGGTAGCAAAGCAGCAGTGCTCCGTGCTGTTCACTGCTACCGAAGCAGAGCTTGTCAGTCCCTGACCAAGCTGAGACGCTGAGAGTGTCATGCAGACCAAGCCCTGAAGGCCTGGCCGAGAGGCTACGTCAGTCATCTGAAGGACTGAATTCGTGGACTGTGTCTCATGGTAGGAATGAAAGAGCAGGCTTGGCAGTATTTCCCTTGAAAAAGTGATCTTCCTGAAGACAGCAATCTTTCTGCTGCTCATTGGGCCGTTCTGCACATCTGCGTCCTCTCTTCTGCTCCTGACAAAACGTTCCTTCTCTCTACTGAGTTTTCTCCTGACTCATCAAGTCTTCCGACTGTATTTGCGCTCTTCCTAATAAAAAAAAGAAAACAGGAAAAGCTGTTTCTTTTTAATGAAATTTCTTGTCTGAAAACAGAAAATCTCAAATTGTCTCATTGATCTTTTTTATTTTGTTTTATTACTTAAGCACTAAAAATGAAACAGATGAGATATAAATGAACTGGCTCATCTTTTGTTTCTTTCCTACATGTGGAAGGCTGTATTTTTTGTGCCTGCTGTACAGATTTGTCTCATATAATGCACTTTTTTTTTTTTGCTTCTCATCCATTTTCATGCCTTTCCATTTATTTTCACCTCCAACGGTGCTGGGTACCTGGAAGCTCTCCATTGCGCTCCTGGGAACAGGCAAGGTCTAGCAGATGAGGCACAAGGAGAAGTTCAGGGAAACCTGCAGCCTGATGCTGTTTCGCTTGACAGCTTCTGATGAATCATTGAAGCTTTGATTCACCTTGTGGCTCTTTATCCATCGAAGTGTTAGGCATCTATTTAAAGCTAGCTTGTAGCCTCCCGTTTTATTCAGCGTGGAGGATTAGCACTCTCCAGAAGATGTTTTATCTCATCCCAGAAGAGGTGGGTTGAAGCTCTCCTTTGGCGTGCTTTTCTGTTCCCGTTGGCTACGGAGGGAGCCCGTAGATGGGTTTTGGGTATCTGACGTTGAAACAAACCCCGTCCTCACGTTCTGTATCATTTTATCCATCTGTGTCAGAAGAAGCTATATAAGCAGTTAAAGATCTAAATGTGAAAAAAATATATGTTCTGCAAATGGCTATTGATATTGTAAATAGTAGTATTATTATTATCCACCTGCTGAGGGAAAAAAGTCACGTCTTGCTTATACTGAATCGTTCGAGTGGCAGAAACTTTGCCCAATGTTTCACTGCATACAGTTATTTCCCTTTTTTATTTTGCTTTTCCTTTTGCTCTTCTTCATTAATGCAAATTTTTCTCATTTGTGACACTAGTAGGAAGTGCTTGGCCCATTACACATAGCTTAGTCATAAACAAGGTATTTGCTCTTTCTCATGAACAGAGAAGTGTCAGAAAATTTCTTTCTGGATTGTCGGTGACATTATCACACTGGAGTTTGCTGTTGCTGAAAATTATTTTCTCTGCAGAGACAGCACTCAACCTCAAGATTTGGAGGTAAATCCACACAAATAAAGCAGTTTACCATCTCTGATCAAATTGCTCATTTTCAGTTATGTGGGAAGACTATAAAGGCACATGATGGAGTATTTGCAGAGGCCGTGGGGAGCTGAAAAACGGATACAAAGAACAATGACGTTTTGAGGCTGTTGAGGAGATGGGGCACTGTTTTCAAGCTGAGAAGGGGTAAAAATAAGCAAGACCCTTGGGCTGGCTTTGAATCACGAAGGGGGGGAACTCAGCTGCAACAAGCCACAGCTTGTGCATCTTTCCAGTGTCCGTCCTCTGATGGACCCCCATGCTGAATAACACTTGCAGCAGGTGCCGTCCCTATTGTAGCTGTCTAACCTCTATGGTTATGAAGGCAGGTAAGCATTTTCCATCTCCGTTACGTGGCAGTGGAAGACCCTAAATGGTGCCAGTAGTGGAGGGGTGAGGGAACTGGTGGGAGATCTGAGGGGTCTGGGTTTAGCTCTTGACTGTGTTCTTCACAGAGGTCTTGGTCTTGGGCAAATCATCCAGGTGTCTGAATATCTTTTGCCTCCTGATTTCTGTAGCATTTAGGTGTGAACAGCCGTGGATTTAGACTTCAGTGTTTTGTTTCAGTAACTGTAAAAGAGGAGAAAGCATCCACATCGAGGAGGTATTTTTGTGGATAAACATATTAAAGATTACGAGGTACTCCAAGGCTACATCTACTTGCACCCTGAACAGCCGGGCCATGAGCCCAATGTTTTAAAATTCCTAGAGCAATGAAAGAACAAATTGTAATAATCAGCATGAAGGTAAATTGATTTAAATTCTACCAAATGTTATGAAATTGTAGTATATCAGCATTGTTAGAAAACATTACAGCTGACTCAAGGGAGTCAGGGAAAATAAAGAAAGTGATCTGGAATGCTTCGTAGTCTGGGAAAACACAAAATAGGACAGCAAGAAACCAAGACACTGTGATGTGCCTCTAGGATGATTCTGTTTTCAGACCCATTATTCTAGGCTTTAGAGACTTTGGGAGGAGTTTCTAAAGGCAAACTGTGGAAGATGCAATGACACCGTTTCTAAACATGACTGCCTCGGCTATCTACTCCTTTGCCACAGATTCCTTTATAGCAAGGACTGCAGGATGAGGTTGCCCATGTTGTTGGTTTGGTTTATGAGCAGGAACCCATCTTTCTGCATAAAGCTCAAATGCTCAACTGCTGCAGTTGAAGCTTGGATGCACCTGCTGTTCTGCTGCCCCATGAGATGGATCTGGAGCCAGCAACATCTTAAGCCCCACGGCTGAAACCACCAGGACTTATCTCTTAAAGCCCTAGGGAAACGAAATCAGAGTTTCCTACATAACCACCTCCAAATTTGCTGTCAGTGTAATAGAGTAATTAACAGAGCCAGCAAAGACCTTGGTTGTGTAACAGGAGAAATATCAAACAAAAGTCATGAAGTATTTTGATTGAAGTCTGTTCTATTAGTAAGACTGGTTCTTAAATACTTTGCCCAGTTCTAATGGCCATGATTGAAGAAGATGATAAAATACTAAAGCAAGTCTTAAGGAGGACCATAAAAATTACCCAGGCTTGGAGAATAAGCCGTAAAATACGTTTCAGTCTATTCAGTTTGCTGAAGGAAGGCTGGAAGATGTTTGCGTAGGTTCTGACAAATGGAAAAACAGCTGAAGTGGAGAACATGTAAATCTTGCAAACACTATTGAGTGACTGGAAGGAGCAGTTTGATGGTATCAAGAAATCAAATCATCCCCAATGATCCTATGAGTTCTTCCAGCCTTAGGCGGTGAATCTAGAAGAACTAGAACACCAGATAAAAACTGCAGTTTTAAATGACTGAAGGACCACAATCTTCCACTTGGGTACTGCAGTGTCTTCCGATATCCTCTTAAAAGGTTTTGGCTTGAGTAGGTCTTCACTCCAAGGATTTAATTTGCAGTTACCATAAATATTTAGCTGATTCTTTCAAAGGACATTCTCTTAGTTTCAGAAATTGGGGGAAAACAAGTAATAATTTTTTTCTCCAGGAGGGCTCTTGATTTTAAACCTCTCCCTCTTACTCCTCGAGATTTCAGTGCATGCATTAGAGCACAGTTCTTCTAACGCAGAACTGTTGAATGATGTGACGTGAAAGTCTTTGTGGGGAAAATGACTGAAAATGAAACTCCTGTAGCTGCAACGCTGTTTGGGATCTAAAACTGTGGTTAGAGAAAGACGCTTGCTGTGTTAATCCTACTTACGGCTTTACCATGTTTTTTATCAGGTCTACTGCAAATGTCAGGTCCTCAGCTGGATTGTGTTGCTAAATGTCCACATTTGTTTTCTTTCTTTTGTTCCACCATTTTTATTTTTATAATACTGCTTTCTGCCCAGGTTTTTTCCTGCCTTTGTAGCTTTGAAGTCTTTCCTTTAATCATATCGCTCATTTTGTCTAAATAGCAATGACATGGTAACAAGGATTACACTTGGTGGTTAACATAATGTAGCAATTAATCAGGCTGCACCGAGTATTTTAGGATCATTCAACATGAGGGCACCAGGGAGAGCACTCCTTGTGTCTAGCAATGTGTAAGCCCTTGTAGGTGTCTCTGTAAAACTTGGGCACGGGAGGAGAGGGATGTGAAAACAAACTGCGTGGCAGATGTTAGTCGCTGTCACATCACCGAAGGCTGCTGATGCTGCTGAGCTGCCGGTGAGCGGGGCATGGGAGTCCGTACAGAGTAGCATAGTTTGGGGTTCACAATGCTTCGTTCAGCTTTGGGGTTTCACCTTGCACCTCTCTCTGTTTGGCCTGATATTTCTCAGGTCCAAACTTCTGAGACACTTCTAGGTGGGTGTATCGTGACAGCGTTAGAAATATGGACTTCAAAGTCATAAATAATCTCATTTAGTCTCGTAACAATGAAATGTTTATATAGTTAGAAAACACTCAAGCATCTGCCCTGTGGTGGTACATGTTGCTTATCTATTTTATCACATTTTTCATCCTGTTATCATTAGTGACTTGTAGAGTTGCCACCTCCAGATGTTCAGATGTCACGACACAATCCCCAGAATCGAACGACTTTTATAAAGTAATAAATTCGGGGTTGCCTTGGTTTCCTTTATGACTGCTGAGGGTTTGGAGTATGGGCAGATTGCATTTCACATGATTGCCCGTAGCAATCAGGGTTAGAAAATTTTTTTGTTTTTTAAATGAAACTAGAGATGGCCTCCATGAATCACTTCGAGCCACGTCACTTCGGGTCAGCCATAACACGGGGTGCTCGCAAGAGGAGGCAGAGTAAAGCAAAATTCAGACACCAAAATCCAGAGCTGTATACCTAAAAATCGCTGCTGTCTGACCCCAGGGGTACCTACAGTCTCCATAGGTGCCTTAATTTTGACAGTCCAGAATACCCCAGCATCCTCAGCTGTGTGTCTGTATGGGCCAGAACTGTCCCTGGCTTACGGCTAAACCTCTCTGGGACGTGGAAACCAAGAACTCCTTTACCTCAGTCCACCGAATGGCATTTCTGAGAGTATGCCTTACAAAAAAAAGAGGATTTAAGGAAATCTGAATACAAGACGTGAGGTCAGTGGCAGCTTTCTTTTTTTAGAAAACACTGTAGCACCAGGAGATCGTAAAACTGTCAAAAACTGCGGGGAACGGGGGCTTTTGGATCACGCATTCCAAATGGCAGGTTCCTCAGCTCCGCGCTGGGGTCAGGTGTGCGCTCTCTGGAGAAGCTTTTCCCTTCAAGGCCTGGCAGTGGATGCTCTGCTCATATTTAAGAGGGAAAGAAAGAAGCCAAGGTCCAAGGAAGCAGCAAAGGATACATCCTGTGTTCGACAAAAGGAATGCAAGCCCAGCAGGTGCAATCCTGCTGTTTAAAAGAACAGGGGGAAAAAAGGAAACAATTATTTTTCATTAAAACAAGAGAAGGGGAAAAAAGTAGTCCCCAGACACACAGTCCTGGGGTGAGGGTTCAGAGCTGCAGGGCAATTTTGGGGTTCAGATGCTATGGACAGTGCAGTCAAGGTAAGAGCATTGGGGACAGAGTTGCTTCTCAGTCCCTCAAGCTGATCCAAAACATAACTTTGTAACGTTGTAGTTAAGAAAGGATCTTGCTGTAGTTACGTGTTTAATTTTAGTGGGCTAGTGGTGTTTTCTTTTTCAAGATCATTCTGACTTTGCACATAATCGAATAACTCTCCCGGTCTTGCAACAACATTCCTGTGATGCTTTCACTCTCAAGTCAGTCTCCTCTTACAAGTCAGTCCGTCTGAAGCTGGCGAATCCAGGATGCGTGTGTCCTTTGGAGGGGAAAAATCCAATTACAGCGGCGTGCGTCGGGGAACCTGTAAGCCTGGGAGGTGGGTTTATCTCAATCTGAATAGCGAGGGTTTGTAAGAGAGCTGGCATCACGAGTTGCTGGGCTCTCGAGAGGAGCGTTTCCCTGTAGATATAAGCCAGGCCGCTCTTGTAAGAATGAGAGAAGTTCCCAGTGCAGCAGGCAAGCCCCAGATTGTCATGTGTCTGAAACGGTACCAAAAAAATCCTTTAATTTTCTAGAATAACCACAGTATCAGGCCACTAGTCTGTGAAATAGAAGACCTATTTCAGTTGCCTCCCCAGTTTGAGGAGATTCAGACTTACTCTCCAAGACTATTTTATAACACTTTAACATTTCTGAGTAATACTCAGTATTCTAAGAGCAGGGATACGAAGCTGCCTCTTACCTCCCCATCCCACCGTCGGGCTGCAGAGCCAGACGACCCTGAGTGACGTGCAGGAGGATTTGAGACTCCCTCCTTACCCCAGCTTTCCTGTTGGGTTGCAGGTACTTAACGAGGTTCTTGCCTTTGGGGAGTTTTCTGCTGAATTTCATAGAATCATAGAATGCTGAATAGAATTTGCTGGCTTTTGTGAGACATAAGGTCATATATACGGCCCATCAAGTCTGAATACTTGACACAGAGTCCCTGGGTTCTTCTTGGACCACGAAAGCATGACGGAGAGCCTGAAAGGAGGTTGTAGTGAGGTGGGTGTTGGTCTCTTCTCCCAAGTAACTAGCGACAGGACGAGAGGCAATGGCCTCAAGTTGCATCAGGGGGGTTTTAGATTCGATATTAGGAAAAATTGCTTTACTGGAAGAGTCGTAAATCATTGGAACAGGCTGCCCAGGGAAGTGGTGGAGTCCCCATCCCTGGAGGTGTTCACAAAACGTGCAGATGTGGCATTTTGGGACGTGGTTTAACAGGCATGGTGGTGTTAGGGTGACGGTTGGACTTGATGATGTTAGAGGACTTTTCCAACCTTAATGATTCTATGATTCTATGAAAAATGGTGAAGAAATCCTCTGTGTGTGTGTGCATCCCCATAAGATGAATCCATAGAAACAAGTGTTCTCCAGTTCCCAGTCCTGCACGTTTTCAGCAGTGAATATTTAAAGCTCTGGTTTCCAGTCTCAAAGTCTGCAGCAGTATCAATAGCGCCTAAAGGGGCCTGGAAACCAACATCGGGATGTTTTCTGGGGGAGGTCTGCAGTTCCCAGAGGTGGGTGCCCACTGCCGCAGGGTATCCGGTCGGGGCCCGGGGCAGGTGAGTGCGGGCTGCTGGGGATCGGATATGAATGAAGGGGAGACTGGACAACAGTTGATGGTGCTGCTGCTGCTGTGAAGCCACAGGATGAGAAATATTTTTGGCCTTCAGTTTCTGCTTGTTTGGGGTGGAGAGCTGTGAGCTTTGACTTTTTGACCCATTTTTTACATAATATCCATTTGGATCTTTGTTGCATTTATTTGGACGTAGAGGGTTTTTTTGAGGATATCTTTAACTGGATGTTAAGTTTAGAAGATCTATTTCTGGGTCCATCTTCCTGTGCACGGGAAATAACTCTTTAAGTCTTTTTTAAAAGCCCTGCAATGTGGTGGTTTAAAAGTTACCTTACAGGTGCAGCTGAATTATTCAGCCCTCTATCCTTCCGCTGTCACCGCTTCCACAATATGAATTGATTAATCAGTATACGTTATTTACTTTTTGATTGTAAGAAATTAACTGGGCTGTAATTTCTCATTGACTTTCGATTTGCGTTTTAAAGAACAGCGTGAAAGTGAAGTCCTGACTTTGGGTTTTTTACTGTGTCCTTGCAGTTCTTAATAGTTCCATTGCTGTCAATGGAGGCCACTGGCAGACCGGTTCTAGAAGGAGATGAACATGTAGATTGGCAAAACAACCCGTAGACAACAGAGTGTCAGGCAATAAAATTCTGGTGCAATAGGAAAAAACTCAAACTTGTAACAGAATCACTTAGTACAGATGCCTTGGTGTTTCTGTCTGGAGCAGATGCAGCAGCTGAAATGGTTTAGGGACACGGACAGTATTTCATAAACGGAAAATTCTCCAAGCAAGTGGCTACAGTCTGTGGCTCACCAAAAGACTTTTCCTGCAGCTGAAAGTGACTGAAGTAAATACACTGTACAGACAGGGGTTGGGGTAGTGTGATGTACGCATCTGTAGCTCAGTGGAAGCCCCGGGTGACTTGCTGAGATGCAGAGATGTCTATGCACTGTAGAAATCTACAGTTTGTTGCATCCCACTCTAGATGCCTTTTACGTTATGAGACTGAGACGGGTGCATGCTGAGAGTACTGTTTATTTAGGAACCTAAATCTGGTTTTCAGTGATTCTGGATGCAGACTTTAGTATCTAACCTCCAGAAACTCCCATCTACATGCAACATTAAATGACAACATTCAGCAGTTTGTACATCGTTCTGGTAATACTACTCCATGCAGTTTCCTGTGGTTTCTCATGCTAAAAAGACCAGGACTACACAAGAAATTTGGTGCAGGACCGAGGCGGACGGAGCACTAAGGAAAGTAAATGAACTTCTTTCTGCACTGTTTATGCGGAGGCCAGTCACATATTTTCCCAAGCAGCAGGGCTTGCGCAGTGTTGAGAGTGGTGACACTGCAAAGCTGGTAACACAGCTGCATTAATAAATGGAAATGTGCCTGGACAGGTCAGAAAGTGCATTGCAACACGAGTGTCTTTGAATAAGTGTGAACAGGGGAATAACCCCGTGAATCATCTGAAAGGAAGCAGTGTACAACTATGGCGAGTCTCCAACCTGTAAATGTGGCTGATGTCAGTCGTGGGCTGTATCGTCACAGACCTCGGTGAAGGTCTATGGTGTGTATTCAGCGGATAGCCTGCTGAGGTTTTCCCTGAAAATAAACATTTGGGCCTCAAATAGAAAGGATGAGACTCAATTTCTTTAAAAAGAAGTTACTACAGATGCAATGGGGTACGCCACCAGTCCTTCAGCTTCATGAGGGTGTAGGTCTTCTGTAGGACCTGTGTTGTATCATCCAGGCTGGTGCAGATGTCTGAGTTACCGCGGGCATTTAAATCAGCACTGGACACTAAAGTGTAGGCAGCTGAACCTCTACCAACATTCATTTATTTTGTGCTAAATTGTGAAGCCTTTTTGCAGCGAGGCAGCGAGTTGTCGGGCTCAGTGGGCCACGCAGCGAGGCACCCGTGTGTCCTGTCTACCAGCCATCGACCGCGGGCATGGCTGTCCTTCACGGAGCGGCAGCAGGGATTGCCCCCAGCGGGCGACGGGGTTTGGAGGGCTTAAACAAAAATTGAGAAGAGAACAGCTGCGGACTAAGCCAGGGGGACAGCTGCTGATAGCGAGCCTCGCCGTATTGCTGAGCGATGTGGAGGAAGCCCTGTTACTCTTGGCCGCGTAAATAGATGGGATATCGCTACAGAAACCACATCAGGGGGACAATCCTGCACCATCAGCGTGAACTGGGTGAGCTGATGGCTGGTTTTCCTGTGCAACGCCTGGGATCAAATCCGAATGGCGATCTAGCTGGAATGAGCAAAAAAGAAATTGCATAGCAGATTTCATGGAAAATTAAGGCTTCGGGTTGCTGTACATGTCGTTAGACTTAAGTCTAAACCTGTGTGTATTTTCTAACATTTTTTGCTTTATTCTTTCTAAATCTTCAGTCTGATGTAGTTCCTTCAGTGATTAGATACACTTTTTTATTTCATTTTTATTGTACAGTTGAGGCAAATATTTAAGGAGAAGAAGTGGGGGGTTGGGAGAGGACCAAAAGTTAATGTTATAGCGTTTTAATTAGAAGTCTTTTAAATTACAGCAATTTTATACTGCAGTAAGTTTTCAGGGCCATTTAGATTCTAAAATACCTGCCAACTGGGAAAGCCAGCAGTTCAGCTGTTTTATTTTTCCTCCGTTATGTCTGCAGCAGAATGTGGCTTTTTATAGGCGTTTGCTTTTCCCCCAGCGTTTCCTGCTGACGTGGTTTTCGTGTGCCACTGCAGTCTTCAAAACGCCGATACGATGCCATCACCGAGCGTTTGTCACCTCCGATCCATCTTTGTGGGTGTTTGGGTGGGGAGCTGGTTATTCTCCCAGGTCGCGCCAGTGTTTGAGGCGATGCGGGGCTGCGTGTACCAAGAGGAGGAGATGGCTGCTGGGTGTTCCTTGGGCTGCTCCGCGTGCCCTGCGCCTGCACGCGGCGGGTTTCTTGCCATCTCCCCTTCTTTGCTGATGCCTGGAAGAGTCATCCGGAACCGGCGACGTTGCCGCCGGTACAGCCCAATGGAGTGCTAAATGGGAGGCAGTTCGTGCTAACGGTCTCGCACAGCCCTCCGTCTCGTGAATATTGCAGTTTGCTGGCGGAGCTCCTGTTGTGCTGTGCGGTCCGTGCTGTGTACGGCAGCAGTGCTCCGGAATGTAATTGGTGACCAGGGAATAAAATGATATTTCATGTTTGGAAATTTTCTGTTATTCTTAGAACTCAGCTTGGTAAATTAATGTAACATTAGCGGGAAAATCCAGGGGAATTGGTTTCATTCAGGTCAGATTTGTAGGGCGCTGAGTGGGGTTTGATGTGAGACCAGGTCAGCTCTTCAGTGAACTATCAAATACACATCTGAAATAAATCAAAGAGTCGTAATTATTAAAAATCAGACCCAGTTATTATCACCCTGCCTTTTGATGAAGAAAGGACTGTTCAAAAGCACGCAGGCAAAAGCACCCTCAACAATTTGCTGTGGGAGTTTTCTCTTTTTAAGCTTAACAATGATGCAAGAATTTGTTTTCCTGAGGGTGCGGGGGTGCTTGTTTGGCTTTATCCCTTCAGGAAGCATAGATGAGACAACATGAAGTAATAACCAGAGCACAGGGCCCTGATCTAAGTAGATCAGACGCCACAAAGAGCCTCTCGTTGCATTCGGCAAATGCCTACAGTGTCTGTCAGGACCGTTTTGTATGAAAGTGCCGGCTGAGGTGGCTGGGACGGGACGTCGGAGACGGTTACAGGACGCGCAGGAGGGCACCTGTTGTGTGGGGACAAGAGAAGAGCTGGCATGAAGGTAGCTGGAGGCATCCCTGTTGTTTCCCTGGATTTTATTCTCTATTTTTTAATGCGGTAGTATTCTTATAGAGAAATATATATAATCTGTTTTTGTCTTAGCTTGTCTTTCCCAAGTGGCTTGTGTGTGCGTGTGTCAGAGAAAGCTCAATAGTCTTCCCTTCCTTCTTTTATTTAGAGCTTGCTGGGTTAATATTGTTGCTGTTGATTGTTCAAAAAGAGTTATTTTGTCAAACTGTTTTCACAAAAGCTAGGTAAAACTGGAGAGTGAAAAACCTGTATTTAATTATTAATGTGGCCAGCGTGATTTGTAGTAGATGTTGTTGGTGTGTTTTCCAGCATACAGAAAAAAAACCTGCCCGAACACTTTGCACTCAGGTTCTGAGCTGCTTTCTCGAAAAAGGTCCCTTTTGTGAGTCTCTGACTTCTGGGCTACGCCTGTGAAGCCCGGCTGAAGGCTCGCTGCAGAGATGGGCTGCAGGAACAGGTCTGAAAATGTCCCCGTGTGGTGAAACAGAAGCCTTTGAGGAGGCACTGTCACCAGGCTTATGGCTGGCCACCAGCATTTGGGTGACGGTGGTGGGCTCTGCGCAGAGCGTTCCTCAGGTTGAGGGTGGTGGGCTCAGGGCAGATCCTTCCTCTGGGTGAGGGTGGTGGGCTCAGGGCAGACCCTTCCTCTGGGTGAAGGTGGTGGGCTCAGCGCAGAGCCTTCCTCCAGGTGAAGCTAGTGGGCTCGGTGCAGAGCCTTCCTCTGGCTGAGGTTGGTGGGCTCAGCGCAGAGCCTTCCTCTAGGAACACCATCAGAGCTCTCCCTTTCCTTTGCCCGCTGTGACCTCATTTTCCTTGCTTTCAATTTTTTCTGCGTAGTAACACTGGCAGGGGGGGTGTGGAGTAAAAAAGGAATAAAAGAAGGTTAGGCTGCGTATACCCCTCAGACTCCTAACCCCGAGGTAAGGGTCTCTCCTGGCTGACTTATGTCCCTTCAGCCGGGGAAGAATTTTAAAGGGTCTTTGTGGCTCGGATACATCTCTGGCTGACAGCTCTGTTGCAGAGGGTTGTTTTGAATGCAAGTTAACTGTCAGCACTGAAACACACAGCATGAGGAGAAAACTTAAGTAGTAAAGTTAAAGTTTGGCCGTGGCGTACCTCCAAGCCTTCACCTCATGGTCTCCAGCCAGCCAGAGCCAGGCGAAGCAAACGCCGGTGGAGAGAGGGACCCGAAACCTCTTCACAGAATCACAGAATGGTTGGGGTTGGAAGGGACCTCTGTGGGTCATCTAGTCCAACCCTCCTGCAGAAGCAG
>Ga0065711_1040700_pt1 | contig 16749 bp, 8 predicted proteins | sample Hoacrofraction12_FD_59098 | JGI IMG/M metagenome (GOLD analysis project Ga0065711, IMG submission 59098) | Hoatzin crop microbial communities from Cojedes, Venezuela - Epithelial fraction 12 v2 (version 2) | ecosystem: Host-associated > Birds > Digestive system > Esophagus > Crop | place... | reverse complement strand
AAAAAAAAAAAAAAAAAAAAAGAGAGACATGTTCAATAACAAGATAGAAAACAAGGCACTAGAGGAGGATTTGATAAAGGTAAATCTGCAAATCTTTCTTTTAAAGAGGATTGCATGGCAGACTACTTGGTACACTTCAGTGTTCAGAGAAGAATGGTTACTTCCCAATAGCAACCATGATTCCTTGAGAGTCTTCCATCAGTCTAGACTTCTCAGGACACATGGATGATGAGCTCTCTTTTTGAGAAGCAACTTACAGGGAGACAACACGCATTTCTTTAATCATTCTCCTGCACTGCGACACCGCAGTTAAGACAGTCACAGAACTCCTTCAATTACCTTGCAATACAAAAGCTGCACTATCTTGGGAGCCCAGGTACCAACTCCTAGAAAGAGGATCTAACAATCTACATTCTGCCTCGAGAACCACTAAAATTATTTGAAAAAAACACAGATACAGTTCATTAAGTATGTATCCTTGCCAGGGTGCAGGTCTAATCACCTAAAAAAACTTCAGATACACTAGCTACAAAAGGCACCAGACGAGGCAAGTTAATTTGCAGAATTACAACTCGAAGTACCAAATCTTTTCCGCAATGTAAATCAGAATACATTTCACAATTGAACAGATGATACTGCTACTTGCCTCAGTGGAAGGGGTGATGACACAGGTTGGCTAAGAATCAGGTTATCGTGCGGAGATAGCTGGAAAAAGATTTAAAAACACATTCTTTTTATTCTGAACTTTGGAAATACTTGTTAGAAATTACACAACTACAACAAAGAACACCTAAAAATAAAATTTAAACTAAGCTGCACCTTATATATCCCAGTTGTACAGCACTGTAAGAAGTGGTGTGCAATGCTACACATCAGTATCTTTTGGCAAAAACCAAGCAAAGCACAATCTTCCTTTCTCAGTCAGAACTGAATACATTGCATATTCATAAAGAAGAATTAAAATTAGCTAATACTGCAAAAACCTGAATATATTAACTGCTGAAAAATGAAGCCTTCTATATTTTAGGGGAAATGAGGACCCATAGTTCATGCACAGCTTTCAGTGGCCATCCATTCACTTTGGATGTAGGGGGGAACAGATGGATAAAATACATGAAGGGGAGAGATGGCAGATCATAACGTAAACTATTATTTTATTTGGAAGACATGAGAATTATGCTTTTAGCTGGTAGAAACGGCTCAGCTCAGCTTTGATAGAATTTTTAAAATCTGCATTAGCTGAAGATCCAAGACAAAGATCTTATTAATTCACATTTCTTGCTTACAGTGATATGACGTCAAAAGAAATCATTCATCTATTCAGCCTGAATAGGAGGATTCAAAGGAATACAAGAATACAGACACACAATCAATTTATGAAAGCTCAGCTGACATTTTCAGCCATAGTAAATCCAAGGTAACAAGATAACAGGGAGAATTAAGCTAACTGGTAAGTGGTCATGCATTTTCTATCTATTGTATAAAAGCACACTTACAAGTAATATAGTAATTCAGTAAGTCACAGTAACTCGTACAACTAAGCTGTAAATTCAGACAGCTTTTAGTAACATGTCATTCTTGAGTATGTTTCACCTTAGACCCCACTGCAGACGACCAGACAGTAGAAGTCAGAAGATCAGGTCAGTTAGTAATACAAATGCTGAAGCACTAAGTCACCTAACGCTGTGCCTGGCCAGACACACAAAACATACATCAACAAGCGCCTATGCAGTACTGCTTCCTTGCGTATCTCGCATAACGGAGCTTTTGAAGGCTGATTTAGCTTCTATGACAAATGAGGATGGCCACACCGCTCTACATGCCAGATTTATCTTCAAGTAAGTCACCTTGTGACAACCACCACCACAAGCTCGTTCGGTGAAAGAATTCAGAGACCTCATTTTTTCAGCCTGAGGTAACTAACCTTCACAAACTACTCTCAGAAAGGAAGCGGCAGCCTAATGTCCTAGGACTTTTGTGTTTCAGCAAAAGCAAATAAACACAAACAAGCATCCCTTAGGCAGAAGGGGCACTTACTGCCCTCATTCTTCAGAGGGAGGAACATATGACTCCATGTGCTCTTGAAGTCTGCAGGCTGTGAATACATCACTAGAACAGGAACACCTGTGTAATAAGGGGATGTAGGACACAGAGAACAGAGTCTAGCAGATCTCAGATCAGGAACAACCTATCAACAATGGCAGCTGAAAATGGCAATCAGGAACACACCTGAATGTTTTACTAATGGCTGTAATCTCTTTGACACTTCTAAGTCAGACACATGTCATGTTCTCTCTCATTTGTAAGAGATGCTGAGAAGGATCTAAGAATTGGTTACAAATCCAGACTGACACACATGTAGTTACTAAAATATATCAGGTCTCCTTTTCAGAAAGCATATAGACACTTGTGAGATGTTCTACAGCAACGTATATTCAGAAGGATTTGCTATGCTAATTATTTATCAAGACTACCATGTTTTAAATTAACAAACTTCAGAGAGAAATTACTATTTCTTCAGTGAAATGGAATCCTAAAAGCTTGCAGTTTTCAACAATACAGACATTTCCCACACTACTTTTGGGAGAACATCTTGGATACAATCACTTGTGATTTTTATTCAGTGCAGTACCAAACACAATTCAAAGGACCCTGAAAACAACTTGAAGGAAGTACTTATCCACAGACCTCAACAACCACCGCCTACTTTAAAAGCATTGGGTTCTCCATCTGTACTAACAGCTACTAAAGTTGTACTGACTTGACACATACAGCATTTTGAAAGTAAGCTGTAATAGACATAATTTCACATCATTTACATCTAGGTCCTCAGACTTTGTTCTGGGATATGCACCCATGTATACTTCGACAGAGTTTCCTAAGAATTCAGACTAAACGACTTAAATGTTTTTCCCTAAGCTCACTTATAGTTCTCTGTAAATGCGTGCTTAGTGTTCCCTAGCACAAATATTTGATTGAATGTGAATGCAAAAAACCAAAATCCCCAAGATGTAGAAATACTGGGTTTTGAACTGAACTTCAAAATCCTAATACAAGTGACAGAAGTGTCAGATACAGTTTCAGCATAATTGTTCTCCAATCCCTTTTTCAGTAACAGTAATAAATGTCACTTCTTCAGAATATTCAAGTACACCAAGGAGGATCTTTAATATTCACTACTTTCTGTAATCACATAACCCAAGATGGCATTTACTCTGGAAGACTTCACTAGCATATGGGCTACTACGTTAAGACTCAAAACTGCACAGGGCTCTCAATATTTTATTTTGGAAAAGTAGCAACAGAGAGCAACATCATTTTGCAACAACTTGTTCAAAACAAGAGGACTGGTAGAATAACTACAGCTGGAATAGAGATGTCTTTTCTCAGCAACAAAATTTTAACATGTTTCTACCCATTTTGCTACTTAGGAGAAAAAAAAAAAAGTGACGATTTAATAACACTCCACTTAGGAAGTCTTTGAGTTCGGGCCTTCCTCTCTCCTACCAACAGTGACATGGGTGAAATTTCAAATACCAGGTAACCTAATCCTAGCAATCACACCATTTCACTCACACACAGTAAAATATGCTAGGTCTTGCAGGTAGGACAGAATAAGGGTCATATTTGATCAAGTGTGCCTCTCCTGCATGTGCTTGGCTCTTGCAGTTTGCAGTAAGAGCTATCCTTACATAAAGGACAGCATGAAGCCCTTTAGGAAAACAGGTAATCATGAATATACTCTTCACATTTGGTTTTAATTTTATTTACTTTACACTCAGCTTTCATACAGTAGCAAGAAGAAAAGAGTTCAAAAGCTATTGCAAAAAATCAAACCAGATGCTGACTTTGAGTAGTTTTTCATTAATTTCCATGTACTCCGAAAAAAAAAATAATTAATTTCTAAGCTCACTAAACAGTACCTTGTAATATCTCATTAAAGTCCTCAACTAAACTGGAAACAACAGCAAGAAATCTGTAAAAATCAAGTGTATGAATTTAGGACAGAAATCCTGAACAAAAAAAAAATCTGAACATAAAAATTACATTTTCCTTTTCCTAATCCGTTCAACAGCTGTTTTGTCTTCACTTAAAAAATAACTCTTATGAAGAAATTTACACTCATACACTCACCTGAACTAGAATTCTTGGCCTCTGAGGGGATGGAAAAGGAACTTTATGCATGAAATGGGAAATGTGTCTAGAAGAAAAGAAGAATACTGATTTAGCAGAAATTATAAGCTTAAACTGCTTTACTTCAAGACAACATTATTGCCAGTAAGAGAAATTATTACATAAAAAAGGCAAATATTTATTCACAAGACAGAGAACAAAAAAAAAAAAAACCACAAACAACCCCCAAATCCTACAAGGAAATTCTGACCTTGAAAACCTATTTTTCTACTAGTGACAACGAAAATGGCAGGCCAGATTATCTTTCAGATTACAAGCTTGGTTTGTGAGACTGAAAAAATATAAGGAACTTTTAATGAAAAATTGTGAAGTAGAAATATTGATGTTTGAGTATCACAATAGTATTTTACAGTCCTGCTTCTGAGACTGGCTTGAAATAGCACTATACCTCAGAGACTAGCATTGCTTATTTGCGATAAAATATTTACAGCTGAGTGTCACGGAGAGTCATTATTTTCATCAATTTTCTTCACATACATTTTCTTCACTTCCAAATACAAAATACTATGCAAGTTTTGATGAAAAAAGTGTTAAAGTTTTTCCATATACTACAAATACAGAAAAGTATTTTTAAAAGTTGAAAAAGTTCTCCATTTTATATATTGATTAAACTTTCAAAAGTTCTGAAAGTGTTGAAGTTCTAGATAATACATACTTTCATGTTAAAAGAAGCTACATGCAACCAGTAGAAACTTGGGAAGAAACAGGTAATCCACCATAAACTGCATGCTACAGAACATAGTTGGATTTCTGCAACTGTTACCACTATTATGACGCAGACAACAACCAAACTTTGAAAAAATTCAGAGAAACCCACAAATAAGCCTTGGTTTATATAGAAGACTCATTTTACATGTTTCTGATTTAAAGCTATATATTTCATACTTGTATTTCAATGTAGCTGCATATTACGCCATTGGATATACGCCAAACCCCCTCTCCCCCCATTTTTACTGTGTTTTTAATTTTGTGTACTTGTTCTAAACTCAACTTTTTGTTGCAGCTCTATAACCACATAACTGGCATCAACTAGAAGCAGCCTCATGCCTCCTCTTCGCCGCTCCTCAGCTGACCTCCCTCGTGTCAGCATCGCTGTCAGTGCAGGCACACGGCAGTGAGAACAGGAAAAGAATCGGGCTGACGACGCATTCTGGGCTTTGTCTTTATTTCCAGTGTATGGAAGTGGTGGCAGAAATATTGAATATACAGCAATATCAAGGGAAAGGCTTGCTGCTTGTAGAAGCAGGGCTGGCTGAAAATGTTCAAATATGCATGTATAGCACAGACAACATCATCATTAAAACAGCGGAAGAAACTAGGCCAGATACTACAGTGACTTCATGCAAGACAGTGTAGCTACATTTAAATTATCCACAATAAATTGGCCAGTCAGTTTACAAATCAGAGAAACCGGAATAAGCAAATAAATCTGTAGAAAATCAAAATTAATGTAACATTTATTATATTTACTTCTCATTTTATTCATTCCTGAAATTCAAAACCCAACAATAGCTCTTAGCTTAAAAAAAAATATTCTCATTATTGGAAGTTTACACTACCAGAATTTTAAAACAAGTATAATAGATACAAAGTGGAATAATGAAGTGGATAAACAATCACAAAAAGTGCTTAATCCATAAAATCAAAGTCTCATAAAAGTTAACATTGAAGTTTAATCACGAAAAAAGACTGATGTGTAATAAAATAAAAAAGCAAATATTGCATTTGTAACTTTTTAATGCATCAGAATTCGTTAGCCTAGAAACGTTAAACAGTATTACATATCAATTACAGACATCAACTGCTCCTTGGATGTAAGGATTTCCTCTGCATTTTAAAATGTGAAACCTTTTAAGTAAGAAGGAAATTAAGTTTGTTTATCACAAATACAGGAAGATTATTAGTGCAAAAAAAAATTTCAATCTGCTTTATTACCTCTCATTACACAACAAACAGGCATTTGAAAAAAGCAAAGTTACATATTTCATTCTCCTAACTTAATGTATGCAACATTAAGAAAGGATTTATAATCTCGCTCCTCCTAATTACTGTGCTAAAAGGGTGAAAAGCTAATTAAAAAAGGCTTTCGAAGATACCTTTGCAGGCACTTACATCACAAATAAAAACCTAGGCTTTTTCAGGAAGTATGTAAAGATAAATTTAATCAACGGAGAAAAATGCTTTATCTAGTGTAGCCATTATATTTAATGTTCGATGACTAAAGTCAGAAGGATATTAGAGGAAACTCAGAAGTAAAAAAAGAGCTCTCAACAACTGAAATTTCAAAAATTCGTAGCAGTAATTACTTACTTCTCAATGGGTAGGACGTGTGGACCAGAAATGGAGTAACGATACAGAAAGGTAAGAAACTTCTTGAAAGCATCAAAGAAAGGCCAGTGAGAGAGCAGACAGATGCATTTATTCGTTTGAACTGTTCTGCACGTGTCCGACTTTCCCTCAACAGCAGCTGCTAATCCCAGTTGAGATTTTTGTTTCTCTGTGAGGTTCTCTTCAGGATACAGTTCGTAAAACTGAATAGCAGCACCATATACCTGCAAACAACAGAGTTGACTTGAAGTCAATGAATCAGCCTCCATCTTCAAAGCAATCTAACAAACCCCAAATACGCACGGAAATTCAAGTCTATGTTACCGTTTGAAAAGTTACATTAATGCACCATCTTTTGAAGCAACTTATTCTGGAATATTCTTATGGCTATGAAAATCTAGACTGCATTACTTATTTAAAACGCTTAATTTCATATGAGAAAGAGTAATTTATGAAAAGATTAAAGTGAGAGAAAAATAATGATTATATGGAGTGCAACTACAATCAACTGCTCCTACAATTGCCTTCAAAGCTATTTTAGGAATCCTTTGTAAGCAATTCAAAGCAGTATTCCTCTGATATCAAATTTACTTTTTAGAACAAGCATACACATGCAAGGTTGTTTCCATGCTTGCAACAGAAATAGTATACTTGCATGTATATGCAGTTAGAATTTTTACAGCTCTGTAGTTTGAAAGGCAAACATGATTGGAAAGCAAAGGAGTGCAGGTTTGTGTGATCAACAGTCCAGCAGTGAAATAAATGCAAGTCACTCTTTAAAACAGTCTTTGAATTAAGCCCAAATTAATAGATTCAAGTTTGTCTATGAAAATATGCATTGTCATCATCCTGAACAGATAAACAACCACATTTAAAAAAAATTATTAAATTATTAACAACTTTTTTTTTTTAAGCTTTCAAAATACCTTTTCTGCAGAAGCTCCAGTTAGCACAAACGTAGAAAAAACTGGGAGAGGGTATTTACTGTTAGATGGCCAACATTCAATTGTTGCACCCATAGGTAGACAAAAAAGAGGCACAGATTCTGGTAAGGGGAATGATTCATAATCTTCTTCAGGATATCTGCATATTAAACCTGTAAAGGCAATTTGTAAGGAGACAGTTATGTAAGGAATAGCAGAAATGCTCGTAATAGCTCATTAAATAAAAAAATGCCCAGAAAGATTGTATATGAGCATACAGTAACTTCAGCAGACCAGTAAGGGAAAGTTGTAAATAACCAGGTACAGCGAATAGCTAGAAGGGGCCAGCATGCTTCCAAGGCCTAAGGAGAAATCACCTAAAACTCTGGACTGAAGTCCTACAGACTATTCCAGGAACTGTTCGCAACTAATCAATCTTTTCCTGTTTGCAGGTTGTGTGCATCTCAGCTATTATTATACAGTTCACATTCATCACTAGTATGAGTGAAGATTTAAAAATTAGTTAAAACAGTGGTAACCTGAATAACTGAGAAATAAGACTGACGTTTTAAATTATGAAAGCAATTCATTCTTGCCAAAAGTTTCTTGAAAAGTCTGGTATTCTAGATATTAGATGATTTTTTTTAGTATCAGTAGAATCAAACTAATTAATTATGCTGATCCACCTCAGCTGAGGACTCAGCTAATGTGCTACCAGACTAATGCATTTAGACTTCATTTTAAGCATAGCTATAAAATACGACTTTCTGAAGCAGAGGCTCTTAACACACAGGTCTTCTGCTGCATCACACGGCTGTAGCAATCTATCCTTTCTTCTTGCCAGCCCAGGGGACTCCAAACTGACAATGAATATTGCGTGAAGGGATTTAGGATTTCTCTGCATTAGAGGACAATCACTACACATTCTTTTCTAATATACAGTGAAATATTAATAAGCAATAAAAACTGTTAATCAAGAATGGCAGTGGATGTTGTCCTCCCCCGAAGCAAAATTTTGTGCAAGCTACTACCAGATTTGGGGCCTTTAAATATTTTTATTTATTTACTAATTTATTGCCCACCTTTTAGTTCGTCCTAAACTACTGTTGTTTACAGAAAGCAGCCTCTCAAAGGGGTATAAGTGAATTAAAGCTTAAGTCTGAATCATGCTCATGACTTGCACTCAAACAAAATCAAGTTGTTAAATAAAGAAAACCCAACACGTTTCTGAGCCATAGCAAATCTAATTCTGTCTTATAAATAAAACAACAAAATAAAGATGACACAAAATCCAAAAATATTTTAAGAGCTCAATGCCACTGATGTTCAGGGCAGCGTGGAAGTCTGCAGTATTCTTCAGAATGTTTCTTAAAGAAAATGATCATGCAAATGCATCATATAATTCTTGTGGTGTTTTCTTCTGCATATATGTATGCACACATCCTTAAGAGACAGTTATAAGCAACAAAAACAGAGGTGGGAGACACAGGTTTGTAGAGGCCTATCAAAACACAACTGAGCTTCCAATTAAAAGCAAATTTTAAAACCAAATGGTCATGACATATTTCTAAGCCCATGTTTAAAAGAATTCTTCAGGGAAGGAATCCTTTTTGGATAATGCCAGACTGTCTTTGCCAAATAATTCTTCAATTAAAAAAATGTATTACATTACAAATAAGCCTGTACATCCTGAAGATAAAAAAAGCTAAATTGTAGTTACATACCAGCTTTATATGATATGGTGTTGGTTTTTGCCACAGATTTTTTATAACATAAATAAACTGCTGAGCCCCACTGAAAAACAAAACAAATTACTGGATTACATGATGAAGCATAACAGAAGGACTTATAAGAGTGGAGTAAAACCTCCTCTTCTTCGTTTACAAAGAACGATAATCTACACACAGAGCCACAGAGCATTAAGATATCGCCCGCTACGCTCTCCTTTCTGACAATGGCCACAAACATACAACTGAAAGTACTGTGTTAGCTCTGAGCTAACCAATCCATGGCAGGCATCAGCCCGACCTCTAAACCGGAACGGGTCTATAGACTGAAGCATGACATCTAGAAATTCTCTTCTCAAAATATTTGTTAATGCAACTACAGAATTTTAAGTACAATTGTCATCCATATAAATATTTAAACATTTTGTAAACTTCTGGCCTAAACGTGTATATAGACAGATATACACACACACTTGCACACGTTTATAAATATACACACACAGACAGAGTGGAACATTTCTGTTATTAACCACATTTATGTATTACTTCAATACTTCACAATTTTCTTTTGTGCCTGCATTTTTATTTTAATCATGCTAATCATTAAACCCAATTCCTTATTCCATCTGCGATTTCACAGTCTGTGAAGCACTGCAGAATAACGTCACAGTTTTTGCAGCTTCTAAACAACAATTTCCTTTCTGGCATTGTTAGAGTTTTTAAATATGTTTGAAGTTCTCAGTTTCTGGACATGAGAATAAAGAATATGGAAAGTCACAGAATGGAAAGAGACCAGTACCCTTTAAGGTCACACAAAGCTTTTAGGGATGAGAGGAAGATATAGCAATTTCCATAGGACATCAATCCCATAACTCAGTCAATACAGGGATTGGTAGAACTGAAAAATCCATTTGATAATGTCTACAGGCATTTATTTAAAACCAAGTACAGATCAATTTCCATGATCTTTTTCACATGATACTACTCCCACATGCAGTCAGCATCCCCGTCAGCACGCCCATCAGCATGCTGACTTTTGAGGACCCGACAAAAGCCAGCACATAGGGCTCCAGGTTCAACTAGGAGACACTTAAATATTAAGTTCTGCAAAACAAAGTGCTGTGATGCCTGCGTATTTTAGCAGGTCAAGCTTTCGAACCATATTAAGCTTTTAAACGGGCTTACAGTCCACAGCATCTAACATTGCTTATATGTAACTTTCTTCAGAGAAAAAGTTTGTGAAACTGCTGAGAATATGACACCTATAAAATAGCATTATAGGCAATAGGGGAGTTTAAAAACAAAACAGAAGGCAGCTGTTAGATACAGAATTCCCATCACAACAGTAAAACCAGTGTCAGAAACAGCCACGTCTGTGAAACCTCCAGTTATACACATGGTGACACAACAGGTTCTAAGGACTAATCCAAAGCTGCTGCAGTCAGCATTTCTAAGTCAGCACTACAAAGACTATTTGCTCTAAGACTTCCAAAACGACTTTGTTCTAAGCAGGAACAAAGAAATGCAGTCCTCAAATTCTTCCAAGATTTGATTTATCTTTGGAGAGTGTTTATCCAATTTTTTCACCACAGCTGTCACAAATACTCTACAAACGTTACATCATTGAATATCAAGTATTCAAAATCCAGATCTTCACTCTTACCATACTATTATTAAGATTCTTGTCAACCTTGCAGAATGTATGTGGAGGGGTTTCTCCTTTGCTTGGTATGATTATACATATATCCGTAACAGCCAAGGTGTTTTGTGTCATGTTTTCAGATGCTCTTCGGTAAGTGATGTACACTCTTTGTGATGAGGCACTGCCACTTATATTTGCAGGCCGACCATATGGAGTAGTTTGAATTATTTCACAACCTTGCTTTACTCTTTCTTTCCCATCATATAAAACCCTAGTTAAAACAGGATGAACAAAAGTCAGATGGCACATTATTTTTTTTTCACTTTGAATACTAATGCTGTAGTAAGAATTATAACTAATAGTACCAGTTTAACAGAAGCTCTTGTCTCACCTCCAGTCAAAGCATTTTTACTGACCAGTTCAGGTCACATTATATCAAATCATATTCTAACAGAAAAGCTTTGTGATGAAACTATACTAGTTTTCCTCGTGTATAATTGCTTTTAAGTGTTTTGTTTACTGCAAAAGTGTTGTTTTCAATTCTAATAAAGATTCATTGCCTGATCCTAAGAACGTCATACAACTCACTTCTTTTCAAGCTGTATTAAATGCATTAAGTATCTTCTCCCAACCCAAGTATATACATTGAAAATTATAAGTGTCTTGAAAACTCCAAAATGCAAAGGATTACACTTGTCACTAAAATCCACTCAGCATCCATTTTTCCTACCATATTGGGTTACAGCATGCTCAAGTCAAGAAATATCTTCCTGTTTAGAGCTTTGCCTTACATGAAAAAAGTATGGTATTTCAATAAACCTCATCAGTCAAATAAAACTGCCAAAACAACTTACTGAAACAGAAAAACCACTCACCCCAAATCAGTAAGTGGGGGCTTATCCCTTCCTCGGCGATAACAAAGGTATATTTGTGGTCCTACAAGACTGCCATTATTAAGATCTGCAGACAGTCCCGAGGGAGTAACATCTATGCATTTATATCCCTGAGGGACTTCCTCCCCCAGAGATTTATTAATTACTGTTACATCTGTAACAGGTTCTTTTGGTTTAGCAATTTTATGGCACGCATCATTGAAGTGGATTTCTTCCTCTAGTGGTTTTGAAATATCTGTTAATCCTGCGACAACAAAGTAGTCAGCAACACGAGCCCCTTTGTCATCCATCTTCCATTACAAGACGTTATAACTGGTAAGAAAGAAATATATATCAGTATTTTCAAAGAAAATTATAAGATATCACAAATAAAGTTGTGTTTATTTTTAAAAACAGAAAATTTGCAATAATACAAATGAAAACACAATAGAAGAATATAAAATAAATAGAGAGATACAACACCAGATCATGTAACATTTTTCATTTGTAATCATAATGATTTCAATTTGGTATTCCGAGCCATAATGATGAGAGTTAATGGGTAAATCTTGGAAAGGAAAACCCAAGCAGCCTCTTTTTGTTAACTTACACACCAGAGTAGCTGAACCAGCAGGAACAGCAAAATACTGTGCAAAGTTTTGCAAATAGTTCACTGCTTAAAGCTCACGGCTGAGCCAAAAAGTAGTTCTCATGTATTTTGCATATATTCTATTACTACACTCTGTTCACCACGACAACGGATCTTATAAGGCACAATCTCAAATTAATTTGCTTCATGAACATTAAACATATATGAAAAGGCTGACTTGATTATTCTAAAGATACAACTATAATATTTGCAGCCATCTTTCCCTATGGGATTTTACACCGGATACCAAGGCCAGATCTTCCTGGAGTGTTTTTGAAGGTTAAAAGTTGATACCATTTTATTTGATAGTGTTCTGGGGCTCGGATCCTTGATATGCAACCCATCCATAGCCAGCAATATGCCAACTTTATACAAGACATTTAAACCAAGTCAACTTCAATGGCTACAGACCACTGTGAACAAAAACATTCAAGACCACATGAAGTTTTTCGTAATGAAAAGGAATACAGTCCTGCTGTTCCAGCCAAACTGTGTTGAGAAATCACATTCTTTCTTCCTGGAACATATTGATGCAAGAAAATTCTTTACATACGAATTCTTTCTGTATAGTGGTTTTTTGCAGTGTTTGCTACCAATATTGTAAATTAACTTCAGCACAGGACAAAGTAATGCCTGTAGGATAGAAATATGGCCTCACAGACAATGCAGTGCACGACATAACAGGAGATTCAGTTTATTCTCTGTCAGAAACTCTGGAATACCTTTGCAAGTTACTTAAACCCCCATGTCTTATTTATTAGCTTGATTTTACAAATAAAGAAAATACTTTCTGCTCTTTCATGGAACACTGAGAAACAGGCTAAAAAGGTTTAGCTAAGTCACCCATGAGTGCTGGAACCTCACTCAAGTAGCTTCAGGAACTTAAGTTCCAGACTTTTTAAACCAGACAAGCTATTTAAGACTCCCTTTTGTTTAATTATTTTTGTTTTGGTGCAAAATTTTACTGCAAGAGAAACTGTTACAACACAGGAGTTTCAAGACCTTGCTAATACTCAGAAACTCAACAAACAGAATTGAAAACAGTTTGAATTACTTCAGTTTTCATGCCACCTTTATTCCAGTTGCTTTATCTCCCTTTATTTTTTTGTTCTAGGTAGCAACTATTAAGCCTTATCAAATTTCATACCATCATGATTCTTGGATTTCACCAACAAATCTTCTTTAAAACAAGCAAAATAAATTTGGACATCTCTCATTGGTAATTCGGGAAATTATGTCCTAAGTGGATACCGTGCATTTAATCAAATTGGTCCAAGCTGACCTCAGATTTACAGCACCAGCCCCTGCTCAGGAAGGAAGAACGGCAGCCTGTGCCTGACCACCACTCTCAATCTCATCCACCATTGCAGGAAAAGCAATTCCATCTTCCTGCTCTTATTTTGCAGGTTGTTCGGATTTTGCTGGAGTAACTGACTTGGCTAGCTTCTAAAGTCACAAGCAAATGAACAACACTTTTTATTTTAGGGGTTTTTTTACATTATTCAAGAAAACACCAGGAAGAAAACCCCAAACTATCCAACCTTTATTTCTTTCTATATGGTTCATAAGGAACATGGGACACTTTAGAACACATGATTACTGGGAAACAACCATCAATATATGGCATAGTAACAGTTAGTAACTGTTCAGCTTGTTTTCTGAGAGAAGAGAGAACGCAGTTACAAAACTAAGCTTAATTTAACCTCAATTCAGTTATTTCAAAAACATCTGGAATATATTACTCAATTAGAAGTATAAGAGTAGTAACTACAAATTCAAACTTCTCCTTGAGCGATAAATCCAAAGACATGCAAATTCAGCCACTGCATATGCTGCCTGTTATTTCACTGTACATCTGGCTTCAGCAAATCCAGAACAGGCTAGCAACAAATGCATGGAAAGATGAAGAAGTTTCATAAAGCATCTTTAAACTCTAACCTAAGTCCAAACACTAATACCTTTTAGCTAACAGGACTGAAGCTCTGTATATTTTGTAACACTAACATTTCTCTGTAAAACTTAACTCTGTCAGACTACATATGAACTATCATGAAAACTTTCCATATCAACCAGCTCACTCTAAACCAATGGGTAAGCTGTAACAGTTATTTTTAAAGCTACAATACACTGGGAAAACATCTGCTCTTAAGTTGAAAAAAATATATATATACATGTCAGAGCATAAGTAGTTGTTTTTAAAAAGTATCGTATGAAAATGCATCAAGAAATGCGGAAAGAAAAAATTAATACTTCATAACATAGATCAGAAAAGAGCTGTGGTCAAAGACTGCTCAGAAGATAGAGCAGGCTATATATATGTGTGTGTGTCTATACATATATAAATACAAACAAAAAAGTATAAACCCAAAACATTCCTCAAGAACTGCTGAGGAAGAAAGGCCTGGCTAAGTAAAAGCTACCAACCAAGCAATTTAAACTCAATGCTTATCCCATCGTGAGCTCTGGTGAAAAAGTTTTCCATTAAAAGATTGTAGAGGAGACAAGGTGGACTGAAAGCTGGCCAAGTCTTGCATTGCTGTATATGAAAAACGCCTTGTAACCACAGGCTCAGTACAAAGCAGCAGAAACACTACAAAAATGAACTTTTCCTTAAAGAGTCCGAGTTAAAAAAATAGTAAGTTTTCTTCTGTTCCTCTTCTCATTAGCATTATTTCACAAAAATACACCAATTTCTAGAGTGCTTCATCATGCTTTTAAGTTGAAAAGAAAACAGTAATTTAGTAATCAATAATTGTACAAATTCTGACTGTTAAAATTGAAAGCAAACCTTATAACTTCAGTGTATTCGCAGCACGCTATTCCAGTTTAATTAGCCAAGACAGCATTACAAATAAAAAGATATATACACATTATACTGAAGAATCATACCTGTCTCATAATTTAAGCCTCACTATTAATTATTTCGTATTAAGTTTATAGCAAAAGTCTTAAATTCAAACAGTCATTTATTCCCAAAAGCACTTTCAGGAAAAACTGGGACAAGCTCTCCTCATTTAGAGCCAGTTAAAATTAGAATCCCCTACATACAAACACCTGCTATCACACAAATTTGCTTCCGCAGGTTATAGCAAGTAATACACAAGTCAGCAAGACTTCCATAATTTCATGCAGCTTTTACAGAAGGGAGGAAAAAAAAGGCCTAGCTGATGATGCATCATCCTTTCAGATCTTTGCCTTCCGATACAAAGGCTTGCAGCTAAAAATGGGATAAAATGCAGAAGATATCAAAACAATTCAGTGCTATTTTATTCAAACCAACTTAGATTTTACTAGAGCTACTTTGATACTCAAATTTTCAACATCTGTTTACTGAGAGAGCAAATTTATGCAAACTTTATGTTAACAGACCCCAGAAAGAAGGTATACAATGTGAGCCAATTCAGCAACAAAAACCAATTTTTTCACATAACAGATGAACCTGAGTAATATCTCTAGAAACTCTTACATGAAGGTATTCCAAAGCACATTGTTATTGTAATCATCACACAGTACTGCAAGTCAACTTCCAGGAAAAAAAGGAAAAATACACACCAGAAACAAAGGCACAATGCACAAGGGTGTTGCCTGAAGCAGCAGGTCCCAGGTGAAATTCAACAACATTAACGGTGCCACACTGAGAAGCAGCTACTACTGCTTCCCTACACTTCAGTCATCTGGGGAGGAAAGGCTGCGCTTTGAAGACAAGGCCATGGGATCATAAACATAACAGAAGTCCCTGGAATGGGGATCATAACGGGATCATAAACTTCTCAGAGAAGTCCTTGGAAACAAGTCCAATGTATGGTCTTTGAGCCATCTCATGACAATCATTTTTAATGGACTGCATATAATTAATGCCACTATAAATCAAACACCATAAACATCAGTAAGAAACAAAATACCCTTGCAAATAGCAAACTGACTTGTAAGAACATACTAAAACCACACACAGACTTTGCAGACCATGACTATATAGATGTGAGAGAAAGCAAGCTTTTTGCCATTTCTAAAAATACGGGAACAGGGGAAAGAATCCGATAATCTTGCCACAGATCCACAAACTATTAGCTTGATTACTTTACTGAAACACAAAGGGTAAACTCAGTTTCATTATTTATTCTATTTACTACTTTAACATCATTAACATTCTTTGATCATGGGGAGGCGTACACAGCACTGGGCCTGCTGGCGATAGGTGGAACTCAGCTATCTAAAAGGGGAAAAAGAATTCTTGGCCACGAGCTGGCGGGGCTCATTGAGAGGGCTTTAAACTAGGTTCGAAGCGGGAAGGGGATATTGCCCAGCTCACTAGGGATGAGCATAGGCTTGGCGTGCCAAGGCCAGGGGTGAGATTGACAGCCCAGCTCAAGTGTGTCTACACCAATGCACGTAGCATGGGCAATAAACAGGAGGA
>Ga0065711_1040699_pt1 | contig 16750 bp, 19 predicted proteins | sample Hoacrofraction12_FD_59098 | JGI IMG/M metagenome (GOLD analysis project Ga0065711, IMG submission 59098) | Hoatzin crop microbial communities from Cojedes, Venezuela - Epithelial fraction 12 v2 (version 2) | ecosystem: Host-associated > Birds > Digestive system > Esophagus > Crop | place... | reverse complement strand
TTAAAAAAAAAAAAAAAAAAAAAAAAAGTTGTTTGTTCTTTAGTTTCAAAACCAGAACACTTTTAGCTAGCTTCCTAAGTCTGAATTCATTCACTGTTTTGGAGAAATTAAACACAGAGTTCTTACTGCAATCAGGTGATGAGTACTTACCTTGGAAAACTGGGCAGGTATTTTACCTGTGGATTTAGGGAACTAATTGAAGTGTTCTTATGGAATATTTGTCTCCTTTGTTAATTATGATCTTTCTTACATATAGCAAATTATTATGTCTTTTGTAGGAGAAAAAGCTTTTAAACTCTGTTGCAAGTTGTTTGAGAATTTCTGTGGATATAAGTACAACAAAAATGTTGGAAGTTGAAGTCCTTCCGTAGTGTAACGTATTGTCACTACAAGATATTGATGCTGTCATTAGAGAAAGGGTACATTGGTTTTCTGCACCACATTAGAGAAACAGAAGTCAGAGAATGTTGTTAAATTACTTGTTCAGTGTATTTGCATTACCCCTCCCCGCATGTTTAACACTTATTATTTTCATTAATCTGAAAAATGAACAAAAATATTTAGTAACTGAAGTGTCTGTTCTGAATTTCTTGCAGAACTAGGTAGTGAAGCAGACTTGCCTCCTTTGAAAGTAACATCAGTTCTTAATTCTCCTCTGTGGAAACCTGTCTTCAGGCATCAGATGTATCCTGAGGCATGCCCAGGAGCCAGGCAAAGCAGCAGGCTGCACCAAGATAAAAAAGAGGTACTCGCACCACTGCTTTTGTTTCATTGGCATGAAATCCCTATGTATCACACAGTTTCATTCAGACTTAATTATTGATATGTCCTTAAGTATGTGCTGGTGTATATGCTTAAGTATATACTGCAAGTTGGCTTAATTGTACAAAGGAGCTGCAACAATTTTTCAGCTAATATTAAATGTTCTCTAACATTCTTTCCAGGCTAGGAGCTCTCACCAAGATGACTGCCGTAACTTTCTTATCGACTTTGCAAAATCAGATCCTGCCCAGGACTTCAGTGGGCAAAAATCTGAACTATTCAAAGGACTTATACAGGCATGTAAAAAACAGACCCCAAAGACAGATATAGTTGCTGGTTCTACTGTTGATCAAGCTGTGAACTCAACATTTGCTGCTTTGGTGTATCTCACTCCAGATTTATATGAGAAGCTTCAAAAATATGGTAACTCTAATACTAGACTATCTTAATAATGAAGACTTAACATTTGTAAAAGGCTATCTTATAGATCATTCTATAAAGTCTGAAAAAGCAGTTTAGTGTGGCAATTTCTAAAAACATGTTCTGTATAAAAGGTCATCATTTAGGTAGACTAGGTAAGCCTGATCTCTAGAGTGTTTATTTTTTATTACCATGTGCTTTTATCTTCAAAACTCTGTCCAAATATTAATAACCATCATAAGCTACTGACTAAGCCTTGTCAGGATGTACTGAAAGAGAGTAGTGGTGTCCTCTGGGGTTTTAATTCAGAACAGTGTGGCTCCTGGTGATTAGTGGTTCTTGTGTCACTTTCCACTCTCATTGTGTCTTTTCTAAAAAGCCAGCACCAGTTTATATATGTTTTTAAATTTTGGGGGTGGAGGAGGTTTGAATTACCTCCCAAATTGTTACACTGTGGAAACTAAGCTTGGCATCCTCAAAATATGTTTTTTTTTTAATAAAAAGTAATATTTTGCTTTTGACTTTTATAAAGTCCATTGTATTATACTTTATATATTTTCAGTAGGTAAAATTAACAACTTTTTAACTTACACCATCCTTCTATTAAGCTTATTGATATGTTTAAAATTCTGGATAATAAGGTGTTACTTGGTTTTGAAGGGTTTCGTTTTAGGCTTTCACTTTCTGTCACAATTTTGAAGCTAAACATCTTACATTTTGAGCTATAAAGTTATGGGTAAGAATGATTGACGCAAAGACTGACTTCATGACTAAAGTGGTTATTGCTTTTAGTCATTTTGTCTGTGTCTGACAGTTGATCTAATTTTCTGAGTAAGATTGAAGACTGGTAGCTCAGGAAAATATTCATGAGTGGAGGAGATATCCATCCTACTATTATGTTAATAGCTTCATCTGTCACTCTTGCTGGGGCAGACTAATTTTGGGACCCATATTGACCTGTGCCATGTGAAGTATGTACAAGTAGTGCTGAAAAGCAGAAGGGAAAAAAAAAATTTAGGGAATGGGAGAGGGAAGACCCTGCATAGAAATGTCTTTCTCCGTAGTCATTGTCAAGCCAATTTTGATGGAAACTGTTTTGTCTTTAATGTCTGCAAATTGATCTTGAAAGTCCATTCTAGAATTTCATAGCATAAAACAAATGGGAAAAAAATTGATAACTAAATACATCTGTAGAGCTTTAAGTTAATACTAAGCATTCTTGATTATTCTGATATCAGTTTGCATTAGGGATATTTGCATGTATAGGGAAAGGTTTTTATTTTCTATGACTGCAGGCATCAATTTTGGGAAGAGACGAGAAAGATAATCGTAATTTAACTTTGCAAATAACTCTGTCAAGGTGCAGTTCATGTATTTAAGGTGTATGAAAGTTGGCAGGTTTTATTCGCGGTTTTTCTTACAGGCACAATTCCAAGTATTGACTAAGAGACGAAGGGAAGGCTCTAGCATAGTTTTAGTTAAGTAGTCAAGTTGTGTAAAAAATGGAGCTGTAAATAAACAGGACTCTTCTTTCTCTTATTTCCAGTCAACAGTGGAGGCAAGGCGCCTTTGAGCGATGAGTTTGCACAAGTATATTCCCTGGCTGATTCAATTAGAATATGGATGGTAAGATCACTCAGGAGGATATCTATTAATGTCATTTACCTTAATATTTTACAATGCAATGTTATGGAGTAGGGTGGAACCATATTTTCCTTCAGTGATTCTAGGTCAACTGTTTTCACTTAGGAAGAACGTATATTCACTTCTAAACTTTGAACTTCAACATTTAAAGGCATTCTTACGTTCCCCTCCTTCCCTCAGCCCCAGATGTGTCATCATGAGTATTTGGGACTGAATTTGACTCAAAATCAGTTATATTTGTGTTATTTTTTCGGCAAGAATGTGTGTTGTTAGTTAGGAAGATTCTTACATAGCAGTTGGAGTTCCTTTGAAAGAAATCTGCCTTAAACATTGTTCTTGCAGTAATGCAGTGCTAACGGAAAAGGCAATAATTGCTTATTTGATAAGCAAGTAACTTGCTTCAGTTCAGAGTATGTTTTTTTCATGTAATTTTCCTTGAAACATAAGCCTCATGTCAATAGCTGGTGTCATCAGCTCACAGCGTAGTGAGAGATGTCTGCATCATCCCCTGCAGCTGCAGAGAGACAAAATTGATTTAGATTTTGCTGGTCTGCAGGAGATTCTAAATGTTAACGACTGTGTGGCCTTCAAGAACAGCTATTTCAGTCTATAGCCTGCTTTTCTGCTACTCTTGTGAGCCCTGCAGATGTGGGCCAGCCAAATTGACTGCGCTAGTATTTTGTGACCTCCTCTCTCCTCTTTCCTGCCTGCAAGAGTTCGTGGCTGCTTGATACACTAGAGGTGCAGTGAGTGCAGATGCATGTTAAGATGAGTAATTGCATTGTCCCTGTTGCGTGGCAGGTGACGTTTGCATCTGACAGTACTCGCTGGCTCCATGACATGATGCTTTTGGAGAATTTTGTCTCGTGGCTAGATACATATCTTTTCCGGAGCGGTGGGGTAAAAGGGAAGTCTTCTTTTGCTTGGAGGGCTGATGCACATCCAGTCACAAGACAGGGAAGGATCTCAGCCTACAAACCTTGAGCATCTCTCAGTATGAGACTGTGTTACCTGCTCTTTTGTTATCTACTCTATCTGGTAGTTTAGGTACTGCTCTTTTAGACTGCTGGGTGTTTTGTTCTGCAGTAGGGAATGGTAAATACTGTCGTGTGTTCCTGAGATTAAATTCCTTTAATGTGATGCAGTCTTTGTACTGCTTTGCTATGTAGATATACAGGGGTAGTCATATTTTAACTATTTTAACATCCTGTCTACAGTTGGAAATGAAGCAGAAATCCCTGATGGGTAGGGGAAATGATACTGAGGAGAAGCAGAACGCAGAAGCGAGTGAGGTGAACCCAGAAACTCTTGGTAAGTTTTCCCTTTCCAAACGTAGTGAGCATTCCAGGTAGTTTAATAAAGCATTGCCTTGTAAATCTTAGATATTATTTTTGCTGTAAAATGTAAATTAGCAACTGGGTTACTTTTTAATATCATCAGAGGTAAACTAGCGTACATTACATGAATGATTTGGGATTGTGTTCTGCTGTTCTTTGTAGAAAATAGTACGTGAGAAAATTCTACAGGGAGTGACCTCTCACTTGGGTCACCTTGTTCTGAACTTACGTTCATCTAATTTTGTAGATACTTGTTACCACAATTCTAACTGATGTTAGAATAGCAGCTGATTGTCATTAGAATAAGCTATGTTCTCACTGAATACTGTGTGCTTCATATGCTTCAGTGGGATTATTGAAATTTAGCCTTTGGAAATCTAGAATTAAATAACTCATAGTGTCATGATCAATATAAGAAGAAAAACATTGTTTTCTAGCTGTCTTGGCTCAGAAGAAGTAAGATATATCACTTTCTTCCTAAGCAGAATATAGCAAGTTTGGTGTTCTATTGTCATGATTTTAACTCTTCCAATTTTTATGCTGCAGCAAAACTTTGTATGCAGAAGAGCCTTTTGTTACTAAATTTTTTGCCTGTAAGAGCAAAGAAAAGAGATTGTGCTTCAGACAATTCGGAAGCCCAAGACGTTGATGATACCCAACGGTATGTCAGTGATAAATGCCAAAGAAAAGGTTCTGTTGTGGACACGGACTTCCAGGCAGCAAACTCAGTGTTGTCCAATGGAGAAACTCATCCTGTTTCAAAAGGGGGGGGCCACATGACACAATCTGATACAAAAATTAAACATGTTCCAGACCACTTCCAAACAGAAGAAGCATCTGCATTTCATAGTAAGCCTGTTGAAAATACAGTTTCACAGCAAGAAGATGTATCATCACCTCCTGCCACTCCTACACGAAAATCTCAGTTCAGCCGCGGAAGACTAAGGCTGCTGTCTTTCAGATCAATGGAGGAGCCGAGAGCTGTGCCTACTGTGAAGGAGAAATACCCTATACTGAAAAACATATTAGACTTTATAAAGGATCAGTCGCTTTCACATGAAAGGTAAGTAAATTGAAAATGCTGCCCATTACAAAATACAGAAACTTGTCATCACGCCTCTTCGGGTCAAATAAAATATGTTTTAGCCGCAAGATGGTTTTGAAACACATTTTGTACATGAATAGTTGTCAGATTTATATATCAAACTTCAGTTATTCACAGACATCTAAAGGCTCGTAGAGAATACTGTTTCTTTTGATTCACTTCGATCATGTAGAACTTCAGAATGTAAAAAAATGATTACTTGGCAATTGACTGTCTTTCTTCCTGGGATCTGTTTACAGTGGCATTTTGCTTTTTGTCTACAAACAGCAAAGGCATGGTATATCAGTACTAGCAATCCTCGATACCAAATATAGAATAGCATCTCTCATTAAATTACCTGATATTCTGAAAATGTAAATCAAAAGAGAGATTTCCAATTCTCAGCTTGTCTATTTTAGGCTCTAAAACTTGGACTGGTGCAGGAAGTGCTAGATTCTGTTTGAAGCTTTATCACTCACTCAAAGTGTAATATGCTGCTGCTGAAATACAACTGGAAATTTAGATACCAAGCTCATGTTTAATTAGTCAAGCACTTCTTGAATTGTGATTTATCTGAATTATTTTAAGTGCAATGTTTAGAAGTCCTCATAGACCTTTTTTGCTCTTAGTGTTTTAAAGGTTCTTGCTTTGAGAAAATCCCAAGGGCAGAGTGTTATGGAAGTGCTCAAGACAGTCCGCCAGTGCCTAGACTTACTTGGGCAGCCACACTGTTTTCATCCACCGTGTGTACTTTTTCTCTTAGAACTTCTAGCCTGTCAGAAAGATTTTACAAAGTAAGTAATTATTTAGACAAGTCTCAGCCATGTGGGTTTATATGTCTTAGTCTTTGCGTTCTCCCAGTCATGTATACTGAAAACAGTAGAAAGTTACTGCTTTTTAATCCATATGGATAATAAAAATATGACCTGAGGATTAGTTTTTAGGCTGCTATGAATATCTTGTGTGCTTCATTTAAAAGAAAAAAAACCACAATAATTATATTCAAGTGGAACTTAGTTATACAGCTATTCATGCCAGTAGCGATCATGTGGTTGAATCACAGCATGGATACTTGGAAACATCTTTACAGGTTCAACCAAATCACAACAGACTTGAAAAGACTGTAGAGTCGTCAGAAAGTACTGTCTCAGAGCAGGAGCTAATACTCTGCTGTTTTGGTTCATGAATTTAGGTCTGATTTCTATCGTGCGTCTGGACAGTGCTGTCTGAACTCTGTCAGCTGGCTTCTCACTTCTCAAGAGCTTTTTATGGCCATCTTGCAGTGCACTGATTTCCTTTAAGATCTTGATTAGATTTTTGTAAAGCACCTTTTTAATGGGAAGTAATGTTCTATCGTTAGTGCCACGACAATATTCTCTTTGCCTGTTCTGTTTAACTTCTGATTTCTGGTGCAGGGTACTTTTATTTTTCTTTGAAAGTGACAGACTGCATTTTAAACAAAACTGATATCCTTCTTGCTTGTGGGGAGTGTTTAATAGATTGCCAGTTTGTGAAATTTGCACAAAGCATACTACCTAAAATGTAGCAGTGAATTCTAGACTACTAAACTAACTCTTTAATTTCTAGCTACTTTGGAAACTTAGAAGGCTGTGGTGCTGAGCTACACAAAGAGATTCGAGAGTCTTACTATCAGCTTGTTTTGTTCCTGGTAAATTCTGTGAAGGGATTTAGTACAATTAATGACAGGTACAGTACTAGCTTGGATGACTTATGTGATTTTTTTTTTTTTTTTCCCCTGTTCTTGCTCACCTCTTCCCTTCTCATTTTTTTGTTGCTGAATGCCTCAATTAAGTTTGACTATACTTCACATTATTTACAGAACTAAATAAGGAGCCTTGATCTTGTGATCGAAAATGCCAAGTTGGCTTTTTATTAGTACTATTCAGGAAAGCACAATAAATTTACCAATGTCAAAACCTTGACTTACTGCATTTTGTAGTTATAATTCTGTAATGTGTTTCTGAAGCTTAGTAGTAACATACTAGAAATATCAAATTTATTATGGAATAATTGGACAAGAGTAATGCCACGATAAATATAGCAATTCTGCAACTGTGCTTTAATGTTAAAGCTCATGTTTTGGTAACATACTGGATAGAATTTTGGGGATTTATGGCCGATGTCCTAGAGAAATTAGAGTTTTGTGACTATAATATCTGTCTCCCTGCCAATAACTTCCAAGTCCTTTGTTCAGTTTCAACTGAACGTGACAAAGGTTTCAAAGAGAACAAGTTTCTGCAAATATCAAGGAAGTGATGTACTGCAGAGAACACACAAACCCTCTTGCTAATGCTCAGGCAGTAGCATGGGCTCTTACCTCAACTGAATCCATAAAGGATACCATCTGTATTTCAAAATGCTATGCTGCTTGCTAAATTGTGTAAGTCTATGCATTGATAAACCTGAGTTTGTGCCACATAGTTAATTCAACGTGGAGCAAACCTGTAAATTGATGTATAGTGATTGTCTGCACCTACTGCCCAAACATGCTATTTCAACTTTAGGTTAGAGCTGTCATGTTTTATTGTCTTGTGTTTTTGTTTAGATCGTTACTTCCAGCCTTATCATGCGTGCAGACAGCTCTCCTTCACCTTTTGGATATGAGTTGGGAGCCGAGTGATCTTTCCTTCTTTGTTGAGATTCAGTTACCACATCTTCTCATGACTACATCACAAGAGAACATAAGTATTCATGACAGCGTCATCTGGTGAGTCAGGAAGAATGCAGCTTTCACGTGGTACTTACTGTTAATACCATTTTTATTAAGAAAGGCTCCTGAACTTTGTGCTGGAACAAGCAGTAAAAGTACTAGGAACAAGGATGGCATAATTTTGGCCAGTATCCAAGGGCTTAACTGAAGTATCTTAATTTTTTTGCTGTGTTGCTAGTGCAAAAACTATTAAAATTTTCATCTTTAAACTGATTACTGCTGGAACACTTGTTTTGCAGTGTAGCAGGATGTAGATAATGCTGGTTTTTGTCTTGATAAATATCAAATGTTTTTAACACCTGCATGTTGCAGTTTTATAGTAGTTGTACTTCTTACACATGAGCAAATGTGAAGGCCAAAAAGCTTTTAAAATGTCTCATCTGATCTACCAGCATTACCAAAAGCAGTTTTGTAAGTGTAGATTTTTCTGATTTTGCATTATAGTCCCCATATGTATTTAAGAACTTGTCACAGAGGCAAGAAGCAGGTGTCTGTGTGGACATTTATTAACCAAGTCAACTGGCGTTCTCACGATTCAGTTTTTATTAGCATGTTGTATAGCACTTTTTCTTTAAAAAAAGAAGTATCCCAAGTTATGTTAGAGGGAAGTCTGACTGCGTTCAAATTTAATTTTGAACTTGCTTTTCTTTTAGTCAGTGGAGTGAAGAAGATGAAATTGCAGACTACAAGCAAAACTGCGAGTGGATGGATGAATGTCAGGATGTAATGTTTGAGACTTGGTATGAAAAGATAGCTCAAGCTGACCCAGAGAAACAGAGAAAGGTGACCTCATGATTTGCTTATTTATCTGCAGAAGGGGTAAATAGGAGACTTTCAAAAGCCTGAAGGAGAGAAAGGAATCTGGCTTAAACTGATTTTTCATGAGTTGGATCCCTGGCTCCCTGTAGGCCTTCAAAAGTCTAAAATGATGAAAAGATCCCCATCCTTTTTTGGCAGGGGAAGTGTTCTGCTTTCTGTCTAAAAAGAGCTTTCTCGAAGTCAGAAAATAATACTCAAGTAAATTGTGTCCATTTATTCTTCTAGATGCATATGTTTGTTGCTCGTTACTGTGACCTGTTAAATGTGGACATATCCTGCGATGGCTGTGACGAAATTGCACCGTGGCATCGCTACCGCTGTCTGCAATGCAATGACATGGATCTGTGTAAAACTTGTTTTCTTGGTAAGAATAATTAAAAAAAAAAAGTCAGAACCCTATACTCTAAGGCAAAATAGTGTCTTTTGAACTATACATAAGGTGAAAGACTTTCTTCTGGATATTTTGGAAATGTTAGGCTTTTCTTTTCCTAATCTGAAAATGAACTTGAAATTAAGAAAGATCCTTTATGAAAAAGTATTTACAGGGAAATCTTAAAATATTTCTTTACAGGTGGAGTTAAACCTGAAGGACATGAGGATGACCATGAAATGGTTAACATGGAGTATGCCTGTGATCACTGTCAAGGAGTTATCATAGGTCGGAGAATGAACTGCAATGTGTGTGATGACTTTGACCTTTGCTATGGGTGCTATTCTGCAAAGAAATACTCTGACAGGTAATAAATACGGTATTTTGTTTCCCCGCTTGCAGAAAAGCAATAATTAGCAACAAAGTACAATCAGTCATTCTCATGTTGCTTACTACAAGGGGGCGTCTGACATGAGAAGATCTAGTTGGTGTCCTTCGGGGAAACATAGCAAATATAGGACCTGTTCAGCAAAAAATTCTGCAATTTGGAAACCTGCTGCAACCTCTGAACTGACTCAGTAGCAATTGTTTTCTAGGCATGGCTGTGAAAGTTGCAGAAGGAGAGTAATCAACCCTGAATGACACCAAAGATTAAGAAAACAAACAAACAAACAAAAAAAACCCAAAACCCAAACCAAACAGACAAAAAAATTCTAGACCAGGAGCTCTCATCACAGTACATAGAATCATAGGTTGGAAAAGACCTCTAAGGTCATCAAGTCCAACCATCCACCCAGCACCACCATGCCTACTAAACCATGTCCTGAAGTGCCACGTCTACACATTTGTTGAACCCCTCCAGGGACGGGGACTCCACCGCCTCCATGGGCAGCCTGTTCCAATGTCTGACCACTCTTTCAGTAAAGTAATTTTTCCTAATATCTAATCTAAACCTCCCCTGACGCAACTTGAGGCCATTGCCTCTCGTCCTACCGCCAGTTACTTGGGAGAAGAGACCAACACCCGCCTCACTACAACCTCCTTTCAGGTAGGTGTAGAGAGCGATAAGGTCCCCCCTCAGCCGCCTCCAGACTAAACAGCCCCAGCTCCCTCAGCCACTCCTCATCAGACTTGTTCTCCAGACCCCTCACCAGCTTTGCTGCCCTTCTCTGGACACACTCCAGCCCCTCAGTGTCCTGCTTGTAGTGAGGGGCCCAAACTTGAACATAGTACTCCAGGTGCCTCCCTGCTCCTCCACACTATTCCTGCAACAAGCCAGGATGCCGTTGGCCTTCTTGGCCACCTGGGCCCACTGCTGGCTCACGGTCAGCCAGCTGTCAACCAACACCCCAAGATCTTTTTCCGCTGGGCAGCTTTCCAGCCACTCTTCCCCAAGCCTGTAGCATTATGTGGGGTTGTTTGTGTTAAATGAGCACTACTGAAGTCAGTGAGGGTCTGGCAGTTTGCAGCATTGGAAGGTCTACAGTTTGAAAGTCAGGAATGTGTTGGGTTTTTCATATTTTCCTTTAAAGGTGGTGTGTGTTACTAACTGCATTGGTTATCAAGAAACTGGCTGCATTTCAAAATTATGTACCTTCTTCTTTCAGTCACTTGCCCACTCACAGCATCACAGTGTATCCGATGGTGACGATTCGAATCAGTGACCGACAGAGGCTCATCCAGCCATATGTCCACAATTATTCCTGGCTGTTGTTTGCAGCTTTGACTCTCTACAGTGCAGATCTGGCAAATGGGGAGGAAGTAGAAGGAGAGAAACTAGATTCACAGGTCCTCAGTCATGCCAGAGTTCTGCAACATCAGTGCATACAGCTCATCGGAGATTGCTTGATGAAAGCACAGCATGGAAAAGGTGAGTCAGCTCCTCCTTCACCGAAACAATGGTTTCTAACGAGTGTCGGAGCAGTCTCTGATTACTCACTTTGAAGTTTCCAAAGGAAAGGGGAAGCTACTGTGTACTTCACTGAGCACAACTGTTTATGTAGAAAGCAGACACAGAACAAGTCAGGGTCACTGGAACATGGAAAATAGGGTGCTTGAGAAAATTAATGTTATGCTTACATAAATATTGAAGATAACTTGGCAACTCTTTGGTGGGTTTTTTTTCCATCTCAGATATTGTAAAGGCATCTATCAGTATAGCTTCATGTTCTGTTACTAACCTGTTACTGACAACTGAAGGACTTGAAGGAAAGCAAATAACTTGGTGGAAAATGTTTCTTGTTCTGCATCTCTTGGCAAGAATTTTTCAGCCTTTTTTGTGGTATAAGTTTCCGGGGCTGATGTCCATTTGTCTGGAAATGAGGATTTATGTGAACTAAGACCTACTACAAAAAATAGGGTGGTACAGTAGAGGACTATGTTGAATGTATCAAAAGCTCTAGACTCAAGTCCAAATCAGTTTACTGGTAGGTTTTTTGCAGCAGCTCTAATACAGCTGAAATACCACCACCACCACAACCAAATACTTAGGCATACCCATTATTTAATCTTTGTTTTTAAGGTACGGTTTTATTATATAGATATTCAAGTTGTCAGGCGTTTAAAAGCTAAGGCAGATTTCATTTACCTTTTATAATTTACACTGCTGGGACGTATCTCTAATGCTTCCTTTAATTAAGACTTCTACCCTGGTGATATCTTTATGAGGTGGAAAATGTCACCGCCTTTTCACTATTATTTAATGGAACTGCATAATTAAGTGAACATGATTTGGAACATCTTTTTGATGGAGTTGATATTCAAAAAAAGTGTGTGAGGGGAAGTTTGCAGTTCTCTTTCAAAGTGTTTCAGTTCTGCTTTTTGCCCGTCTTGTCACTCAACAGCTAAATAGCTTTTATAACTTTCTTGCTTTCAGGTCTGAAAAACTTAGCTCTCCTCTGCATGTTGCCAGAAGGTGAATCCTTCTCAGAGAATGACACTGCTTCAGTCAGTCCTCCCACAGATGGTGCTCCAAAAAGTCATACTGGTGATAAAGCAGTGAAGGGAAGAGATGAGAAACCAAGCACAGGCTCTTTTGTGCATTGTAATGTAAGTAGCCATTATTTGTAGAACACTTGATATCCATCACGTGTGTTCCTCAGAAGCTTCAACATCCTATTCTGGATATGTAACTGAAATAGTGGATAGTAATGATTTCCTTTGTAGGTAAAGTTGGGGGGCAAGGGAACAGTTGCTAGTTGGTTCGTTTTTTATTAGATCCAGCTGATGAAAGATGAAGGCATCACCTTATGTTCTTACAGGCAGCTGATTCACAAAAGCGTTGGAGGACATTGTTTCTGAACGAGTTGTCATTTCCTCTAACTGTTAGCACTGTGCTAGGTAGGAGAATGGTTTTCTTAGTTTTATACAGTGTATAAAACTGTTACAGTGTAATAGTATTATGTATAAAGGTATGAGCAAAATAGAAAAATGGATTTTCACTGTATGGAAGCTTTAGATGTGTATACATCAAGAAGTTCTTAACCATAGAAGATTTTTATATTCAAGGAAAAATGTTTGTCAAATGCAGTTGACTGGCTGCTTTTTTCCATGGCTGTTTCTGCAGGTATTAAATTTTGTTTTAATCTTTCAGTGTCTTCATTTTATTTTTAGGGGAAGGGAGATGATCACAGTGAAATCCAGTCTCCTGCAGAAGATAAAGTAGGAAAAAAAGGAAGTGAAAGCAAAGCTGTCTTTGCAAAGAAAGCTGTTTTGAGACAAGAGTCAGACTTGTCTGTGGAAGATAATGTTTCTCCAACAGGTAAAAGATTGTTTCTCACTTTCCCTGTCACAGAAATACCCATTCATATGAAAAGCAAACAGCTGTATTTTTTGTTCCTAACCCATTTTTGTGTATTTGCGAATGTCTTTAATGCAAGTGAGCTGTCTGTTTTCTAAAAACCTGCCAAGCATACTGCTTTGAACAGCTGCCACCTTGCAATTGGTTTAAAGGATTTTAGAAATGGGAGTGGAAATCCACGAATAGATATCCATGTGTAGAGTTCCTGTTGTTCTAACACAGTACTTGCGAATTTTTTCATACTTGGAACCGGAAGTGTCGTATTCTATTAAAGGCTAGTATTGTTAGAATTATGGTAGTAAAATGGATCCGTCTGTAGTACTGTCCTTTATGTTTTTAAATAGGTGGTGTAAATCCCTGTACCTACTATCTTTTATACACTTTTATAAAGACCTGCTTTTCAAATTGTAATAACGTTTTTGAAAAATAGTTTTTGTCTTTAGATTGTAATTATAAAAATTAAGCTACCACTTTTTAAAAAAAGTTATGTTTAATGCCATTTTGGGAATTTTCCTCTTTTTTTTTAAATTTAAAAATCAGGTGATGACCTCTTGGAGGGTTCAGCCCAGAAGCAAGCAGAGAAGGTTTTAATACCTAGCCAGGAACAAGTTTTTGCTGAATGCTCTCAGAAGAGGATTCTAGGACTGCTGGCAGCCATGTTACCGCCTTTCAAATCAGTTAGTTCTTTTTACTTTCAATCTGTGTGGTTTTCTAGATATCACAAATAGCATGAATTAAATGTGGGAGGTGGGCTCTTGTTGCTTAGATGTTATGAAATGCGAATTAGAATGTCTTAAGACGTTTCACATTACTAGGGAATGTAAGGGCTGGTTCCTGCGTGGGGGGAGAGGAAAGGGAATTTTATTTTATCTGTAAAGCAGTCTATCCTAACTGTTCGACACCTGCAAAGTTTAAACCATCAGCTTACATTTACGTGTCAGGCCAGTTAACAGGTCAACAACAGAAGTCGGAACCTAGTTTCTCATTTCCTTTTGTCCCTTTTGAAAGAGCATTAGAACAGAAGATTTCTGTACGTGCTATGACTTTGACTAAAAGTCTTGTTTTCTTTCCCTGCCTTATTGAGATCTTTCTTTTTCCGTAGGGCTCCACAATGTCTTTGATTAACCTGGAACAGATACTCCCGCTGATGTTTCAGGTTGTAATCTCGAATGCTGGCCACCTAAATGAAACTTACCATTTAACATTGGGACTTCTGGGCCAGTTAATCCTGAGACTTATGCCTGCAGAAGTGGATGCTGCAGTGGCTAAAGTCCTTTCAGCCAAACATAATTTGTTTGCTGCGGGAGATGGGTCTACAGTGCCAGAAGGCTGGAAGACAACTCATCTTCTGTTCAGTCTGGGAGCTGTGTGTTTAGACAGGTGCTTGTTACTTTAAACCTATTAGTTGCTCTCTGATGACTAATGCTAATTTTCTTTCATGTGTGCCTCATGCATAGGGGCTTTTTAAGGGAAAGTCAATTAACCCTGTACCCTGATTATGAGAAGGGCTTAGCATCTGTGGCCCTTGTTGCAGTGAGAATCTCTTAATTTCCTTCCTAAAGAAGACTGTTGTCTGAAGAGTGACTTAATTTCCTCCGCTTACCTAAGTAGCGTGTTATGGTGGAAGAAGTAAGGTTTTGAAACTGCAAGGAAAACGAAAACACAGTCATATCTTTTTTTTTTGTATGACATTCTCTCCCTTGAGTTACCTGTCTCTTGTGGAACTTGGGAAGGGAGGAGAGTGGGTCTGGTGGTAACTATCACCAGTGCTGAGTTCTGGATCTGGCCCTTTGTAAAAATAAGAGTATTAGAGATATTTTTGTATAGTAAAATTGCACTGGAAACAGAAAGGATGGTCACAGCAGATGTTCCATTTTTAGGAGCTTTAGAAAGCTCTCAAGCATTCTAACATTAATGTCATACTTATTAAATATGACAGTGTTATTTTTCATTGTAGCTATGTTTTATAGGGAAGGTCCATAAGCAAATAGAAAAGCATATGAAATTTAAAGGCAGAATATCTACAAGATCAGCTGAGGGTAGGGAGTTTTTCAAAGACTAACTTTCAAGCAAGGAAGCCAGTCTTGTTAGATTATTTGTGTAGTCCACAGAGAGAGATCAGGTAGTCACATACGTGGGAAATAAACTACGTGCTGTTGTGCAAAGAAAAAGTTCTGATCTCTAAACTAAATTTAGGAATTAAAGGTGACAGTGTTCAGCATGCTTTGATTTCGGACTATAAACCCTTTAAGAAAACATGGTATTTATGCTCTAATGATGAAAACCAAAAGACAATTCGTGTGCCAGCTGACCTGAAAGCTTCAAATATTTGGAAAAACAGTTTTGTAATGGTATGAAAGCTCTAGCTATGACAGATTAACAGTGATATGCTGTCTTGAGCAAAAATAGTTTCAGATAAGTCAGTAGTCAGCCCTCCTAATACAGACTGCTCTTGCTTTCCAGTCGTGTAGGTCTGGACTGGGCAAGCTCCATGGCAGATATTCTTCGATCTTTGAACTCTTCTGCGCAGTGGCATAATGTGATCGCTGCTTTCACTGACCATTGCATTAAGCAACTGCCCTTCCAGCTAAAGCACACCAATATCTTCACTTTATTGGTGCTGGTTGGGTTTCCTGAGGTAAGTGGCCTATCGATACTAAAGGAAACAAAATTGGTTAGAGCTTCTAGGTTTCTATTTCTAAATACTATGGATTTCGTCAATTGGGGACATCCATTATAAACTGTCAAAACACGGTGCATGTCAGAGTTCACATCTTTCCACTTGCGCACAATTGACGTTTGTCTAATGGAAAATGATGTAGCTGGTTTTGCCTTGCATTGCTTTGAGTGCTACTTATAACTATCACAAGAAAACCAGCTTAGTACATTTGAGCATCAAAAAGAGCTTTTTATACAAGTGAAACAATCCAGTCTCACTCTTGACAGCTGTAACTCAGATATAATGCCTATGCAGCATGAAGTTGGTTGTTGTAGGCATTTTTTTATAGAAGTGAACTGCCATTTTCTAAAGGTGAGCAAATATCTGGCAGCGAGCAGATTGTTCAGCTAAAATGTACATCAACTATAAGCAGACGTAACCAATATAAAAGATGACCGTGTATTTACAAAAAAGTATTCCAAATCATAACTGAATCTTCTGCTGCAATTTCAGGTGCTGTGTATGGGCACTCGTTCGGTGTACATGGATAATGCTAATGAGCCTCATAACGTGATCATCCTGAAGCATTTCACGGAGAAAAACAGGGCAGTTGTAGTAGACATCAAAACCCGGAAGAGAAAAACAGGTTCTGTGACATTTTTATTTTGTCAAAGAATCACAGAATATTTCCTTACAGCATCTTATGGATACCCAAAAGCGTATTTTAACTAGACGCTTTATGAAGGTCTGCAGAGTTTAAGTTCCATTATTAGTAAGCCGCTTGATTTTCTGCTGGTCAGTTAAACCAAATTGTGAAGCTTCTACAGTAAAGACTTTGGAGACGTATTTTCTTTTTAGAACTCTGACATTTATTTTCATTCAGGAAAGGTTTTAAGAAACTGTTTCTGAGAAATAGGCCTTTGATGAAGCAATTGTTTCTGTTTTGAGATTTGCTTACTGCGTGTGTCTTATCCTTTACAGACATGTGCTTAATGTTTTAAAACAATTGCAAATTTAAATACGTATGCTGCCTCTGTGTAGTTAGGTGCTGCTGTATAAAGGAAAGGTACTCAGAGCCTGAACATTTTTGCGATACTCCATTTTGTTGCTCTGTATGTGCAAACA
>Ga0065711_1040698_pt1 | contig 16750 bp, 11 predicted proteins | sample Hoacrofraction12_FD_59098 | JGI IMG/M metagenome (GOLD analysis project Ga0065711, IMG submission 59098) | Hoatzin crop microbial communities from Cojedes, Venezuela - Epithelial fraction 12 v2 (version 2) | ecosystem: Host-associated > Birds > Digestive system > Esophagus > Crop | place... | reverse complement strand
CAGCTCACGCTGAATGGCAGCACAGCCTTCTGGTGTATCTACCACACCTCCCAGTTTGGTGTCGTCAGCAAACTTGCTGAGGGTACATTCTAACTCTTCATCCAGGTCGTTGATGAAGAATGGTGAATTCTGATAACTGCAACATGAGAAAAAATCATAAAAAACACAAAGTAGGAAAATATGCATGAAATACATCCCTTCTGCAAGAGAACACCAGGTCTGCTATGGGTCATTCCTTCATTGCCTTACCTGTAAGCCAGCAATGGCAGATCCTGACTTAGAACAGACCCTGTTCTGAGTCTCCATGGCTCTGATGACAATACCTGACAGCAGTGTGGACCTCACTATGGCAGGACGTCTATTCATTCTCCTTTCTTCTGCATACATTTAAGGGCTTTTATCCCCATTACAGCTTGTATTAGCAGCAGGCACAGGCAAGAGCACAAATAAATCATCTTCTCGGCTTGTTTGCCTGTGTTGTACTTGGATGTACACATCTCCTGTGGCATGTTGATTTCTTTCCCTGGGAACCATCCTCCTGATTAGAAACTCATTCAGTAATGGTTTATCTGATTTCTCCTCTCCCAGGATGATATGGTGCCCTCACACAGATGATGCGGCTTTCCCTGTAACAGTATTCATGGGTTTTTTGCAAACTAGCAACATTTGCATTAGAGAAAATATGACCTATTTAACTTCTGATTAATTCTGACTCAAGGTGCTGGACTGTGTCCTTGAAGACAAAACACGTACCTTGTTGAACGCCAAAGTTGCCAGTCAGTTGCTCCTCCTCTAGCAGACTGAGGATCCACATCACTCCATGACATCCTTAAGTCATCTCTACTTTTGCCTCATTCTGGAGAGAATTTCTTACTGAGAATTTCTTATTCATGAGGTCACACTGGAGAGTGACAGGTCTTAAGGAATAATGGCTGGGAAAATGTGAGTCCTTAACTGAAATGTGCTAGTGGCTGCACTGGCTACCACCACACATGGCAAAAAAAAAAGGTAGGTAGGTAGGTCAGCATAATTTAGAGTGGTATTTTTTAAGGAGGGAGACTTAAATAAATCCATATTTATTGTGTGGAGCACCACAGATTTCTCTGGAAGTTCAGTACTGCTAAATACCATACCAGTTTACCTCTGTAACTATCTGAACTAGGAAATCCCTCCTTTAGGCTGCCTGTGTTTGCAACAATAAACTAAAGGTTTTCAAATTGACTTAATTGTTCCCTGAGGGTGAAAATACTGCTTTCTTCACTGGCTTTTGGCTGAGTCACAAACACTCTATTTTCATTCCCTCTCAGGCTCAGAAGGCTCCTCTAAATACATGCTTTTTTCCATGGACTCTGGCAGTGACATGTTTTTGCAAGAGTAAGCTACAGATACGGCATTACTTCACATATAACACACCTTATTTACATGGCATCTTTTGATTATTTTAAAATTTATCTGCTAGCTACTTTAAATATATAAATTGTGTAACTTCCTCCAGATGTTGTGTTGGCTGTGTTGCTATCTGAAGCCAACATAGCCTGAAGCCTGTTTCCAGTGGCGGGAAGAGGAGCTGGGTCAGTAGGCCTGGTCTCCATTGTTCATCACAGCTCAGACACTGCTAGACTAGGAAAGGAAAACTGGAGCTGCTAAATGCTCCCTGTCATGGTTTAAAGCAGGGCGTCAATAAACTGAGTGACAGATGCTCTCTACTAACCCCCACCCTCCCACCAGAGGAAGTGAAAAGGAGGAAAAGGGAGAGAGACTTACAAATTGAATATAAGAAGTTTTACTAATAACAGTAATAATGCTAATAATATGAATAATCAGAGAAATAATGTAAAATATACAAAACTGACACTGAGTTTCCTGGATTTGGGTGCCGGGGTGCTGGCATCCCACCAGCAGCTGCCAGGCAGCACCAGGAGGTCCCAGACTGACCTCGGCAGCAGGCAGGAACTGGACTCAGGAATGTATGGATAGGAATCTGAATCAGGATCACAGGTAGAACAACGAGCAGGGTCTTCTTCAGAAGGCAGCCATGGATGAAGAGAGCAAGACCCTCGTGATCCCCCAGCTTTAAACTGAGTATGACGTGCATAGCATGGAATACCTCGTTGGTGGGGACATCGGTGTTTAATATGTTCAAAGGCCTGTCGGCCACAGTCCCAGGCTGGGGATTGTGGGTTCGAGTCCCATCTGGGTCGCCAGTGGCATGGAATACTGTGTTGGTCAGAATCAAGTCACCTGTCCTGTCCGCCCCTCCCTGCAAGTACGATCCCTTCTGACTCCTCACTTGCGGGACCTAAAAGATCTGTCGGTGACCTTGGCTGCTATAGTCATAGTTATAAACAGGGGCCTTTTTCTGCATTCCTTTCCTACCGTTAGCTCAGTGTAACTATAAACATCAGGTGTTCTCAGCTCTGGAACAGACAACGTCTGTAAAATATGCAGCCAGCTTCAGAAAAATGCAGTTACTTAGAAGAACTTAGCTGTAAGGAAGATTCAGTAAAAGAAAATCGGTTCTGTTTTAACCAAAACACTCCCTTCTCTTCTTGCTGATCCCTGTTTGTCCTCAATGCTGATCAGGATGAGACCTGAACTTCTTTTACTCCAACAGTAAGAGAGAGGCTTTTCTTCTTCCCACCACTGCTCTACACTCCTTGTAATTTTTCTTTTCTGGACCCTTGAGCAGGGCAGGGGCTGCTGGGCTGGAATTTGTTTCATATATGACACTTTTCCGCCAGCTGTTTCTCATGAAGTGCACTGTAGTGTCTCAGCCTCCTACTGAGACTTGCCTCTCCCCCAGAGGGGGGAATCATTCCTTATACATGAAAGGATAAAAAAGTTGAAATCCTTATGATTTGGGCTAAAAAATAGGGTTCACAGCTGCTATGTTTCTAAAATCTGATTGCTTTATTTCCTGTGGATATCTCTGCAGCAAGGAGAAATCTACAGTTAAAACCACATTTTTAAACTAATTTTTATAAGATCTGTTTCCATGTATTTATGCACATAAAACAATTGTTTTTCTCCAGCTAATACGAGCTGCTCCTGAGCAGCAGACCACTGTGGAACTACCTTAGCAGATCATATCATACAGATTTCAGTGGCTCCTCAGAGTGTGCTAGAGAATGACCCAAATAATTTGGGCGTATCTTTCCTGTGTTTTGTTGTACCCACATTTGTCTGGGTTTGTTCTATGTATTATTTTCTACCTCGTGTCTTCATTTTTATCTTCAGCCAGACCTGTAAAACACTTTTTCCTCTAAGAGTTCCAGAAGGAGTTTAGAATAATTTTAAAATGTCACATTGCAAAGCTTGGTCTACTCTTCAACTCTTCTAAATTGTCAAAGAGGACATTAAATCAAGTCAAACCTAATGCTAGATCACTTTGTGCCATCCCTGAAAATACACCTTACCTCATTCAGTGAGTATCCAGCCATGCCTGTGAGTTTTTACTGAGACTAATTGAAATGAATATTTTCATACATTTGCAGAACATTATGAAATAGCCAAAACAAAGGCAGCCATAGCACTGAACACAGTAAAGTAGGTGTATTTAGATACCAGAATGGTATTTGTAGCAGATAGTGCTCTGAAAGCACTTGCTGCCAAGAGTACCAGGACCAACGCAGGTTTCAGGAGCATGTGCATAACATCTTTGAAGCTCTGGCTTTGTATACTCCAAAGGAATCTCAGGATGGAGGCTGCTGCATGAAGGATACTGTAGGGGCATCTCAAAGGTGGGCAAGATTAACAGTGCTCCGGAGTTCAGGTTCAAACTCAGTTTGATAGAGACTAGAAGTAGTAAAATACTCATCAGAAATATAAATCAAACAAAATCATCCCGACACTTGCAGCCACCATGTCAAGCTGCCTCAAGCTAAAGCACACTCAGGCTTATGGAAGGCCAGAAATTGAACTTCTGAGAGCAGTGGATTGGCAGACTGAAGAGAAGTTGGACAGCAGATCTGCCAAGGCTGCTTCTTGGATCTGAAAAAATAACATCATTGCAGCCAAAAACAGTGGAGGTGAGAGCACTGGACGCAGACCTGACTCTGGAGGGAGCTGAGCTAGCAGCAGTTGCAGTGAAGGCTGGAAATTGCCATTGCCTCAGATAGCCAAACAGACAGCAAGCAAAGGGAGTTTTCACCAGCATGCAGTATAAGGATACAAAAAACAGGTTCCCATTAATGTAACGCCCTTAAAGAGAAGCACTTGTGAAGTGTCCTCCCCCAGGGATGTCTTAGGACTAGAAGAAGAGGTCTGTCAGCTTTGGTGTTTAGCCACAGTAGGATGTGTGATTAGCAGCAGTCCACATCTATCATCACAGTTAGCCAGTCCAAATTAGGCTTCTTACAGGTGACAAACCTCAATGAGGAGGTACTGGCTTTCCACCAATCATGCCCATTTCTCTGTCTTTTCCCCAGGTCTATCCTTGTTTCATTCCTTTCCTCCCTTAACTCCAAGCACTGTGTTTTGCTCACCTGACATCTGCCCCAAAATCCTATCCACCTTCTTTACAAGCCATACTGCTCTCTCCCTCCACCATGTCTTTCTCTGGTACAGTGTCCTCAGGCTCAGCCACTGAAACCCAACAGCTGTCACCAGGTTCAGGAACCTGTTTTGTGGGGGGGTTTTTTTCAGCACTTTCAGTCCCAGGCCAGACACCTTTTCTTCTGTCCTCCACTCGTAGCCTTTTATAAAGTTCAGCCACTGCCAGTCTAGCCCAAGCTCAACATCAGGTGTCACTAGCAGAAAGAGATTTTTGCTTTTCATCTGTTTTGTAGCCTGGCAGCAAAGCCACAGCCCTTGCCTCAGCACTGCCCAGATTCTGCTTAGACACTGCCCTCCTGAGTGCTGTAAGAAACTAATGAGTTGCAAGGACCACTCAAAGCTGTGGAACCTGGCAGCTGTTTCATCTGCTGTTCACAAATTGTGCTACATAACACAAATTCCTGCTCAGGTTGTGGCAAAACACCTCTGAGAACCAGCTACCCACATCTGCCTTCTCTGGCCAAGCACAGCAGCACTAACAACTAAGCAACATTAATACTGGCCACTTAAACCTGAGCTCTGTTATACCCCTGCTGGGCAGTGGAAGTGGGTTAACAGACAGGATCAGAAAGTTAAGTCTCACCTGTTGGAAGGATAAATGAAGATTAAAAATTGGCAGTTTGTTAATAATTAATGATAACTGAATTACATGAGCCATACCTCTGACAGGTTCACTCATCTCCCTCCACTGGTGGGGCAACTGAATCCTGCATGCTGTCTTGTAATTAGTCTACAATCACTCCGGAACTTTGTATACAATGCAGTCAAGAATGTGAGGGATGCTTTTGGGTACTGGCACTCCTAAACAAAGCTGTGCTCCAGACCCTGACTGGTGTTTGTTGCCCTGAGCAAGCTTCCTGCTGCTGGCTAGTTGCCCGCGCATTGGCTCTGTGCTATATCCTCTGAACAGAATCATAAACTCATCCCTCATTGTTCCGTTGCAAATCATGACTGTGAGTTGGTATGAACTCACTTGAGGGGAAAAAAAAAAAGGGAGGGCAAGCAAAAATTGTTGTCTTTGTAATTTTTGGTCTCAGAGTAGGCACCTTCTTGGTAGAGCTGCTGAGACCAGACCTCCTGTTCTGAATTACTGTTAAAAGGCAAAAAGGCACCGTAGTGTAATTCACCTCAACAAATGAGACCAATTTCTAACAGTGTGATTTCAATCTAGAGAGAATTCTGACAGGGCCAGAGCACAAGCATGAAATGAAACTTACCTATGCATATTGGAAAAAGGTTAAAGAGCTGACATTTCTTACGTACAATTTTTATCTGCAAATCTAATCTTAAAAAATGACTTCCTGATTCAAATCATAGTACCCATATCTCCCACCATTTGATCTACACACAAAGCTGCCTTAGCTGTAATATTTTGAGTGAAACGGCAAAGCTGTTCTTCAGACCATATGGTTGCCATCTCTTGTCCTCCAGTCACTACGTGGTATGGCTCATCTGATCTGTCAGGCCTATATCATCAGCTATAACAGACACCCAGAAGTAAACCCGATATTCCTTATACAGTCCTACTCTCAAAAGAATGCCCTTGCTTTATTCTGTAGTGTGTTTCTGCATATACAGCCCTACACCTCTCTTTCTTCCACTGAATATTTGAGTTCAGGGTGATTTTTGCAAGTTCGTTAACTGTGTTTTTCATATGTTGAAACTCATCTGTCTCCAAATCCCTGTAAATCTGTTCTTTCATGACACTGAAGTTTGTTGTTCTTTTCAAGTTAATGCAGCTGCAAACGTTATTAGTGTAGCATTTCACAATTATAAATACAAGAGAGATACTGAAGATTAAAAAAAAAGTGGGCAGATAATGACATTTACAGCATAACGATTTTATGGGGAGGGTTTTCACCATCTTGGGTTACCCACAAATCCCAGCTCAAGGCTGCCCTGACAGTACAGACTTGGGTGCAGATCTCACATCTGATGATGCAAGGCTCCTTAGCAATGCATTAAAGGAAGTGTGGGTAACCCAAATTCAATTAGTGTATTACCTCTTTTTTTTTTTTTTTTTAAACCAGAAATTCCATTCTAGTACTGAAGAAAATCTGATTTACTGTTCACAGAGCATTTTTCTCACCTGAAGACATCTGGCAATGAACAAATTAAGCTTTGAAAAGAGCCAGCAGCAAGACTTTTAATCAAAGGCAAATGAATAACATTAAGTCCATTTTGGCTCATGCTCCAGGATTACAAGTTGCTTGGACAAGCATCTTTTTCTAGCCTCCCGAGTTATGTCTCAGCAGGCACTTGGTCAGGGCACTGTCTGAAAGTAAGAGCAAATTGTTCAAATGGAAAATAAAAGGCTGTGACAATGAATGTTCAAACTGAAGATAAATACCGAACTATTTTAATTCTGACTAAATGGCATAAAACTTAAGCACAACCATGCTGTGTCAGATGGAATTTCAGCTAGTCTCATGTTCCGTTTCTGATAGCGCGTGATAGCAGATGGCTTAGGAAAGTTTGTAATAACAGGACAAACCAGGAACACTGCATTGGTATTAAACAACCCAAAACAAATAAATGTCCTGTGATGAGTCTTAGCTTACCAACAAGGCACGTGCAGTGCAAAACGGTTCTTCTGAGCAATCTCCCGTTTTGTTGTATTTGACACCTGACAGCCCTTCCCTTGGAGGGACAGTGAACATTTCCTTTTCTGTCGCCTCGTGTCTGTTCAGGGTTTTCTAGACCTCCTCTAAAAGTACAGAAATAGTTTCCCCAAACGTGCTATGCTGGTGCAATAGACAGTATTTTTCAAAATTTAATCCCATAAATGTCAAGTTCCCCCACTACACGGTGTTGATTCACTGTTTCATACACTGGAGCATCAACAGGGACAATTTAGTCCGAGCCTTTGACACAAACCAGGTTCCCAAACAATATGTTTGAACAGAAGGGAAAAAACATCAACTCTTGCTTTTCATCTTTGGATGGATGCAAAATCTACCAAACTTTTGCACAAGGCTCTCTTTGTTTCTAGTTTCTGCTTTTTCTTTTTGCTGGGATAAATAGTTTCCCTGGAGTTTGGCACACAGCCTGCCATGTGGTCATGGCACTAATATTGCTACTCAGGAGAGCCCTACCCTGAAACAGAAAGAAAAGCACAAGAAATAAATTAGCAGAGGATCCTGGTATCAGACACCTTGGCAATATTTTCCTTAACTGTAACCTTAGCAGATCTGAGAACCATATAATGTTAGGCAGCTCTATCCTCTCATATCCATCAACGTTAAAGATTTTAGGCTTTCTGGATTCACACACTCCCGCTGTCCTGCAAATATGAAACAAAGCAGCCACCTCTGCAGGTCTGTGACATGAACTCACTTTTCCCTGAAGGAATTGCAATGCTTTAAAAAGTAATACACCCAGTTGCACATCTTTCCCTGGAATAAACACCTGCAACCTGGCTTCAAACCCTTCCAAACCATATTATTAAGGGTGGCAGTTCTACCAGAACTCAGAGACCTAAGGCTGTGGTTGACACTGGTTATAAAAAATAAAAAGGTGGGGTGGAGGGTTAGTCACTCCACTTATAAGAAAAGTTACCTCACTCCAATCGTCAGGACCAGGGCATACGCCTTTTAATCTGCCTGCTCTTTGATGGCGTAATGCAGACATGTGCAATGGGGCTGTAACCAGTGGGCAGCTAAGAGATGACAAGATGATGGTCAGAAGAGAAAACAGCACTTGGAGGGGCAGGAGCGGGACAGAAAGGGCGGTGGGCAGGGAACTGTGGAGGTCACTTGAGCCGACCAAAGGTGACTCTACTGTCATCCCTCACCAGCACCCAGTCTGGGATCACTACAGCTCTTTCCCCATAACCTGCAAATTTCTCCGCTGGCAGAGGTCAGCCAGTCCAGGAGCTGGAGGGTCTGTAACCCTGGACAAAGAACTGGGAGAATGATCTCTGGGAGGTGAAACAAAGTTGTTCTCCATCCCAGAAACACTCCCAAGCTTCCCCAGGGGGTGGGGGAGCAAAGGTTATTTTATCAGGTTCCTGAGTTTCTGTTTGCCTTCCACCATCAGCTCTCTTTAAAACTTTATGGGAACACATGGGTGCAAGTTAGTAATGTAAGTTTCCAGACCTATGGCACTAGCCCAGAAAACAGGGTCTGTCTGCTTGACCTGTGTGGACAAATCCATCCAGGAGGCTACACACACCACATTGGCTCCGCTGCTCAAGCCTAGCAAGATTGATGTGCAAGACTGTCTGTAAACTCCGTCAGCTGCCTGCCTCCAGAAAGAAGAGCTGGGGGCTCCTATGATTCAGCCAAGCTTTTAGTAGACTCTTCAAGATCAAATATGCTTCTTTGTACTGCCTGGTAGGGATCTGGTGGACAGGGTTCCCAAGTGGCTGAAATGGGCAGTAAATTACCTGTTATGTCCACCTTGTGCCACTCTGAAGTCCTGCCTAGTCATGGGGAAGCTGATCTATCAACAGTATTGAATACAGCTGCAGTCTGAATGGACATAATGTTCCAGCCCTTGAGCACAACCAGCTTTACACACATCTTGTCATCACATCATTCTTCAGTGAGTGGCAAGATGACAAGAGGAGTGGGCAAAGGCAGCATGTCTAGCAGGGTTAGTGGAGAGGAGCACGTGTGGGAGGGTAGGGTGGAGGACAAGCCCAGATAAAGGTGGAAAGGAGGCTGAGCAGAAGTGTGTAGGCCCTGGAACAGTGTTTGATATGCTGTGTGGAGCAGCAGGCAGTATTTAAGACAGCTATTGCTTTTGCAAAACACCTTCATGTCCTGATTTCCCTTCCAGGCCAGCAAGCATACAGATACTGGCTTGTGCTGGAGTGGATCACTGCCAGAGCTACAAGGCATGCGAGCATCTGGTCCAGCTCAGCCTGATTTTCAGTAGTTCTCGCTTCTTTTTAGTAACATTCTCCTCCATTTTAAATTCAGGAAGTTCAGATGTACCACAATGATTTAATTACGAATAGTTTGTATTCCAACATAAAAGCACTTCTGGTCCTCATACAAATTCAACCCTAAGTTTACGGCAGTGTTTATAGACAGCTTTACTCAACTCCAACATTTGAATCCTTTCCAAAAGTGATTTACATTCAAGAATACTACAGCACTTTGCTTTAACAAAGCAACAGCAGAACTTGGCTGTCACCTCCAGCTGTGTGCTTAAACTGTCTCAGTGCCAGTGAGCAGCTACATCAAGTAACAGATGTTTTAGAATTCCTGCATCACGTCATCATTTATGTATTTTCTTACACTAAGTTACCTCCAATGCACCCTCCATAGTTACAGGGTTCTTCTTTTCGTGGTCTGGAGCCTTGAAGAACAAATAAATCAGATCTTCCTAGCTCCCTCCTGAAAACTCACTGGTCATTGTTTTCAGCTCAGCACTGATTCCTCTACTAAACCTTGTGCAGAAGAGAGTAAAAAGAGACAGAAGCTTGAAATGATGAAAGGATGTAAGCAGTGGGAAACCAAAAGGGAAGCTGAATCCTGAAATAGAATTTATATGGACAAAGGTGGGAGCAGGAACTGAAACTGGAGAAGGAGGATTGGAAAAAGATTGAATGGAGAGCAGGAAGTAAGGTATGGGTTGTAATGAAGGAAGAAAAGGGCCCAGAGAAAATGGGGAACATCTGAGTGTTCAGATAACCCCTAGAGGCTAGCTTCAAAAGTCTCTGTGTTCCTCTGTTGCAAAGTTAGCAGTGAAACCCACTGGCAGAGTGAATATCTCATCCCACATTTATGCCTCATCGAGGCAGGATATTTGATAATGGGTGTCATTCTACATCATAGATTGCTCATCTAAAAAAACCAACCAAACAAACAACAAACCACCTGGCATAACATTAAAACAATGATCAGGCTGCCAATTCACACATTCACATTGCTAGCAAACATCAATTTAAGTTTCTTCCTTCAACTTTAGATTGACTCTGTCTTCTACATGTGAGATACTTACATCAAATTCAGACAGTAATGTACTTGCATTCTAATATGTTTTCTTGGGTTTGGGTACTGTGGTGTGTTTTTTTTCACTTGCGATCTGCAACAAACTTAAGTGTATAGGTTCAGGACAGTAAAACCAAAATAAGTCTTTAAAAGTGCATTTCCAGAGTCAAATTACTTTGAGGTCGTCAAAGCACTTGTAGAAATGACACCTACTTGGCTCTTGCTGAGTTCCTCTGTTGAATTTTACTGAGGTTTGCTCAGGATTGAGCGTCATGATGATTCTGCTTGGCTAGGACAAGGAGACACAGCACGTTGGCTTCAGCTGGGAACCATAGCTTCTTGCTTCAAGTGCTCTCCAAGAGAAGAAAATGCTTAAGATCCTTGCGAGCATGTCTGGCACTTCCACAAGGACCAGACCAAAAGTACAGGTAGTCTGGATCTTGGCTTGCAAACGCTTTCCAAATAGCCCTGGGATAGACTAATATCAATATCCTGGCTAGCAGAAGAAGGCTTATACATTTGAGAGGAAATGCACTGAGGTAAAGGTGGCTGTCTCATGTTGGTCTGTGACGTGCTGCAGCCTAGCGTGGAATGGCACAAACCCTGTACGGGGGGGCTGCAGCGTACCCCCAAAAATGGGCTCTGTGTTGATCTTCATCACCCCCTCGGGAGCCAGAAAGTGAATGCCTGCAGCAGGCCAGCAAAGAAAATGAAGAGCTCGGTCCTCGCTAGATGCTCCCCCAAACACGCACAGTGCCCTGCAGAAGGAAGAAGGGAAGGACAGTGAGTATTAGGAATTTTTTAGTTTCATAATCACTTTGTTCATTCTTGTTATAAGCAGCAAGGGTTTTTTTTTGTTCAAGGCCAGGATCACGAAACTAACACAGAACTAAAACTTCGTGAATTCTGTCTCTCAAAGATCCCATCCAATGTCGTAGGTCAGGAGACACCAAATGAAACTCTCAATGAAAATCCCTGAGGTACCACCATTATTTCTTCTTGGCCCTGCCTGACTTGGCAGAAAATTAATTTCCTCTTACAGAAGATGTTGAGCTTCAAGGTCATACATGAAGAATCTGCCAGCTGTTTGTGCATGCTTTCTTAGTGAGTTAAAGTCAACAGATTAAAATTACTTAGCAATGGCATTTGCAATTGAACAAACGCTTGGTCACTTTACAGGCAAAGCAAGAGGCCTAATGTTAATTTCCGAGGGTTCCTCATTGGAACCAGTGGTATGAGCAGGTCAGATGAATAATACATTCACATTTCCAGATTAGCAGACAAAGAAAAGGAAAGAAAAAGCTAAAGGAACTTTACTGCTAAGTATTATCTCTATGCATTTTTATCTTATTTCCTTTATTTGCAATGGGATTTTCAGTTCTGTAAGCAAGAACTTAATCATTTGTTTACCAGCATCCATTCTGCTTTGCTTTCAGCTTGTTCCTTTAAAAGGGATTGCAAATAACTCCAGTACATACAAGACACATTGCTTCTCAGGAAAAAAAACGTAGATATAAAGAATACCACAGATAAAACTTGTGGATGGCTGCAGCATGCAATAAGCCTAGGAGATTCAGGAGTTTGAGTGGGATTCCCACTACGGTGTCCTAAGGACACTTTGGGGTCTGAAGCACAGAAGCACCTCCCTTGGCAGATACAAACCAGTACTGTTCTTTCAAAGCAGCACACAGCAGAGACAGAAGATGTTGTCTGAAGAAATACCATAGTCTCACACTTCTGTGTTCTTCATCTGATCTGTTGAATTGGTTCAAACTGCCAGTGCGCTTACATGCTGAGAATGGTAAGAAGGCTTCTCGATGTATAAAGTTTCCTTCTTTGTCCAGAAAATGGCCAGGGTTGAACTGTCAAGCTGTCTCCCATTGCTCAGGGTCATACAGAGCAGATGCTATATTTGGCGTAATGATGGTTCCCTGCCATTGATTCAGTTGATCAGTTCCAACTACTAGCCCCTCATCCACCAGTTTCTGCCTGGCAGATAAAACTGCTGTTTGTTGCCATTTCTTTGCAATGAGCAGATATGATGTGGTTGGAAGACCATTTTCCTACAAAATTGGAGTTTGTGATCATCTTCTGAGTTGGAAATTATCAGCTCTCAGTCCTACAGCTACCTCACTGGGTGTTAACAGCATTAGTGATGTTGGTGCAACTGCATTGTGACCACTTTTACTACCAATCTGAATTACGCTTCTAGTAGGACTCTTTTGTTAATACTCAGGTCCCAGCATTGGAAACCTCCTTTCAGGCTTAAGAGAGAAAAAAGTGCATCCAGAAATAACTGCAATACTTCACTGACAACAATCTCTGAACCCTTTCAGCAGTAGTACTTCAGGCTTTTCCTTTATTGGTTGCTCCCAGCAGACCAGTTCATGTGCCTCAGCTACCTGGCAGTCAGAAGCAGACAGAACAGAGTGAAATCTTCACCACAAAATGAGTTAGGTGAGGCCAGTCCCAATTGCCAGTAATGGTGCTGGCTTCTCCCATCTCCCTTTCAATTAAAGTAACCAGTTACTGTTTCTTGCTAGTGTTTTACAGTGAGAACTGGCACCCAGTATAGCTTATGTCACTCTAAAAAAATGCCTTACTGGCTGTGAACATGTCTTTGGCAGTATTTGGGAGGAACTCCCTCACTGTAGCTGACAGTCTCTCGCCTGTTACAGATTCAGGCTGGTCCCTTAGCTCATGGAGGCAGCAGAGCTGTGAGCCATCATCTCACAAGTGTTCCTCCATCCCAGGAGTGCTGGCAATGCCAAGTCAGGCAGGGATGTCTTAACCAATGCTTTGACAAACCAGTTTCTCCTCTCAGTCCACCCACAGCTGAGCAGAGCTGTCTCTGCAGTCATGGTGTTGATCACCCGGGCAGAGGCAGGGCCCTTACCAGCTGTCTGAGCATCAACACGCTGAGCAAGAGACTAATTTCATTCCTGGAGCCACGAATGACAACCCTTCCCCAGGCATCATGTTCCTGGGTTATATGGAGAACAGCTTGTAGATGGAAAATTGGTTACAAAACTGGAATTAAAGCTAAATGTCTGTCTCTTGAAGAAAGAGCAGAGGCTGAAAAAAGTCTGTACCTTTTTGGCAGGGAATCCTAGCAGTATGGCGTCCCTCACAGACACTCTGGGCATGCTGACAGAGACAATGTTGCTGAAGCGCTGGATCTCATGAACCACAGCATTTGTATAGGGCAGTTTTCTCCGATCCTCATAGCAAAGTAACTGTGAAAGACCCACAATAGCGTCCAGCTCCTTATGCACTTTCTCTGTGAAGAAATATTCACTATTTCAGATGGGAAAAAATGCATAAAATATTTTAACTGGTCTCTTTTCTTAGAACAACAGGAAAATGTATTAATTCAATGTAGTACATGAAGTCTATAACCTGTGATTTAATGTGATTTAATGCCTGAGTTTAATATATGAAATAAAAATAAATAGGTAAAAAAACCCCAAAGTGTGGTCCAGAATCATAAGAACGGACTATACTGTTCTTATTCCAGCTCTGACATTTATCTTAAGAATGCGTGGTGGATGTAGGGCAGCTCACTCAGCTCTGGGTTTTGAAGGTATTTAGGGATTGCTTAGTTGACTTCATCTCAAAATCTAAATCTCATTTGCAAAATTGACGTAAACATCTTGGATGTTAACTCCCAGTGGAAGGGATGAGTTGAGCAGAGTTGGTCCAAGTATGGCAACATGCTGTATGAACAAACACCACCTCAATCAGCCTAAAACCTTGGATGCAAATATGCACTCACAGCCTTTTCAGCCTCCTGCTGAGGCTGCGGGAGTACAGGTGTCTCCCTTGCTTTCAGTGCTCAAGCACAGCAGGTGGAAGAGCCACCAGCCCCTGGAGTACCTGAGTCCTCCTTAAACCCTGGCCATATCCTTTCTCTTCCTGGCATAGATGTGGATGATGAAACTCAGCCTGAATCGACAGAGGCATTCATGGAATTGGTGTTAATTTGATAAGCAACCTCTTTTGCAGTATTAACTCAGACAGGGACAGTTAATGTGTACTGCCAGCAGTTCTTGCCTGCGAACACCACCTCTATGTATCAGGCAGCAAGAATCCTCCCTTTAAACTTCTTTTTCGTTTCCTACAGTCTTTCCATCCCTTCCAGATGTTCCACATTCAGGTTTTGTTTTCTCCTAAGGTTTGTTTGCTGCTTTGTGAACAAACTGCAACAAATATTACTGGTTATTTAAAGCCCAGATGCTAATGCCATCAGTAGGTTACGTGCAGCATATGCTCTACTGAAATCATGAGGCTACTGCTGAGCAGCCCATATTCCACAGATGCACACTGCCTAGCCTTGTGTGTGAAGCACTCAGCAAAGACAGGAAGGAGCCACAGCTTTCTTCAAGGAAGTATATGGATTTGCACCGTGCAAATTATCTTGCGTCTCTCTACCTGTTTCCTAACAAGATAGATACAGGAAGAGGCAGCCACCTCTGTCAGGACCACGGGCCTTCTTTAGGGCAACCTGCAGCCCTTCATAACCTGCCAAGATCTGTCCAGCTGATTTGTCCAGTAAGGGATCCAGTGGGTTGCTAGGAGTACTGGTGTGCTCAGCAAGGGGTGTTGTGCCAGGAGGGGAAGAAAGCATATGCTGACTGCGTGGCAAACACAACAAAGCTGTGTTAGCACTCCTCATACCTGAACGATGTCTGGTGCAGACAGGACTCAGAGCTCTGATCTCTGTTCCTGCTGCCATCAGTCAGCCTGCAAACTCTCCACACAGAGCAGCTCGCACTTGTCACTGCAAAAAGCCAACTTTTGTCTCACTTCACATGCCTTCAGCCACCTGGCTTGGTCAGGTCACAGGACGGGCCTCAGCTTTTTTCCTCTGCTGCCATTATTTCTGTTTTCAGAGAGTGAGAGCCAGGCTCAACTAGCAGCTTTTGTGCCTGCAACTCATTATATTTAGCCATCATTAACATTTGTAGTACCCATAACATTTCACAGGAAAAGTCCCTCTCACCTTGGATGTCTGGATGCACTACCATATAGAGAAGTCCCCAGTACAATGTAGTGCTTGAGGTCTCTGATCCACTGAGGAAAAGATCATTTATGACATATACCAAATTGTCTTCATCATACTTGGGCTTGACCCCATCTTTAGACTGTAGATGATGATACAAAGTTGAAGTTAAAGCATAAAAGTTAGGTCAAATACCTATTCCAAGGCTGGTCAAACGAGCAAGTAAGCTTGAATTGCTGAGGTGCAACTGCTGAAAGGGACTGGGCTGGACGTGGAAGGACTAGTCTCTTTTCGGTGCTGCAGGAATGATATCGAGGGATTTCAGAATAGCCTGGGAATCCGTTAGAGTGGAGAATCTATTCAGACGAGGACCTAAAGAAAGTTTCCAGTAAAAGGAGGATCCTCCACCAACAGTTCCTTTCCAAGGGAGGAACCACACAGTTGTGTGGCACAACAACAGCCAGTGTTAGGACACACACTGAAAAATAAAGAATCGTGTCAGCTGTATCAGGATAATTATCTCTGCATGCATATTTAATCCCATTGTAAACATGAGGTACTCTGCTGTAGAAGATGAGGTGGTCTACCAAAGCTATGTAACCTACAGGCATGAACTGTCTCCTATTTACTACAGGATTGAAGTATACACATGGATATTTACGGAAAGCAGATGACAACTTACGACTTCACACCCTAACATACTTTGTGGTGATTCATTCATGTAAGCAAAATATAAAATTGCATGCCTTTCTGGAAGGCATGAGTTAGTAAGTCCCGAGCTAATGTATTCGCATTAAGAAGCCTATGAAATGTAAGAAACTGGATTATTTAATGGTCTGTTTGGCCTTATACTCCTTAAATGTGTGATCAGGCAGAATGAACACTTACTTTCTTTATCTCAGCCAGATAAAAGTCAATGAAATCCTGTGGTTCACTTGGTATCCCTCTCTCCACATGTCTTCTGATCTCCTTCCTTGCAAAAGAACTCAGGACATCATAGCAAGATAACGCTTTCTTAGGAGGACCAGGGAGATGGCACATCAACCAGAGCAAGATTTCATACAGCTGTGGGAGTGACATACAAGAGGTGGTGTAAACAATCTGTCAGTAACAAAGCTGCTTTTAGAAACACCAAAAGGCTGAATTGTCCTGTCTGAAAATTTTGATAGTGGAATAATTAACTAATATAATATAATATAATATAATATAATATAATATAATATAATACAATACAATACAATACAATACAATA
>Ga0065711_1008846_pt1 | contig 16750 bp, 5 predicted proteins | sample Hoacrofraction12_FD_59098 | JGI IMG/M metagenome (GOLD analysis project Ga0065711, IMG submission 59098) | Hoatzin crop microbial communities from Cojedes, Venezuela - Epithelial fraction 12 v2 (version 2) | ecosystem: Host-associated > Birds > Digestive system > Esophagus > Crop | place... | reverse complement strand
CCCCATGCACCAGCACAGGCTTGAGGCGGACCTGCTGGAGAGCAGCTCTGTGGAGAGGGACCTGGGTGTCCTGGTGGACGACAGGTTAACCATGAGCCAGCAGTGTGCCCTGGCTGCCAAGAAGGCCACTGGGATCCTGGGTTGCATTAAGAGGAGTGTGGCCAGCAGGTCGAGGGAAGTTCTTCTTCCCCTCTGCACTGCCCTAGTGAGGCCTCATCTGGAGTACTCTGTGCAGTTCTGGGCTCCCCAGTTCAAGAAAGATGAGGAGCTACTGGAGAGAGTCCAGCGGAGGGCTATGAGGATGATGAGGGGACTGGAGCATCTCTCCTGTGAGGAAAGGCTGAGGGAGCTGGGCTTGTTTAGCCTGAAGAAGAGAAGGCTGCGAGGGGACCTAATAAATGCTTATAAATATCTTAAGGGTGGGTGTCAGGAGGATGGGGCCAAACTCTTTTCAGTGGTGCCCAGCAACAGGACAAGGGGCAACGGGCATAAATTGAAGCACAGGAAGTTCCGTCTGAACATGAGGAAGAACTTCTTCCCTCTGAGGGTGATGGAGCACTGGAACAGGTTGCCCAGGGAGATTGTGGAGTCTCCTTCTCTGGAGATATTCAAGACCTGCCTGGACGCAGTCCTGTACAGCCTACTCTAGGTGCCCCGGCTTCAGCAGGGGAGTTGGACTAGATGACCCACAGAGGTCCCCTCCAACCCCTAACATACTGTGATACTATTGCTAGTGGCATTTGTAGAAGGTGCAGTTCTGACAACCTTCTCTTGCACGTAAACTGTGGGAAACTTCACTTTGCTGCTTTTGGAGACATATTTTGGAAAAGTAGATTATAACGTGGGATATATTGACTCTCTCCCCCAGAGCACCAGCACTGCAATACCACAATTTGAATTTTTCTTTCTTAAATTTATGGTTGATATACCAGATGCCCAAAGGTACAGACTTCTGTTTTTCCATGTACTCAGATGGTATAAATACATACACAAAAAATGAGCTTAGCACTCTCTCCATTAACTTACACATCTGATGCAGTGACTCTGTCAGCTGTTTGAATTGTCAGTTTCCCATTATAGGCTGGATATTGATAAGGACGAGGATGGGAACACTCAGTTGCTCCAAATCTTTGAAACTAGAGATGAACCATAGTTTTTGATCATCATGTGTCCACTCTAAAGCTTCTACTGTGAGTTCTTTGATAACGGAAAAGGAAAGTAATTTCTTGATGGGAGCCAAAAAGAACTATTCTATCAGATCCTTCTCATTCCTGATGATCTCCAGGTGAGTACTTCTAATTGGCATGTGGGGTGTCTATTTGTATTCTGAGCTGAACAGAGAATGCTCAGTTTAATTAAATTATAAGTTCTTGTCAGGAACAATGTGATTATGTGATAATAGCCATGAATCTGCATGGACATTATCCTGACTGGGTTTAAATACAGTTGCTATAGTGGGCAACTATAGCAATAAAGAAAAAGGAGAGAAAAAGAGGAGGAAGACAAAAGTTTAAAACTGTTTCAAGCTGCCAATTTGTCATCTGGATCTTCAGCATTTACAAAGTGTAATTTTATCAAAAGGGTATTGTGCTTTATTAGCAGAATTAATCATAGGAGTTTGTTTAACAGCAGAAATGTAATTTCCTGTGAATTTTGGGTGTGGGTGGCAGTGGTTACAAATGCTTCCCAGAAGTAGTGGAAGAGTAAAAAAATAAGCCTATTTGTGAATTTTGATAGTAAAGAATTTTAAAATTTGTTGTAAAGGTAATGCTTCAATATTTAAAGACAACAGTGAACAACATCTCTGTCATTTCAGTGTTAAAAAAGGACTTGGGAAATTATTTAGAAATGTATTGATTTACTTCTTGCAAACTTATTTCTGAAAAATGTAGTACCATATTTACCATTTACTTAAGCAGTTTCAAAGTGAAACTACCATTTTGATGACCGCAAAAGTGTTTGTGCACAGATACATTAAATCCAGCATAGCAATGTGCACTACAGTAAGCAAAAATTCCTTGTTGTCCTAGAAATCAGTAAGCCTAGATATCTTTTTCAAGGATCTAGGAACATGAATTCTAAAGAACTTGGCAAAATCTGTGGAGCAATATCAATAAAATGTGTATTTTTCAAAGTCTTCAAATACTTCCTCCAAACAGTTACTAGATTTTGCTTTTGAAAAAAGCACTTTTGTTCTCATAATCAAACTTCTGTGAATTAAATGCATTTTTTGACACTGCTGAAACACAATGAAATTGACTAAGAAACAACTTGCATAATGGAATCATGTCACCAACGTATTGAATGAGTACAGGAAAAATTGCTATGTATGTATGTATTAGGCAATTTCTATAAGAAAATAATTCTGTAGAAAGGAAGGAATAAGCAAATGTTCCCAGTCAACCTAGATAATCCATTTATACTGTCCACTTAGAAACATTGGTTTTCTGTTGCCTATAAAATTCTTCTTTCTTGGTGTAATATGCATCAACATTGACACCCAGTGGCCAGACAGACTTAACTCATGCTACTCACAACTCACTTTCTGTGTCTAGTTTTAACAAATTAAGACCCTGAATTTACTCTAATATCTATATAATTATGCTTACATGCATACAGGCACACAGGTCTAGGCAGAAAGAGATTTTTCCACTTAAAATACGGATACTAACAAACGGAGATACATTCAGTAGCACAAAATAGCATTTGGGCATCCATCTTTTTCTGACATTCAATAGCAATTAGACCTTGGGCTGACATTTATGCTAGTGAAAATCGTCGCTTATACAATGTCCTTGTCTGGTTGCAATAAGTAAAGAAACAGGTTCATACCAGTCAAACAGAATTAGTTCCTACTAGAACTAAAAAGTCCACAAAAACTGCAAGTGCCATGTCCAAAGCACAAAACTAAAGTATATTTATCTCCTTATTTTACACATTTCTCATGTCAGCGTGTACAGCGTTGATGTGAACAACAGTCTCCCAAAATTTTTGTTCTTTAAGCCAACATTATTGAATGAAGACTGTAGACAGATGCATCTGCAAGAAGTGGGGCAATGCTGTAAAATAGACAAAGAATTTAAGGACTGAGGATACTTTGCACAGATGTGATTGATAGAAGTCGTCAGGCAGTGAAAGAACAAGGTGACAGGCTTCCCTTTGTGAGAACACTGGAATACAAACAGGAGTTATGGACACTGCAATGGCGAGAAAATAGATTCTGGTAATTTTGAGGGGGAAAAAAACCAAAAAAAGACCCCCAAAAACACCCTTTCATGTTTCCTTAACGTGTGCACAAGTTTGTACACTTTTCTTATGCTACTTACTTCAAAGGGCATATTTTCCTAGAAGATGACTAGTGTCAGATAGTCTACAGTCTATGCTCTACAGATAATCTTCAGAGCATAAACCAAGGCAAGCTTGTAAAAACAATATTTGGTTCACAAGCCAGAGGCTAAGTACTTTAGATCTCAGGGCAGTTAAGTACAAAATAACTGGACTTTATGAAAGCATTTGAGAACCAGGAGGAGAATGGAAACTGAGAGAAACACACATAGTGAATAGTTTGACTGAGGCAGAATTTGTCGTCTTCATTAGATTCAAGACGCCTCTCATTTCTTTCAGAAGAGCTAGGTGACCTAGACTGTTACCTTCTCAATAAACTTTTGTCTCTTTATTGCAAAGCTTCATAATGCAGAGTGAGAAAAAATCCTCCTGGACTGAATATTCTGTCCACATTTCTTTTACATTTCAAAGTATCATTCTAAATTTCTGGGAATAATGGGAGATTTTTGTGGAAAAATTAATTACAATATTGGGGACTCACAGTAAATAAGTAAGTGCAGAATGTAGATCTTTATGGATGTATTACTGTCAAGGTAGAGAGGAGGACATCATGGGGTAAGAAAATATGGGGACTAACAGCAACAGAAATGCAGACATAATTTCTATGTTAAGAAGGTAAGAATAAAGTAAGGCAAAGAATGGCAATTCTTTTCAATAAGTACAAGAGTGACAAGGCTACCAGTCTTTGAAAGACCATCCACTGTGTCTTCATAAGGCTAAATTATACTAATATATGTATTATACTGGTAGGCATCTCACAAAAATGAAGAGCAGAAGCACAATAATGGAAGTTCTGTTATATAGGTAGCTGACATTAGAGTTCTCCAATTTACCTGTTGTTATCCAAATCTTACTGTACCTTGCACTTTTAAAGCCCTCTGCTTTGATCTCTGATATGGCTAATCCCCACACAGATATTCCAGCAGGTATAGACAATGAAAAAGGCAGTTCTGTGTTGTGCCATAAAGATTTTTTAGGCAAGGCTTGTAAGGAGTCACAATACCACTTAATAGGGGAAGGGGTTTTTATGAATAATAAACTTTCAGCACATGAGCATTGCCACATGTCTTCCAGCGGTTGGGCTGAAAACTCATGTGTTATTTCCAGCTATGTTAGTTGCTATAGTCAAATGTACTCGTCTCCCTGTAGACTTTATGTTTTCTATAGCCTGAAGCTGCTAAGGCTACAATAGCACTATAATACAAATTCCCAAGAAAAGCATATTATATAAGCATTCAATATCTGATCAACTCCATGCTGAAGGACAACTTTGGTAAACAACTTTAAAATATTAGTAAAGCAAATAAATTTGTTAAATTATTAAAAGTTTTCTATTTGCATTAGATTCAGCTGGAAAAGGACAACTGAAAGAAAGAGGAGTCAAGATAGGTTTGCATTTGCAGAATGAAAATCACTAGAGGCTAAAATAAGAAAAAGATGTTAATTCATATCCTATAAGGATGAAAAGATGTGTTCCTAGACACAGTGATCTCTGACAACATGATGACACTACTGCAGAAAGAAATGATATATGTGTGTGTGCATGTGCATAGGTGTACAATGCCTATAATTGCTTGGCCACTTCTGCAAGTAATTCCAATCAATGAATGTATATTCTGACACATGCACATGACTTTAAACACCTGGCAGACTGCTTATGTTGTGCATCAAATGTGTTTGTTGCATGCATGACTGCCATCTGAGAACATTATAGCATCTAGTGAAGAGGATGTGTCATTAGTGATCGTGTTCTAGCTGCATTAATTTTAAAAATAAGAAATGCCTTCTGAATATTTTGTCCTAATTGCCTTGAAGAATGTTAGATAAGTTGAAAAATCATTCTAATTAATTATTCAGTCACTGTTGTAGATTCACCTCTAAATGAGGCTGTTCTAGAATAGGCCAACAATAAATCTTGTAGCCTTGTTGATCTTACTATTAACGGGTCAGCCAATGGCAAGGAAATGTGTGTAGATTAGATCTCTGAAACAGTACATGAGGATAGTGAATACCTCAACTGACATATTCACGGATTACCTGCTTAACATGAATACAATAACCCTTACATTTTTCAGTATTATAAAAAATATGTTATATAGAGCAATTAATCATTATTCTTTGAAGTTTAATGAGCCCTTAGGAAAAAGGCATTGCAGTAGACAGCATAGGCTGATGAAAAAAATGCTTAGAGTCAGCATTAGTTATTATCTTTCAAGCCAAATGAAGTATAACTACTCATTAACATGTTCCTTCAGTAAGAGAGAAATGAGCTTGCCTATATTGAGAACTTACCATTGTAAAAAAAACTGAAATGAAAGAATGAACTTCTGCTAAGGAAATATAAATGAATAGAGAGAGGAACTAAAGTTTTGAGAGCTGGTTCCACATTCCTCTGCATTCCAAGACCACAATATTGTGGTTAAAAAGCAATATATTTTCAGTGTTAATCACAACAGAAATGAAAATAAACATTCGAATCCAAATAGTTTTAAGTGTTCTCCATAACACTATTAGCAAGTATACCTAGGAGATATATTCATTACTGCTTATAGTTAACAAAGCAGCTAAAATTATCCAATGAGTGGTGATAAGCAGGAGCCACAGGAAGAATGATCAAGAAAGGAAGTGAAAAAGCACATGACAAATAAAGAATAGAAGAATGTTGTCCTTCCCATTCATGATCAAACTAAATGAAGTGGTAATGATTAACTAATACCTTATGTAATTGTAAGTTTAGCACGTATTACTGCCATTGGAAATGTATCACAAAGATGTTTTCATTGTTTTGTTGTTTGTTTGTTTATTTGTTTGTTTGTTTTTTTAATATCCTTGAGAACTTTGACTCAAAATCAACTAAAGGGGACGAGAATTTAATTTTATTTCCCTAATTGTAAAACTATGCATTTCTTTAAAATGGTCCAACTTTGAAGGTGGTCCCAGAGTTTCAGCCTGCCTGCTCTATGAGCTAAAATAACAGAATACCAGCCAAATGAGACACGGCAATTTTGCTGAGTTTCCTATAGATGTAGAGTTTTACAGTGTCTGAATTCTATCCTTGGAGGAAAAGGCAGAGACAGTTTGAGTGAAGTGTAGTAAAATTCATGAGGATATTCCTGTATCTGCACTTTAATGTCAGTTTCAATGCCTTTATTTCAGCCTTTATATAGAACTTCTATTTTGCCTTTGAGCCATCACAGACAGGGAACTGAGGAGTCACCTTTCATTATTTTTCTCCAGTGCTTCAAAACCATTGAGTTAAAAATATACAGAAATATTCACCAATAGTCATGACTTTTTCTGTAAAACATGAACGAGAAGGATGACTTATTAGTGATGAACATTTTTATCACTTCCAACATTTGTCTTGAGAATCTTCCCTGTGGCTTTTTCTCTTTTTCCTGCGTCCCAGGAAACATTACAATTTTTGGAATGTGTGTGGTACCCCTTTCATATGGGTGGCACACTTTGTATGTGGTACCCCTTGCCCCACACACTATTCCGAAAGGCTGATACAAAATTATTAAATTAAAAATACAAAATTTCTTATAATGCAAATACAACAGTAACATAAAAATATAGTCAAAATACTAGTGCAAGATAATATTGCCTGAAGGAGCAGTAACATTTGATAGATGCAGATGCATTCAGCAGCGGTGGGGACCCTGCATCTTTCTGTCTACTTAAGAGGCTATGGAAGAAAAAATGATCTTCTAAAAGCTACTGTTTCTATTTTCAGTTCTTTTTGCACTAAATGTCACTGTCAGTTTCTGAAACTTTTTCTTTAATGTATTTTGAAAAATTCCCCTGACGTATCAATGTACACAAATACTATGATGCACAGTGCTTTTAGTCATAACACCTGTTAGTCTTTTATTCACTGGTATCTTGAAACATATTATTTGCCTCTTACATTCAGGTGAGATCTCTCTTTTGGTGGAAACCAATTAATCTCACAACTTGAATACTGACAATGACATTATGTAATAATTTTGCTGTCTAAGTATTGCAATGACTCTGGAAATAAGAGCAACTACTTTAAAACAGAGAGAAAAAGAATCACAGTGTGCTGTTGCTGATCTTGCTCATGAAGGTCAGAGATTTAAATGCCCTCTTGCAAGGCAAAAATGCACACTATATTTTCCACATGAGCAGCCTATTTTCAAGTGTGACCATGCTACCTCCCCTTGCAACTAGAAGGCAGCGTTATTTTCATGATTATTGAATTCTTTGGATTTTCATTCTACCTGCTCCATAATATAATTAGGACCATATCTAATAGCAGCAAGATGAGTCTGAAAACCCTGTTGTGCCAAACATGCAGGATTGAGCACTGCGTGGGAAGTGTAATTGCTGAACACTCTATAGAACATTCACTGCTTGACTCCAAACTGGGAGAGGCTGCAAACATAAGACAAGTAGAATCAAAAATGAATTGGGCAAGTAGGAAAAAACACTTGAAAAAAATTGAAGGCAATTCTGCAAAGACAAGTACCAAGTATCTTGCTTTTTATGATAGAAATCATCAACTGCAAAATAGAAGATGGGGTACACCTGGCATGGCAGTAGTTTTGTTGAATCTGTCATTCTGTTGTAAAGAGGAAGAAGAAAAGTATCAAACTGTAATGGGTATAGTAGAGTTTATACTCTTTTTAACATAAGCTTAAGAGAAGTTTCAGTATTATCTTCAGATGTGGGTGCCAGACTACAATATAGAGAGGAAATCTTTTGTTTGGAGAAGGGAAACAGGAATGAGTAGGTTAGAAAGCAAGATCTTTCAGAAATTGTTACAAACCTCAGGTTGTTTTGTTTAGACAAGTTAATTTATAGCTGCTCTACTGAAATCAGCAGAACTATTTCCTGTGAGTTGACTCAGAAAAGCCATGAGATTGCTCTTATTCTGCCCCACTTGCAAAAGCTACTGCTTTTGCCTTAAACTGGTTTCACACACTTTCCTTCACAGCTATGGCAGGCAAAGAACAGGGGAGTTATCCAAGGTGAGTTAATAGGTGGGATAAACACATGACCTGGGATAAAGTTACTTTTACAGTGGATGCCCCTTAAGAAGTGACATAGTAACAGTTTTCACATGTTAGAGATTACTACAAAGAGGAAGAGAATGCATTAATCTCCGTATTCATTGTGTATAAGAGAAAATGGAAAGGGTGTCAACTACAGTATGAAAAGTGTAGGTTAGACATTAAGAAAGGAATTCCTTTCCCAACAGTAAGCACTGGAGTGGATTTCCTAGGAAGGCTGTATAATCTCCATCAGTGGGGACAGTTAAGAGTACACAAGGGAAGTATCTGTCAAGAATTGTTCAGGTGTAGTTGATCTTGCCATGAGGATTTTTTTCTGGAATGTTTCTGTTACTGTGGTTTTGTTTGGAAGGAGCTGTGGAACCAGGTCTGCCAGGGGAAGTCTACACGGGAAAGAGCTATATGTTTCTTGTCTGACTGTTCTCACACACACAAAAAAAACCCCACTTACTTTTAATCAGTTTAGATCAGTGAAAATGAAAACCAAAATAGTAAAATTTCTGCAATAAAACTTCATATACATTCTAAGCCAGAAAATGGCTACTGGCGTCTGATCACACGTTAATTCTTCTAAATTAAATGCACTGACAATAAAGACAAGACAGTTACATCCCTAGTGACACAGGCTATTCCAACTTTTAAAGCTGGCTTTACTAAAAGCTTCAAGGACTTTCTGAAGTAACAGTATTGTTCTGCCTTGCTTTTAATACTAAGTTTACTCTCTGATAAATAAAGAGCAATGCAAAAGAGTTTCCTGCAAAAGTAGCCATAGATCACTGTTTTCCTGCGGGTATATTTTTCACAATGCCTTTGAAAAAAAATCCTGTTTGGTATCCTTCATATTTACTTTACCAGAGTAACTTTAAAAAAGATATCTAGTCAGTCAATCACTGGTGTATTCTCACAAACAGACAGCTAGATAAAATGATATCAGATAATAAGAAACTCAAATTTATCATACTGATTTTTCAAAACCTTCAACTACTCCAAAACTAAGTGCTATCAATCTTTGCCTGGTATATAAATCTTCCTCGGAACATACCATCAGAGAGTAGTTTCAAATGGAATCTGCTAATTTCTCTTTCCTACCACCTGAATGCTTCTATTGCCATGACAACTAACAAGTTCTAACTCCAGTCAAGGTTGAATGTGAAAACCCAATGTTTTGTAACCAGCTGATGTGCTTCCAAAATGACATGAAGAGGAGGTTTTTCTGGCTTGTGAATGGTGCATATTCAGTACATAATTTTTAGTAATGCCAGTTAATGAAAGAATGAATATCCACTGATTAAAGTTGTCAGAATGAGTAATTATTCATGTAAATCTGTAGGTTTATTATGAGAGAGATTTACTTTACCACCGAAAAACCTGTGTCTGGGTAGGGCAACTAAAGTGGAAAGAAATGGCTCAATCTCACTCAAGCTGGCACGTGCAGCTCAAGAAAGTACAAAGTTTGGGCTGGTTATAAGTCCAGGTGGGCAACAAGCAATTGATCTAGTGCATCAAAACTGTTAGCCCCAGAGCCATCAAGGCCTAGGGCCTATGCATACAGGTATTTTGGTGCAACTGGGTGGAAAAAGCACCATTCAACCTGCTTCTAAACCCAGGGATGCCTAGATTACCTTTCTGGGAAATTAAGTTCGTACTGGGCTGGGCCAAAGACCCCATTTTGAATTAAGTATTCATATGATTGAACATGAGGGCCCACCTGATGGTCAGGCTGTTGATATATTGATCACAGTTTGGTGGCACTCTCAGAATTCAATGCCACTTTGGTGGCATTACAGCAGAGACCTGGATATAGGCAACTAGGTGCAAGCTACGGTATTCCCTGCCCTTTCCCCAGTACTTCACATGCAGCTGCAAGACAAGGTGTGTCTCTAATTTACGAATGCTGTTCCTTTCTCAGAAAAGAACCCTGAAAACTTAGTACCTATCTTGTGTATTAGATGTGGATTCCACTTGACAGCTGAATTTATAAGCATTGTTGAATGCAACGCCTCAAATCTTCATCTTCTGCCATTGACACTAATGGGAATTTAGTGGTTCCTTTCAAGTACATAGAAAATTAAGTCCTTGGTTTCTTTTGTATCACAAGTTGTGAAGAAGGATAACAATTAAAACTATATCTGAAGACTTGTCTTTCTTTGAGGACACAAGGATTCAGCAAAAAATAATGATTACTTATTAGGTTCTTTGGAAATCCAGATCCTTTTGTAGAGGTGAGGGGCAGAGAAGAAGAGAGCATAATGTTAGATGGAAATGTTTGTTGTTTCCTAAAAAACCCTTGGTATGTTAGTTCCCATTTCTCTCTCCTGCTTCGTGTCAAGCAGAATGATTAGGAATAACTTTCTTTTTCTTGTAGCTAAGAAGCTAAAGGACTGTGGAGGATGGGGTGGCAGATGAATTGTCTGTCTCATTAACAGAAATTCTTGGGGTTAGCAGAGCTTGCACAGTCCACAGGAGAAATGCAGTAAAACACAAATTGTAACAAGCCAAAAATCACATGCGAAATACTATTGAACCAGAACAAGAAAGACTGCAGACAAGATGTACAGAATCTGAAATCTGCACTATCTGAATTTGTCACCCAAATTAACTGCCTGTGTGTCTCTGGACTCTCAGCAAGAAGAAATTATTACAGCTGCTAGACCTAAATCACAGCTGCTTAAAATACTGCAACCTTGCAAAGGAAAGGAAGGTAGTATTTTTAACTCAAGCAACAGACTTGATTAAAAATGTCACTTCTGACCTGCATCTTGCAAAGGTGCACAAAGCTTTCACAGTAGTCTGACAAGCCTGGAGCGGGCTTGTGTACCTAGCGGTGTACCTGATCAGGGCTGGGCCACCTCCTGCAATTCTCTGCTGAGTTCCCTCTACAGCTTCACCACAACTTTCCTTCAGTTGGGGGGCGGGGTGGGGAGAGAATTATTAAGAAATAGAAGACCATGGCTAGGAAGGAATTCAAGACAAGGGGAAGAAACAGGGGGAATCCACTATGGCGGCAATACCCTTTTTTCAATTACCTGCTTATGTCTCAGCAGATATAAGAAAGAATTAGACTGCTTAACCTAGGTCAGGAAAGGTGGAAAGGAATTGAAAAGGAAGAGAAAAAAATAAAAGGAGGGAGGAAGCATGCACTAAGGGTTTGTTTGTTTGTTTCTGAAAAATATGACTTCAAGGTAAAATTTCCCTTGGCTCAGGATAACAGATGAGATTTCTGTGAGCTTAATTTGAGCCAGTTACAGAGTAATACAATCAAAGATGCACCTCTGCTCTAACTGTACTTTTGCCTTTCAGATTACAGGCGTATCAATTGTCTTCGGAAGTTGGCAGAAGAGACGTTAACTACTCCTTTGTGAAAAGAAGAAATACCCACAGCTGTCTGCTCTTGGGACATAGATTTTCAGGCTAGCAGGGTTAGGCGAGCTGTAGAGAATTAATTAATTTCCCAGTTCAGTAGAAGTGTAAAGTGGGAGAGAGTATGTATGTATTTATTTATTTATTTTTGTGTGAGAGTATCTTTTTTTGTAGAAGTAGGGTAGAGTAATTCTTGTTGTTTGATTTGGCTCACCTCTTCTCTGCTTGCATTTTAAACTAGTCTCTTCTGTCTGAAAACCATTCCTTACTGCTAGTAGTTTGTATAGAACAAGAGAAAAGAACAGAATTTCCAATGCCTTTTCTTTTCTTGTGAAGGAATCGTGTTTATGCAGATTTGGATCTTGTTTTGCAGTCAGGACACTACAGGGCACATGCCATAAGTAGGGCAACAAAATGCTACAAACCTGACAATATAGGGGGATGTACAGCAGGTTATTGTGGGACTAGGCATATTATTTCATGTGCTGCTTCTCTTTGGAGTCTTCATAGATTTAGTTTTAATGTACTATATTATTTCTTCTGGAAGTGCTATTTTTTTATGCAATACTTCCAGTTAATTTTAAAGGCCTATTTTTCACTTGTATAGACTGGACCGAAAAATGGATGAGGGAACAAGGATGTAAGTTCTTTTTTTTTTCTTCAAAGATGATGAAATCTTTGAAATCCCACTAACCAAACATGATTAATCAAGCCTATAGATAGCTAGAGAGAGTGGATGAATGAAAAAAGTAGGAATGAGATAAAGACACTTCAGATGACAGAGAAAACTATCTCTGAACAATTGATTGAGGGCAAACATTAAAAAACACCCTTTCTGCCAGAAGAAATACAGCATTTAATCTAGTAATGCAGGAAAAAATTGGTGAGAGCTATTGTCACATATTTCTAACAAACAGGGAAAAGAAGTAATAGCAGATTTCATCAGGATTAGAATTCAAAACACTGTTACATTTGCTTGCTGCAGCTGAACAACAGGCTAGTAGATTAAAAACAATGAAATAATAAAGGGATAGTTGATAAATTAAGAGATTATATGCAGAAGTATGACAAACTTCAAAACCAATGGCAAATATCTTTGAAGTCTGAAAGAATATAGAATGCTTTCTGATTATAAATTAGAAATGCAAAGATCCATCCATTCTAAACTAAAGTTTATAATTACTGGTTATTTGGAAAAATAACACAGTTCTTCCAGGTATTTAACAGCTTCCTAGAGTGAATTAGTGATGAGTGAAGGGTGAAGGGTTCAGCTCAGCTTGACTGCCTTTTCAGTTCCTTCAATCAGATTTACACAGACGGCTTATTCCAGAAACTGAGAATCAGACTCTAACATAAAAATGAAGAAATCAAAATCACTAGGCCCAGCATGTAGTCTACAAATTAGTAACTGTCACAAAAGGTAGTTCTAGATTCAGAAGAAGGAAATTAGTCGTTTTATAACAGGAATAAACAGAAACTTGTTCAAATGAAGATGTAGGAGTTGCATACATGCTATGGCAGAAGATGGATTGAGCAGGAAGCCACTCCTCTGATAGAGCATACAGTACTTGAAGCAAAAGAGTATTGTCTCGAAAAGAGATGTTTAGGGCTAATTCAGAGGCATATTTTTGCCAAGAAAGCCAATTTCCAATCCTTCTATGCTTTGAATACTGCCAACTCTATTATTGATTTGCAAGGAGAGAAGAGGAAACTGAATAATGAGGTTTGTCTGACAGAATTTCTTTGAGGGGTATTAAAGTACAATCAAAGTGGTTTTGCTCTAGTCCTACCTCAGATTTTAGTTGTTATACATAGCAACTGGAGAAATGGAAGGAATAAAAGAGAAGTTTTCCAGGAAAATGTGTGTTTGAACAGACTTTGCATACTGAACTGTATTTTCACTATTTCGAACTTAGAAAGGATGGACTTTTGCAGGTATTAGTAAACTTTTAGTTTAAATGAATGACTATTCTTTTTTGGAAAGCTTTTTTTGTGCTGGTAAGAACTAGTTACATTAATTGAAACATAAAGTCATTTCTTGTGGAAGCATGAGGGATGGAGACGTTTATCAGACTATGGTCTTGGTAGTAAAAATGTAACAGCTAACAAAATTCCATAGCAGCCAGACAATGTATAATACTAACAGTCCACAAATTAATTTTGTAATAGTTGCTGCAGTCTTACTGTGGTATATTAATCTAGTAGCTGATTTGTATGCTAAAGTAATTACAATACTTCAATAAGAGGTAAGCAGAAAAAATAATTCATAACAATAGCAGTAGTGGCAAATTTTCCACATAAACCTTAACAAAATCAATCCTGGTAGCTGATCATGTTCTTAATTAACTTTATCCCAGTGTCCCAAAATGTAAAAGAAGGGGGAAAATGCTGACTTAAAGCGTAGTGAAATACCATGTGAAATGATGTAAAAGGTGAAAAAAGATATTGAGAAATAGTGCATCTGGCTTATAATACATTCCACAAACCAATATCCTGGAATATCAAGTGCCTGGTGTTGTGTTTCAGAACTAATTTTCAATTTCTGTGGAGGACGTGAACTCAAAGAGTGGCTTTTCTTTTTCAAAGCCCTGTGAAACATGAAAAATTGGGAGGGGAAATAAACCTCTGAAGAACAATGATAAATCAGAGGCTTCATGTCTTTGCTGTGTGTGGCTGATTGGCAATGGTGAAACGTGCAAAAGATCTGCTCTTTGCACAGTCCACATCTTGATTTTTGGCTTCCTGGATATACAAAGTGCTTAGGCTGCTCAGCACCAGGAATGCAAATGTAGTCTTTTTTTGCAGGAGTGATCTGGGAGCGGATAGTTGCAGATCCAAATCTGTTATGGAATTGGAGTAAGGTACAGGACTTGAAAATTTCTGCAAAATATTGGTGATGCCAGTGAAAAACATTCACTTTCACACTTAATCCTGAAAGCTCTTTTGGAAGGTGGCTGGGAAGATGGCAATGTGCTCTGTGTAGCCCTTCTTCTCCTGGCTTCCCTGAAGAGTCCGCCAAGCTGCTAAGTGCCTTTGAGCCTCTCATCTTCCTCTTACCACTTCTCACTCTGAAGGCCAAGCTGGATAAGGATGCATCTCCTCTGTTTTTTCCTTTGGGGAAATCTTGGCGCTAAGTCCACAATTAGCAAGAAAATATGGAATTGTGACTACTGTTGTCCAGAATGCCTTGCAGTCTCTCTCCTTGGTTCTTTGACTACTGCGTTTGTATCACACTAGGATGTATTCTATCCTTCGTGAAAGTTGGTTAGTAGAAGAAACATTTGGTTGATTTCTTTAATGACTTGAAGGTCACCTAGATAAACCTTTAAACACCTCAAATAAATCTGAAGCAATATTTTGGCCCAGAAGCAATGTTTTATACAGAAATCTAATCTTATGGTAACTTGTTTGTTCCTTGGGTTCATTAGTTAATGTTCTCTGACATTAACTGTAACACGCTCCGGTAACAAAAATCACCACTGCTTATCCCAGTGGCAATGGTTTGATGGAAAATGTAACCATGATATCATTCTGTATGAAAGACAAACTGTGAGTGCTTGGTCAGCGTTCAAGAAAGGAGAAAAAGAAACAAGAGGGAACAAAAAAAAAACCTAGAAGGAGGGAGAAATCAAAAGCTAAAACATGAAGAAGGAGGCTGGTATAACATGTCAGGGAAAGGGGACTTCATCCTCCTTCTTCTGCCTGCTGAGGTTTGTTCACTATCTAGTCCTGAATATTCACCCTATGTAAGACATAAAAAGACAGAAATCTGAATAAGAGCTTGATTTGAAATATATTTGATATACCTACTGAATTCAGAAAATTAGGGACTAGCCCCAGATACTTAACCTGGTTAAGCTCTGAATTCGCTGACTTGAACAACAGAGTTCTGATGTGAAAGAAGTGACTCCATCAACATGGAATATATCAGACTACAAAGCACACGATATGTATCAGGCTGCAGAGCCTATACATTGGGGTGAAATGCAATGCTGCTCTTCAAAGCACTGCAGCTTGTAACTCATGCCCATGGCGTGGCCCATGGCATAATTCTGAAAGTCCTAAGGAGCTATCGAAGCTAGTGCGATCTGTCTCTGCCAGCAACATTGCCCAGTTGTCTGCACTCTACCTGGTACAGTCCTGTTTTTCAAAAACCCGTCAATCTTCAGGCTTCTCTCAGGCATGTCCCTTTAGACAGAGTTTGTGAGGCACTCTTTCGGGGCCCAATTGCAACTTACGAGTACTTTATGCCAAACCAGTCATTTTACTTAGCCAAAAGTGATGAACAAAAACATCACCTCAGGAGAACAGTATTGATGACTTCAGATATCCCGGGAAAGGTGATGGAGCAGCTTATCCTGGAGGTCATCAACAAGCAAGTGGAGGAAAAGAAGGATATCAGGAGTAGTCAGCATGGATTAACCAAGGGGAAATAATTTCTGACCAATCGGATAGCTTTCTACGATGGCATGACTGGCTGGGTAGATGAAGAGAGAGCCGTCACAGAATCATAGGGGTTGGATGGGACCTCTGTGGGTCATCTAGTCCAACCCTCCTGCTGAAGCAGGGTCACCTACAGTAGGCTGCAGAGGACTTTGTCCAGGCGGGTCTTGAATATCTCCAGAGAAGGAGACTCCACAGCCTCCCTGGGCAACCTGTTCCAGTGCTCTGTCACCCTCAGAGGGAAGAAGTTCTTCCTCATGTTCAGACGGAACTTCCTGTGCCTCAGTGTGTGCCCATTTCCCCTTGTCCTGTTGCTGGGCACCACTGAAAAGAATTTGGCCCCATCCTCCTGACACCCACCCTTCAGATATTTGTAAGCATAAATTAGGTCCCCTCTCAGCCTTCTCTTCTTCAGGCTGAACAAGCCCAGCTCCCTCAGCCTCTCCTCGTAGGAGAGATGTTCCAGTCCCCTCACCATCCTCGTAACCCTCCACTGGACTCTCTCCAGTAGCTCCTCATCTTTCTTGAACTGGGGAGCCCAGAACTGGACGCAGCACTCCAGATGG
>Ga0065711_1040697_pt1 | contig 16754 bp, 12 predicted proteins | sample Hoacrofraction12_FD_59098 | JGI IMG/M metagenome (GOLD analysis project Ga0065711, IMG submission 59098) | Hoatzin crop microbial communities from Cojedes, Venezuela - Epithelial fraction 12 v2 (version 2) | ecosystem: Host-associated > Birds > Digestive system > Esophagus > Crop | place... | reverse complement strand
GAGCTCTGAGCAACCTGGTCTGGTGGAAGATGTCCCTGCTCATGGCAGGGGGGTTGGAACCAGATGATCTTTAAGGTCCCTTCCAACCCAAACCATTCTATGATTCTATGTGTGAGGCAGGTGCTGCTGGTGGAGGGATGTGGGTAGGATACATGGTAAATCGTGTGTTGAAGCTGAGTATGTCCTTTGCTTCTGTTAAACTGGTTTGCTGGTCAGGCATTTTTCTGAATAGGCTGTCAGACCACAGGCAGCACATTCTTCTTCTGAAAGTCAGACTAGAGGTGGCTAGAATTTCATGGCCTGATGTTGTGCAGCCCATAGACCAAGAATGCCTGCAGATGAGGATTGTGGATGTGCAGAGTACCTCAGTCAGTCCCCGCTGTTCTCAGGCGAAATGAAGACAAAGCCATCCTTGTAATTATAGAACCATAGAATGGTTTGGGTTGGAAGGACCTTAAAGATCATCTGGTTCCAAACCCCCTGTCATGAGCAGGGACATCTTCCACTAGACCAGGTTGCTCAGAGCCCAGCTGACTCCCTGGAGAAAAATATTTACCTGCACACCACCACCCCCACCCCCCCAGCTGTCCCTCCACGCACTTACCGGGGTGCATGCAAAACATTATTTATGAGGGATACAGAGCCGTATGAGAAGCTGTCGTCAGTGTAAGCAGACTGGCACGCACTCCTTCTCCTCCCCAAAGAGGTAATGAGGAACTACAGAACAGGGTGCATGACAGAGATTTGTATTAAGATCTGCCTTAGAGATTTGTGTCAAGTGCTTCAGCAATTGTTTTAAGCTTGTTTTAATTCCCTAAATGTGTTAACAACTAGCAACCATCGAGTTTGTTTTCTAAAGCAACTCATTTAACGCACAGTATAAAATAAGGTAAGGACTGAATTACATGGGTATGTGATTATGCTTGCAAAAATGTATTGCAATAAGCTTTCCAATTTACAGGCAGGAAATGAAGCTCTGCAATTATGGGACAAAATCGGAGCCGTAAAAGTGGAATTTAGCCCTTTCTTTGTCTAGGTCTACTGTCGGCAAACATGACCTTGGTCCATTCTCCATTGCATGTAGCTCTAAAGATTTCTGGTGAGAATCCAGTGAGAAGCTGGTAATTTAGAGACTTCTGAAGAGGGCATCATAGCCCAGAGCATGCAGAGGTATCTGGCTCCAGTGCTGGTGGGCAACAGGGCAACGGCCCATGGTACCTCAGCTCCCTCACTCAAACGTAAGGTCTTTTAGGACCTAAACACATATTTTAATCATGGCAAGGCATCCCTCAACACAGGCCATTTTAAGCTAGTTTTGGAATCTGCCCTGTTCTAAGGTGTGATCGTGCTGGAAGATGTGCTTGTGAGAGTGGAAAGGACAAGCTCCACAACCCTCCCTGTCCCACACCAGCCATCATCTCAAGACTTCAAACTGTAAGCCACAGAGGCCAAAGGTATTGAACCTTTTATGCTGCTTAATTATTACAAAAGTGTAGTTTACGAAATACAGTACGGATACCAAGAGGACATGATGATACCATTTTGTATAAACCTTTTTAATGAAATAATTCATAGAAAGAATTAAGTTTGAAGAAAATCAAGTCGATAATTATTAATGCATTAATTTGTATTTTGCAGAAAACAATAATAACTGTATAATCCAGTATAATGTGCTCTTCATAACTATACTTCAGAGTATCACTGTTTCCTTTAAAGAATAATGGTGAGCTTTATGTTCCCATGGCAAATACTCTGGATTTATTGCATCTGTATGAACACTTGCTACCAAAGGGTATGATCTTCAGAGCAGAAAGGGCTGTGTCTGCATACTCTCACTAGGAATTCTGCTTCAGCTGAAGTAGTCCATGGCTACCTTTGTGATCATCTAGCTGTGCGCAGAGATTGGAAGATGGAGGAAGCAAAAGGGACGATGCCTTTGCTAGTGAGGGTTGAGGGAGGCTGGAAAGGGGCTGCTGAAGGAAAGGCTGGGCTGCCAGAGGAGCTGTTCCCTGAAAATGTCTTCATCTGAGCTGTGGCTGGGAATCTTGTGCCAAAGCTCTGTTAAGGATGCAATGAGAAATACTGACAGTGAATCTAGGACAGGGCTTTCTTGTGGAAAGTACGGAAATGCAGTTAATTGCTAGCAAAACCACAACCCTCAAGTCTTCACATTAAAGCAGCCCTTATGGAGAGATGCTTTTACTGACCTGTGCCCTCAGAAGCTGGCACATACTTCTAGCTCTCTGGAAGATGTTTTGCGTGACCACTGAATATTAATTGATTTCTACTACAGAACCACAGTACTTAATGATGAAGCGGATTAATGCTGATTCTTATTTTCAGTTACAAGATTTTTATATGAAACTTCTTTGTACTTCTATAATTGTTTTCAGTAATATGAGAATAAAGGGTGTCTGTGGTCCAGACAGTTAATCCTGATTAGCTGGAAGGGGAAGTCACTTATTGCATACATAATGCATAACTGAACTATAAAAGCTTTTGCCTCAGTGATCTCTAACAGGTACATACTGTGTTACGCTGCTGCTAGCGTGGTGGTCTACGTGGTTTAACAGTAGGAATATATTAACTAATTTTTTAAGTGTCTTAACAAGAAATATAAATATCCTATTTTTCTCTTCGTGTTCGTAGAACTTGTAACTAGTCGCTACTGGACTACAAATCTACATTGTGTTAACAAGAAGTAGCATATGTATCTTTGTAATACAGAGTACTGAATATTGAAGTATAGATGTTTAATGTGGAAAATAGAAATTGCATAAACTGTGTTAGCAACAAGGAACCTTCCAGATGTCTCAAACTGTATCGCAAATGAGAACAGACTGCAGGTCTCGAGCTCTTGCTTATTCCAAAGTCCTGCCTGTTTCCTCTTTGCATAAGAGAACTGGATGTTCAAAGAGAAAAAGTGGGACTGAGAGAGTGATGTATACCTCCAACACTGGCAGGTGATGATTGGAGCCTATGCGGAGTGAGGAGGAGGAGTAACACAAGGCTGTTAATAAGGCTTGCTTTGGCATGTGATCTGTGTGCTCGCCGTTGATTGCAGATGCTCTAGGTTTCTGTTATCGCTGTTGAGGGAACCATTTGAGGCATAACCCATTCTATTTTGAACCATCTGTTTGGGCAAATTATGTTCGATGCTTTGGCTGGAAACTAAGTGTTGCGCTGTGCCTTACAAGGTGCAATATAAAGTCAGTGAGATCTCTGCATTGGTGAACACCGGTCTGACGGAACTGCAAAATTAAGAGATCTGTCTTGTGGAGCATGAAAGCTTTCAAAAAAGCTCAATAAAGCGAACCTCTCTAAGGAATCTGCTTTTAGTTTCCTGTGCATACTTGTTTCTCAGATTGTCCTCTCTTCTTCCTGTGCTTCAAGAAAAGCGGAAGCTCAAATTGCCAGACCTTCTTTATGTCACTTCAGGTTTTGTTTTCCTCACTCCTGAAGACAGATAACCTGTAGTAAAGTGTTCTGGAAGCCCTGTGAAGCCTGTTGAATGAGTCAGAGCTGAATTATCTCCTCAAGGATCTCAGAGGATATGCCTGACTTCAGATCTCGGCAATTCTATCTGTCTGTCCCTGGCTGTGTTTACCAGGGGCTGCAATACCCTCGTCCAGCTCAGGACTCCAGGTAGCATCCAAAGCATGGTGATGGAGCACTGAGCTCTTGCCTAGGTCCCTTTCTGAATGGTGAACTGCAGTGGGTGACTACTGCTGAATACAGCAGCTCATCTTCTAAAGTAGTCCTAAATAGGCAATAGTAGATGTATGTACACAAAAAAGCAGCTGGCTTTATGTATTCTGAGCTTCCTATCTTGGGAAAAGATATACTAGATATCTATAAATACATTATTTCCAAAAGATTTGGGCAAACAGCTCTTGTTGCAATTGATTGAGCTTTTCCAAAAACTACTTAAGACTGAAACAAGCTCAAATATGAACTTTTACATAACTGCAATACCTGCCTAAATTCTCCTCCACATTTGTGCACCTTCTGTTTTATATAAAGAGTAGGCAAACACTTTAATATGAGACTACAGTTGTATTCTACTATACTCTGAGGGCTTTTTAATTAAAAAAAAATAACAATCGAGCAGATAGGAATCAGTAAAACAAAGTTTCAGGGCTCTTTATTTACTTTTAAGCTAACGTGCTTTGAAAATCAAAACTTGGATGCAATCTTTCTAACTCCATAATGATGATATTTGAGCTTCCAGTTCAGGCCAGGATAGCAAGAAGCTACATGGTCTTGTCAGGAAAAATAATTCTCTGTATGTTGCTTTTTGGACATTAGAACATTTTCTCTACTTAATGTCTCTGACACTTATTGATATTTATAAATGTCAACTGTAAAAAAAAAAGAAACAGCTTTGAGAAGGATGGTATTCTGGACTGTACGAACAGTCAAGCAAGTGCTTTCAGAGGTGTTAATTGCACCGTTTATCTCAATGGGAATTTAGTGCTAAAGCCAAACAGCAGTGGCCTTTTTCATTTCCTCACAGCTGATCAAAGCATACAAGAAAAGAGACAAATTCTGTGGTTTTTTTTAAGGTCTTGGTAAAAACCTCATCTAGCTTAGGCAGGTGCATGTTATCTTGAAAAGTATTGCAAAGTCATATCTGCTTTCCCTGCTGTTCAAATGCATTTTCTCCCTATTCATGAAAAGAGTATGCATGTGCCGATGTCAGCCTTGGCATTATATTGAGCAAGAGAATTCTTAGCATTCAGGTAGCTCAATACTTCTCAGTACTTTTGTGTTGATGGCTGAGTACACAAGCACACATTTATATCAAAGATACTGAGTAAATTGTAAGCAGCTTTGAAATTAGATGTCTGGCAGCTTCAGCGCAGTTTCTAACAGGACACATAAGATCAGATGAGTTTCCTGATTTATTTAGTTTTTTAGTGGAAGCAGTGTGTGTAGCTCTAAGTACAGAGCACGCATATACCAACAAGGGATGACTTGGAGTGCACCGTGTGGAGGAACCTCTGTGCTTGCACCTTCTATATACTCGGGGGAAGCAGTTCACACCAGTGATGGTTTTTTCCTACTCTGCTCTGTTGAAGACTCATCCTTAAGACTCAATTCTGGTTTCACTGAGCTACACAACAAGAAGAAATTGAAGTAAAAGCTGAGGGAGAGAGAGATCTGACTTGAGTCTTTCAAAAGTCACTGAAGGAGTGGAAGGGTTTGTGCAAGCATTTCTCACAAGACAATTTTGTGCTCTGAGTGGGGGTACTTGAATTTCAGAGAGAAAGCAATCATGACAGAACACAACTTTCACCTCTAATTTCTCGCTACTAAGCATGGTGCTGCTTTTATTTCTTCAGCCAACTGTAAAATCTCCTAAATGTGATGCTACAAATGCATGAACTCGGAATCATAGCTAAGTATGCAAAGATAAGAGTTATGTTCTTAATGTTCACTTTGATGTAAAATCCTTTGGTACTTGTTTACTACAGGTTCAGGGACTTTATCCTTTAATGTATTTAAAGACATATGGAATTTATTTTTAATACAAGATTATTCAACCAAGTGATCCTTAAACATTGCTGCATAGTGTTGGAGACTTAAGATCAGATGTTCATTAAAGTGCTGAAAGCAGGATTGCAAGAGCCGGGGGGAATAATACTACAGTGTTTTCATACGTCTGCCCATAGTAGGCCCCAAAATAAATGAATGCAAGTTCACTGGCCATGGAAAATGGATGACTGCTCACATTGACTTTAGCCCTATAATCTGGTCAAGGATCAGTTCTGAAGCTCTTATCAAATTTCTGTGATGGATAAAGTTGATGATTGAAGTCTTGAATATGCAAGAAAAACAGATGCTGAACTGCAATATTCTAGAAATTGCCTTTATTGAGGCAGTGCATATTCTTTTTGGTCAGAAATCTCAGCTGTGCGACTCTGCCTCTAGCGGAAGTCAAAGTCTCCTTGGAATCCAGTAGCAACATTGGCCTTCCAAGGGGGACAGTAGTTCTATTTTCAGAATCTGGGTAGCAGGCTCCAGTCCCTCCAGAGAATGCGTGTCTGGCCACTGATTTTAAAATGTCGAGACTGAAATGTTGTTGTGAAACAAGCAGCCCAAGTGGGAGATCTGTTTTCATATCCAATGTCTGCTGGAGGATGTTTGACCTCATTTTTTTTCTAGGGCAGTGTTGTAGTCATCAGTCTGAGATGCTTAGGAAGAGCAAAGCTCATCCAAGCAAGCCTGTTAGGTCCTTTTATTCAGGAACAGTCAGTGAGCCATTGGACGAGAGAAGTGGAAGGAGGAGAGCACATAAACCTGAAACGCTGAACTGTCTCATTAGTGATTAGGCTACCCTCCAGTGAATGGACAGGCAGACACTTGTGTCTTGTTCTTTTCAAGTGTGAAAGGTTGAAGAAGTCCCAGGGAAAGCTACAGACAGGACTGTGAGAAAGGGCGCTAAATACAGCTCACTGCTATGATATATAAATGAGAAGCACTGATTAAGGGCATATTCAGTACGTGTTTCAAAGGCACTGTCTGCATGTCAGAACGGAGGCATGCGGTATTCTGCTCTATTACAGGGTTTTTCACTGCTCTGGGTATAGAGTGCTAACATAAAACTGCCTCTTCTACAAGCACTCAAGAAACAGGAGATCTGATTATTTACACTGTCATGTCCATAAGAAAGCTCTGGTGAGGTCTTTCCGAGCAGTGCTGGAGGTAGCAGATGAACCAACTGGACAGTCCCAGCCAGCCTGGGAATCCCAGGGATACGTCTGTATTCTGCAATCATTGCCTGCCTTTCTTTCTTAAGGCTTTTATCGGTCATCTTTGTTCTGGTTCTTTGTTCTTACATTTAGAATTACCTTTCTCTGTCCTCTTTGAACTGTTTTGCATATGGATGATAATGCTTGTAATGAACTCTCTGCAATTAGTGATCAATAGCCCCAAAGTACTGAGTTCATATTCCTTGAAGTACAAAATTGTGTGGACCCAGGCCAATAAATCCCACTTCAGTATTTGCAAGGATCAGAGCGGTCTAAATTTCTGTTTCTGTCTTTCTCCTGCTTTTTACTGTGATAAATTGAGTGGTACAGATGTTACCCTCTATCATGAGCGAAGTCATCTAATTAACCTGGCAAACAGTCTCTCCTTCTAGCTGCGCTGCCTTCCTCCTGCGCTACTCCTTCTCTTCTTGCTATGGCACGGTATTTAGCCTTCCCATTCACCAAATCAAAGGCCAGCAAGCACCATTATCTCCCCTCTCAAAAGTTTCCAAGTAATGTGTAGTAGGATGCAGACTGAAAAACTCTAATGAAAGCAGATGATGTCCACGTGATTAAAGTTACAAATGACTGTTAGACTTGGGGTTATTGGCAGTTATGCTACTGCACTGTGTAGGCCATTGGGCCAAAGGATTGTCCTGGCTGAGATTATGATGATCAAAGGCTGTGTACTGAGATGCACAAGTACACTGTTTTGTCATTCCACTGCAATGCTCTTGCTCTGAGGCTCGTTAGTTAGACTGTATATTAGGAAAAATTTCTTCACCAAAAGGGTTGTCAAGCACTGGAACAGGCTGCCTAGGGAAGTGGAATCACCATCCCTGGAGGTATTTAGAAGACTTATAGATGTGGAGCTTGGCGACATGGTTTAGGTATGGACCTGGCAGTGTTCGGTAAATGGTTGGACTCAAGAATTTTAATGGTCTTTTCCAACCTAAATGATTCCATGATTTTAAGTTTTCATAGCACCAGAGGTAGAAATTGTAGACGAAGAACTAGCGAGCTCAGAGTTTGCTTTGGTGTAAGCATGGACTGTTGGCTTTTACAGGTGATGGAGTTGTCTGATCTAAATCTCTGTATTTGGGCTAGTAGCCTCTGTCAAGTTTCTAATTTACTCTAAAATGGAGGCTGAGTTTCTTGTAGCTCTAAGTAGAGACTAGTGCCCATGAGCAGCCTCTTGACATTTCAGCTGGGATATTAGTATGTGCGTTTTACCACTGCAGAGCTCTTTTCCAGAGCTTTGTATGTGCGCACAGGAGAAGATCAATACATTCATTATGATCTGCAAAGCAGTGGAAAGCTACAGAAGCATGTACAATGGAAAACCTAATGTAGGTATTCTGACAAACGTGTACCTGATGCTGTGAAGAGATTTGTGTTAGCGTGGTGTTGCTCATTTTCATTCTTACACTGAAACTCGTAGATATGTTTAGCTAAGCTAATATTGTAACGTTATAAACAAATGAACTGAGTACATTGTAAAGACAAGAAGAAACATATTTGCGCAAAACCATAGTGATTTATCCCGTCTTGAAGCTTGTATAAAAAATAAGAAAATGCTATGAGGAAGGAAAAAGAGGATGAGTAGCAGAGTCACCAGGGGAAACAGCTAAAGGTGCCAGTGATTTAGTGTGGCGAAGTGTGGCAGCAGCAGAACCTTCTGCATGGAGCCTTCTGCTAAATTCCCCTGCTCAAAGCCTTGCTTTTGCACCACCTGGAGGCTGTAGGCTTCTCCAAAATGAACCTCTCTGAACGGAGAGAAACCTGGGTTTTCACTTAGGTCTATTGAGACAGCCTAGTGACTTGGTGCTATTTAGCACCAAAACTCATCCCACTGGAATTCTTTTTTGCCGCTTGTGCCCGTTGTCACTAGAAATGATGCTTTACAGAAACTCAGCATAATGTTGCCAACGCTACTATGGTAAGCAAGTCCTAAACTAAGGTCCTCTTCTATTTCACCTCTGTTCTTCCTGACAGCAGACTCCTGTGCTGTTTTTTGAATGTCAAACTATTCTTACCTCCAAGTCTTTGACATTAGGAGAGCTCACCTGAGGAGACCATTACTTACGGATTCTTGGGTGGTGTTTTTTTGTTTGGACAGGTTACACAAGGTGCTCTTAAAGCAAAGTGTACAGGGTTAGTGTCAGCTCCAGTACAAAGTGTATGTTTGAAGTTTCACTATCATTCATTGAGTGTCATGGGTTAGGTGCTGGAACTAGGAATTGGGTTTTCATTTCTGTGTCCACCACAAAGTTTTGGTGATATTAATTAAATCTCTCTCTTATGCTGTACTACCACCATCTAAAAGTTAGAGTTGAAGTTACCTACAGCACAGAGAAATGCTATTTTCATAGAAATAATTGTTGGCTAGAAAGTATCATAGAAGGCACCAGTGATGTGCAGGTTGTTGCAAGTTCCCACCACCTTCTGACACAAAGCATCCAGTGTCACACCTCGGGGAACTCTTATTGTTTGTCTTCAAATGGGACAGAAATTTAGGAATCACTTTCACTCACCTTAAAACAAGCATTCCGAACAAATGTCTTGTCCAGTTTTAACCAGGTCCTTAATTATTCATTTATGTTGCCTGCCAGTCTAGAACTAAGCAACCAATATGAAAGGAGATTATTGTACTTCACAGGGAAGGAGCTGCCCCTGGGGTGGATTTATGACTTTAATGAGGCCAATGAGGTGTTATCTTGTTGCAGATAGCTAGGACTGTTAATTCATGTGGACAATGCTTGTAATGGCCTACTTAACACAGTTTAAATATCTGGTTTCTGGAAAAATAGGAAACTTCTCTTGTATTACTTTTCAGCTACCACCTTCCACCAATACTATGCTTAGAAAAGGAAAATCTAAGACAAGTGTTTATGCATAAATCACTCTCAGATTTTGAACTGAGTTCACTACATTTGCATCTAATGATGGTTCATGGAGTTGGGGCAGCAGAGGGGAAAGGGGTAGAGGGCAACCATTTCCAGAAGCTTCTCTATAGCTTGACAATTAGAGCAGGACCTGCAAGCCATTTGTCAGTCTCGTTTCAAATGATGATAGCTCAGCATCCCTACTAAATGTTGTTATGGTGACAGTGGAAATCTAACACTGAGCACTACATCTGTCTGCTTATCTACTACTAATGTTCCTGCTGTGTACAACTTCAAAAGGAAGGGAACCAATGGGCTGTTTTTTAAAACCTCCTCAATGATCAAAGAGGAGAGAGACTACAAAACTGTCCTTCTCTTAAAAATTTAATGCTAGAGTTTGATCCCAGATAGAGGAAGGGAGGGTAGCTAAGTCTCTTGATATACCTCTACAGCTAGATCCTTTGCCTGTTTAGGGCCTGGTCACATTCCTGCAGAAGATGGCAAAAATGCCCTAGCCCCATGCGAGCAGCCCACAGCAGGGCCCACAGATGGTATAGCAGCTTGGAGAGTGAGCTGATCAACGCCGTGGTCTGGAGCTAAGTGTGTGTGTGTGTACAGACACGTGCAACTTGTTGGGAAGGCACTAACAGAGGGTAAAGGACATGTATATGCTGGCACTAGGCAGTTTCACACCCCAGAATTGCACAGTTTGTTCTTTGGGATATTTTCCTATTCCTCCCTCCAGTTCTTACTGCACTTTCCTTAACACCGGCAGCAATTGTGTCTGTGCGGATAAATATCTTAAAAATAAATAGAATCAGCTGGTGCTTATCTTCTCCCAAGTAACTAGCAATAGGACAAGAGGCAATGGCCTCAAGTTGCACCAGGGGAGATTTAGATTGGATGTTAGGAAAAATTCCTTCACCGAAAGGGTTGTCAAGCATTGGAACAGGCTGCCCAGGGCAGTGGTGGAGTCACCATCCCTGGAGGTATTTAAAAGATGTGTAGATGTATTGCTTAGGGACATGGTTTAGTGGTGGACTTGGCAGCTATGTTGGACTCGATGATTTTAAAGGTCTTTTCCAACCTAAATGATTCTCTGATTCTGAAAATTAGGAAAGGTATAGAAATGAAGTAGGGAGGTCAGCTTTCTAAAACTCCAGTTAAAAATATGATTTATGTTTAGTGTAGATGAACACCATAACTGTGCATTACCTTTTTATTCCTGGTGAAAATAGTGGTCACAGCCATACAAGAGGTCTTACCTCCCTCCTTTATACCACACGCACTCTCTGTAAATCAGTTTGGTTGATACCTCGCTGACCTCTCCACTCTATATGTGGTTCTTTTCGGTCTGTGTCAAGCAATACCACAACACAGGCGGCGTTAGATGAAAACCCTTGTAGTCTGCTGGACCTCAAGGTGATGAATTGGTGCTCCGCAGCCATCCTGCCTATTCCAGAACAAGGTAAGAGAGGACAGGCTGATCTTTGAAGAAAATGGCATGTTGATAACTGTTACCACTGGTAGACAACCATAGCCCTTCTTGTCTGATGCTCAGCAATTTAGATTCCATGGTAATCTGAGTTTTTAAGGATGTTCTGAGTTTTTCTCCTCTCAAAGCTTCTTTTCGCACTTCTGAGTAGTGGGAGGAGGTTCTGTGTTTTTCTTGGTACTTTTTACTTCTCCTTTGTGATTTAGCTGCTTCTGTTTTGTCATTTTGATGACTGCGTCTTGGATGTGGTGAAGTCAGAGCCAGGGAAACGGGCAAGCAGCAGTCCCTGTTGCACCCCCCTGCACTGCAGACTGCGGGGAAGTCTCTTTTGTGCTTTGTTTGTGTCTTTACAAAATGTCACCAAGGAAGCTTTACAAAAGTTAGTGCTGCAAACTGCATTTCTGAAAGTCGTGACACAGATAATGCTCTTTGGAGCTCTGAGCTGGCTCATACACGATGTAGCTGATTAGCATCCATGGGTAAGGCATGACAATCAGGAGTAACTTCAGCTATCATTTCTTCTGATCAAATTAACGCTGGAGGGGGGGGAAGAGCTCATTCTTAACCAGAGAATGAGCATTCAGAAAAGGGAAAACAAGTCATTACCCAAGCTCCAGGATTTATTTCTTTTTGATCTTGTTTGACAACTAAAACATAATAAAACTGAAAAGCCAAGGAGGCTGCAAATACTGAGGTAGCTATTGACTAACACAATACAAAACATTAAATGGAGTAATAGTAGCAACTGCAGCAACACTTCTCAAGAAACCCAATATTGAGTCTGTGGGTTTTTTTCTGGCATGATTTTGGCCTGGCATGTGAAATGGCTGCTGCCAGTGAGCAAGGGAGATTAAGGCCTCCACCATGGAGAATACAGATGGACAAAGCAGGATTCATCCCTTGACAGATGTTTTCCTAGCTGTTTATATACTGGCTTGAGCAAACTTCTGAAGCGAGGCACTTCTCAGTATCTAAACTGTAAGTTTTTTGTTGAGATTTAAGCCTGCTACTTCCCCTGTCCCAGACAAACAGGAAAAATACTGTATTGTCTCTTTCTCGAAACAAATGTCTTTAAGGGTTTTGTGTTGGTATCTTTTTTCTCTTCCCCCCCTCCACAGTCTTTCAACTACAGGACAGTGAGACTGTGTAATCATCTTGCCACATCCAGTTTATAACCTGGTCTGTTAGCCTAAGTAAAGGACGTGTTACCCTCTGCAGTACTATTGCCCCTGGGGGAATAAAATAAGTGAGAAAGTGAAAACAATTCCCCTTTCTTCTCCTTTCTTGAAGTGGTAACTATCTTCTAAATGGTGCACCTTTGTTCGTGCTGCTGATGCACAAACCTGAAAAATAGCTTTGATCCCCAGCCTATCCCACAGGGAGCGTGGGGGTTCTTTTCATAAACCTTTGTGTATGATCTGATGATGTGCTGTCATGATGGATGCAGGTTCCCATAATGCCATGCAGATTTTCTCTTTGGAGTATAAGCACACGCTGGAGGAACTGGGAGGCAGCTGGGATTTTTTTGCATGTTTTCTCCTAGCGCGGATGCTCTTTCTGCTTTCTGTTTTGCAAGGTCTAGTCACTAATTGTAGAATGGTCTAACAAAGTCACCGCTCGGATTTGCTAACTGGCAAAATTGTTAAATGAGCACAAATATTGTTCATCAGATTAATGTAAAGATCCTGTTTCAGTCAATGGATATATTTTTTTTTTAGTAATTATGTATGTCCTAGTATCAAAAAATAATTCAATACTAAAATGATATAAGCACATGTTACAAAAACTACCGACCACAGAAGAAAGATGAATGTCTAATCTTTAGTGAGAGATCTACCAGTCTAGAATTAGCCTGTTAGTCCATGGATTATTACAAAGTCAGAAATATTGCTGTTAGTAACTTCTATACGTATTGTATATCTCTTCAACCTCAAGAGCAGAGCTGAGTATTTCTGTTGAGGTGTTTTGATTTGACTGTGAAGATTAGGCTTAAAAGAAAAGGCTTCTGTACGCTACAATATCTCTGCCTGTGTGTAATATTAAGGAGTGTTATACCTGATAAAGCAGAAAAGGTCCACAACTACAGGAGGAGAGAGAAAAGGGAGCTCTTGCTCACCTCTGCAAGGACAAGGCAGTGTTTTCTGGACTAATGCAGCACAAAGTGAATTTGAGGGGTGGGGAACAACGTGACCACCTCAGTAACTGCACGGTGTGAGTGGGCTTTAGTCCTGAGCGGTATCGGAGAAGCTGACAACAGAGCAAGTGGGAGGGGAAGCCACAAAAAAAAAGGCCCTTTTATTTATGAAAACAACAGGAATAAATACTATTTTGGTCTATAACTTGTGGCAAAAGGCAGGATAAAATCTCTTGTGGTGAGGATTTATTTTGTTTTAGTAGAGAATCACCATATTTAAAGTTATGAGATTAATTTTAGTAGCAGCTGAGAGCTAAAACTCTTGGTATATATGCGTGAGTACTGGAGGATGAAAAAACACTATCTGCAGTTCAGTGTTCAGGCAGTAATAATGTCTGTGTTTTGTAGGGGCTATTTTAATTCCCTTTCAATGTTTACAAAAAAAATGCATTGAAGGCAATATAAAAATCCCATGTGAGATACCAAGGGTGCACATTACCTCTTCGCTGCAAAGCAAAGCATAAAATGTTGGTGCTTTTTAACTTTTTAATGTGTGAAATCTCAACTGCTTCATCCGTGCATTGTGTAGCCGGAGAAAAAATAAAATAAAAATAAATTATTCTAATTTTTCTTGAGCTATTTGATGCAACTCAGATTGATATTTCTGGCAGGCATTAGAAAACCCTATTAGGGTGGCTCGCAATATCCTTGTTTTTTCCATTTACTACAGATTAACAAAAGAATATAAAGGCTAGCATTTTTGCTCACCCTCATAGGCAAATATTTGAGAGAAAACCCACATCGGCCTGAAGAACATTTCTCTCCTCCAGTCCTTGGTCTCACGCAGTACTGTCATCTAAAGTGCCGTGAAGTCCTATAGCATGGGAAACCTTTTTGTAATTTTTGTCTCTGGATTTCTATTTCAAGGACAATATTTGTGTTTCAAAACAGTCAAGGTGAGTGTTGCTTTCCTAATGAAAATATCGAAGCATAATGTGATCTCTTGTGCCTTCATACACAGTTTTTAGTTTGCCTTCCACATACTGCCTCATGTTTATCACATTCCTGAAGTGGCTTAATTTGTCTAAGATGGATTTTCTCATATTTCCCCATTTTTCCTTGAATAGGAATTTTGCATGGGCCAACAAAGGAAAACTTACATAAAAGGAAAATCTTTAGCTCAAAACCAGTAAAGGTAGCCTAGAAAAAGGAATATAAAAATGCACTTTAGAAGAAACATTACCAACAAATGAACACAAAGGCCTAACAATTATTAAGAAGCTATCATATGCTTAGCTCAAGCAAGATTAGAAGAAATGAAGACAATTGCAATAAAATTTTCTTGCAGTCACGCTTCTTCTGAAAATATGATAAACTGATCGATCACAAAAATCATGCCACTCTTCAAAATGAAAGCCTACCTGTGAATTCAGAAGCTGTACACTGGAGGAAACTCCATTAAGCCGATAAAATTTCACCACCATGAAATAAATTAGATTAATTGACCTTGGTGGATAACTTTGCCTTAAATTTTGATGACTTGAAACTAGTTTGCTTGAGCACTTCTCTGTTCTGCTGAGAAATGCAGCTGCTTGTGTCTACATGTAAAACAGTCTATTTCCATCTGGACAAGCAGATGTAAAGAATGTTTTAATTACCTGGGATGTTCACCCTACGTGTCCAAGCAAATAATCTAAACAGTGTTGCCAAAACAGAGGTTTGAGATCTGTTTTATAGGCTATTGTGTATGAAAATTATAATGCAATTTACTTGACAATATAACTTTCTGGAACTACGTCTGCCACAGATGTGTGATCTTAAACAGCAATGATGACGTTCATCTTGACCTTTGTGATGTTTTGATAGGTGTGTTACGCACAGCTGGTGCTTTTCATCCGCTTGCTCCATGTCTTTCTGAGCTGTAACCGCTAAGAACGCGAGGCATTGGTGAAAGAGGTGTGGTGGGTTGGTATCAGTTGCTGTAAATGAAAGTTTAGACTGCCCGGCGATGCTAGAGTACTTGCAGCTACCAAAAAAATGCTAGAGGATGCTAGCGCATGCGGCTCTTCCCAAACATAGCTTCTGTATCTAGCTTCCCTATCAGCATGAACAGCAAAATCAAGCCTGATGCATTGAATTATGCAGGGAGAAGCCATATTTAACGCACTGTTCTGGGCGGTAAGCAGCCCTAGCATGAACGGGTGGAGGGGGGGAAGTCTGGAGAGTTCAGGGCTACAGCTTTTGCAAGGTCATCTTTCCATTGACTCAACCGTTAAGAATATGATTTCAAAGCTTTCTGACTTTCCTCAGCAAATGCCCTTTGGCAAGATTAAACTGCACCTCTGCCAATCCAGCTCAATACTGAGCATGTTAATGAGGCGTCTTGGCCTTTTTATTAATTCTACAAGCAGGGTTAGTCCATTCAGCAGCGACTGAGAAAGTTTAATCAAATAATCTCATTGTTCCAAATTTATCACTGCAATAAAAGAATCTGCTAAAGAAATACGAGATGAAGGAACTAATGTTTTAATGCTATATCATTTTATGCTAAGAAGCAGTGCAGCCTTGAGGCTCCCAGTAGTGCTGACATCTACCACTGTGTGGGTATACTGTATGTAGGGATGCTGTTGTCTGCAGGAGGGATCTGCCTGGCACCTCTGGCACTTGTCTGCCCATGGTTCTTACTGTTACTCTCACTAATAATTTTTACCGTTAACAGATATTTCTTTAACAAAGTCTTTTAATTTTAAAAAACAACTGGAAAAAAGTGCAGTGAGATACTGTGTTAATGACATTATGAAATAGACCCATTGTAGGTGACAAAAGGTGGAGAGGACACCTTTCTGTATGTTGTGGGGAGAAGTCGGGTCTGGGTTGGTGCAGCAGATCATTTATAATAGCTTCCAAAATTATTTCCAGAAGATCTGGAAAAAGAAGTGTTGTTAATTTACAAACAGGGTTCAGAAGTGTCTATGCCTCACACTATAGAACCATATGGCAAAAGTGTAATGCTCCTTGATCTTCTGTGCTCCCAGATCAAATATTCAGCTGTGGGATTTTTAATGTTTCAGACACATGAGCAGCTTCAAACAGCTGCCATTAATTTTATACAGTAAGAACTGCCTGTCATATCAGTCTCCAAGTGTTCCTTTTTCTTCAGTCTTTTCTCCTGCTGAGAAAGCTGCACAGTCCAAGGCTGGCAACACATTTTCTTCATCAAAAAAATGTCAACTTTAAAAATCACCTTCAAAACTAGAATAACAAAAGTTTATCTGAAGGGTGAGAATTACCAGGTATTTCCTGGGGCTAGCACACCTTCCAGATAAGCAACTTCAAACACAATACGACTGTTGTGCTCTGATTCACTGAAGCAACTGCCTTCCCTGAGCACAAATCCATTAAGAGTTTTCTTTCAAGTTCTCTCCACAGTCCTTCATTCTCTCCCCTGTATGTCTGTGGCTGCTGATACTCCCCCCCCCCCCCCC
>Ga0065711_1006648_pt1 | contig 16754 bp, 6 predicted proteins | sample Hoacrofraction12_FD_59098 | JGI IMG/M metagenome (GOLD analysis project Ga0065711, IMG submission 59098) | Hoatzin crop microbial communities from Cojedes, Venezuela - Epithelial fraction 12 v2 (version 2) | ecosystem: Host-associated > Birds > Digestive system > Esophagus > Crop | place... | reverse complement strand
CTCCCTTCGTCTACCCAGCCAGTCATGTCATCGTAGAAAGCTATTAGATTGGTCAGGCATGATTTCCCCTTGGTGAATCCATGCTGACTACTCCTGATAACCTTCTTTTCTTCCACTTGCTTCATGATGGTCTCCAGGATAAGCTGCTCCATCCTTGCATATCTATGTCACTCTTTCTAAATTTTAGTTAATAATATAGCAGTTATACTGCTTTTGGATAAAAATGTCTTGGGCAGCTTCCCAGGGGCTATTTCTTAACATTTGAAATTACTAATTAATTCTCTGTGTTGAGTTTATCCACAGCTGCTGCAGTTTTGTGCGTGCAGTATGCTTAATAACTCTTTCCCTACATAAAAAGCAACAGGTATCATGTGCTCATCAGTAACGTCTTTCCCTAAAGCACTCTTTCTTAGCAGAGTCATGTGGTAGAATACTGACTTATAAAAATGATTCTTTTAAATGTGTCAGAGAAACACATTTTAGTTATTAAACTAGAAGCCAGACTCTTCGTAGACAGTGACTAGAAAGTAGCAATCCAGTGCTTTCTTACACACATCAAGTATTTTCCATTCACTACTGAGAACAAAATGGCCCCCTATTGATTCCTTCCCTGTAGTATTACATTAAAACTTGATGGATGTTGTCTTTAGCTCTAGCGACGTGTCTGATCTTGTATCGCTACACTGGGCGGTTTCTTCTGTATTCGGTAGGTTTTGGCTGTTGAAACATTGACCATTAGTATAGCATGTTTCATTATGAGATAGCATTTCTATATTTTGCAATACCAGTTATAACTTAAAAGCTGTATTGATACATTCTGTTTCTGGATAAGGAGGAGAACAAGCTGATTGACAGGGAAATAACCAGTGTAAATACGGTTTGAAAGTGGAAATTTTGATATCAGAATAATATTTCATTGTTTTGAGGGCAAATTCTAATATCCCTGGCTTTGAGCTTTAATGTTGCAAATGTGTAACAACCTTTTCATTAGAAAGTGACAGGGAGCTTTAAAGGCAGGAACATGATGTTTAGAAGACAGTCATTCATCTCCTAATACTGAAAGTAAATAAAACCTTCTCATCATCTTCAGTGATTCTGTGATTGATGATTCTGTGGCATGTAGTGTTTGCTTTAATGTGCAGGATAATTGTTGCAATTTTCTTTAAAAAATACCATAATGTAATTCTATTCAAAAGGCTATCATCCTTTTATTTTTCAGCAAAGGTGTGTAAAGTAGTGATGTGTTTTCATGCCAGAGCTGTTACCAGTAGTTGAAAATACCTGAAAATAAGATTTTCCATGAATGACTTTCAAAAATATGTGCAGACAATGGGATAAAACTGATGAAGTAAATCTGACAGGAAAGCACGAAAGCATATTTGACATCAGAAAGAATGTGATTCATGACTGAAAATTTAGTTGAGTATGTAAAAAAGAGACAATTTATTTTTCACAACGCAACACAATAATAACATCCAGCAGCTTTTTCGTATCATAAGTATTTATGCTTTAAAGACATTTTTCCTCAAGCAGACTTCGGTGTCCAAAGAACTAATTTATTCCTAAATTTAATACATTAAACATACATTGAAAATACGTAAAACATTATTTTCAAGATATGTTAATTGCGAAAAGTAAACAGACCATCTAGGAGGTGAGGAGTAAATTAAATATGTAATATTCTTCCATTGAATGGTAAAGGATAATTACATTTTATTCTTAAAATTTTCCTAGCTAGGATGTTGCTTTTGTTGATACGTATTTGTGGTATGGTCTTAACATCAAACAGAAGGTATGTCTGATTTACCGTAATTGAATTAAGCTCTTCCACAATTCCTGTGAGGAGTGTTTTTCAGTAGTTCGAAGGACAGGGAGTGAAAGGAAAACCAGTTTTCCATTGTTCAAATGTCACCATTTTTCAATTGTTGATGGTTAGTGGAGATCTGAGAAGTTATCCAGTGTGCTGCATGGTTACATAGAGAGAGTCTAGTGTGCCTCCTACCTAATCCCTGTGAGCTTGTCACTGTTTAGAGCAGAGTGGCAATAAACTGAGTGGCATTCTAAAATAAGACATGGTTGGAGATCAATAGAGATCAGTACTTCAGGGATGATACAAACTCTAACATAAAAATGTAGTTATTGAGGAAGAGAGCTTGTTTTGCTTAATACCACAACTTGTATTTCTCTTTCAGAACAGTACTCAGCAACAAATAGAAACAGGTGATAATTTCATTTCCAGTAGTTTTCTTATTCTAGACTATACATAAAATATTTTTGAAGCCCCTAGTATTTGTAAAAGTAGTTTCTTTTCAGTGGAAATAATTTCAAGATAAAATATGACAGATTTTAAAGAAGCATTTTTAATGAGGCATGTAGTGTCATTTCTGGTTTCCTAGAAAGCAGCAATGTGCTATTTCTTATGGAAGCAGTAGAATGCGAGAGCAAGATTACATGAACCACAAGCTAAAACATGACATTATTACCTTAACAGTAGCCTGCCAAATTACTTGAAGTTTTAATCTGTTCTTAAACATGTCAGAAAGAGCCATCACAGTACCTGCTGAATATATAGTATGCGATCTTCTATTTTTCAAATGAAGATCAAAGTTTTGAGATCTGAATTAAGTCTTAATGACAGGAGAGAAATGTGAACCACCCCTCTGTTTACGGGACAGTTTCACAGATCTGTTGGGTACGAATGACTGGTGGGTGTCACTCGTGCAGTATAGAGAACTTTCTGGGAGGGCGCAACGTAAAATCCATGAACATGTTGCTTTATTACATAGGTGGAGAGTTTCCATTTCTTCTTAGTGAAGTATGGCTGAGTCTGCCTGTGGGCCCTGATCTGTCAGCCATCCAGCTGGGGACAGGCGAGCACTGGGCTTCATCCCCCTGCCCAATGGCTTGAAAATTTACCAGACGGCGTGGGTTAGAATAGAACCACTGTAGGCAGAGCAGTGCCAAACCTTGCCATCTACAGCCAATAATAAATGGCTGAGCAATGCATGAGAAAGAACTTTTTTACACTGCTTTCATGCTATGTGAACGTTCCTCGTCTGTTCCACTGCAAGATGAAATATGTTAACCACTCATGACATAGACTGTCTGATACTGCTTTAGCAGTTTAAGGTACCTCGCTTGCTTGTGCGGTGGAACCAACAAGGAGAACTTGGAATCAGGTGGAGATGACAATGCTTAATGAAGCTGTTCTTCTTCTCAGGTGTTGGCTGCTATCTCCAGACTGATGCTGTAGTGTTTAGCTGTGTACTAATTCTCACTCAAGCATCAGCAGGTCAGGAGACTTATGTGGCCAAAGCTGTGGTGCCAGGCCTAGGTCAAACATTCATACATACTCATTAGAAGTAATTCCAGAAACCTGAAGTTAGACTTCCAGTTTTTTAACTTTCTAAACATATCTACACTGTATTTTCTGAGTCAGTGTGGATTCACACCGCTTGCATTCTGAGCAGCTATCTGGGTGTATGTGGTTGGCACAGTGCTGAGCCTGACAGCTTGAGTTGGCACCCCAGATTCTGTTCACCAGCATTTTGGTCAGCTATGAGTACGGGAAGAGTGAGCTCCTCTGGTCCTCTCTAGACTGCATGGTTTTATTGTAGGTAAGTGGCTTGGTTTCTGAAGTGCTGAGACACTGCAGTTGACCCTTTGGCATATACTTTCAAAAACCTCAGCTGTAACTTTGTGTTCTGCAAAGAGCAGATTTGTCTTAAAGATTTCTGAGTAACCATCCACAGCCTACGGATTACAGCAGAAAGTAATTGCTGACTGAAGACTTTAAAAAACCTTTTGCCTTTGAAATCACTTATTTAGGGAAAGAGTGAAAATGCCACAATTGCATTTTAATACCTAGGCACTGTTTCCATAGCTTGTTTATTTTTTTAAAAAATGCTTAAGGTGTTTTGAATCAGAAACCCTAAGTACTGAACTTTATTGCTTCAATCAAGAGAACAAACAAAAGGCTTTCTTACACATAAAACTGTTCCTAATTAAATACACTTGGAAAGTGGGTCACGCTGAACAGGAACAAAGCACTCTTACTCCAAAATAAGAGCGTTCATGTATGGAATTATTCAGAAACAGCTCTTAGTGCTTTAAAATTCACAGCCCGTGTTAATCTGTTTTATCTTTCAAATGCTGGCAAGCCCTATAGTGTTCCTTGCCTGTTCCTATCTATCGTGTTGCAAACACAAAACACATTGGATGTTAAAAATTGACATCACTTGATCAGGATGTTATACACCCTTTGGCAGAAGAGTAGACTACTTAGTGTATCTTTAATATTAGAAATGTTATTTTCACATGGCAGCAAGTAAAAGCGATCATTATTTTACATAGCAAATATACCTACTTAGAGATGTACTCTTTTAGAAGCATGTGTTGAATTCTTTGTGATCTTTATTATGGGTGAATTCCATTTTCTATACATTGTAATTTCCTTTTCCTGACATATTACCCAAGGTGTAGAGATGCTAATCTCCAGATATCTCAATTACCATCCATAATCCGTATTAGCTGTTACCTCAGTTATTTACATCTTCCAGTTGTCTTGCAGTTACCTAGTTATCTAGTCAGCTTCTCATATATATTTTTTCTTTTCAGAAATATACAGAACATGTGGTTTCTCTTTCTTCGTAATTCATTACCTGGATTGGTTTGAATGTACTTCATGGTTATTTGTATTCTTGGGGATAGCTTTTCTTAATTCTGAAGAACACAAAACACATGAAAGCATACTGTTCCTCCCAATGGAGTTTAAAATATTATAGTACGGTTCTTTCTATACAGGCATAACAAACATGTATTTCAGAGTAAACCTACATCCATACTTTGAAATGTGAGATGTGTAAATCCTAATGCCTTAGTTATTTTTAAGCGATTGCAAATAATTTCCTGATAAAGAATCATCTTTATTTTTACTGCTTCTCTGTATCATGGGGCCTTTTTTGGCTTGTATTATCTATTTTCACCATGATGCTGTAATTATTCAGGTTGCTTATGAGGAACAAGAGCTAAGAGGTTTGAAAAATTCAGTTCTTTCTTTCTGATCTGCCCTTTCAATTTGAAACTCTCCAATCACTTTCGGTCCTTTTCTTCACTTATTTTGCAGTTTGGGACTTCAGTTGAACAGGGCCGGTGGTGGTGAGGCTTACGTAATGAAATTCTAAGGAAAAGAATATTGTTTAGGGAGAATATTGCTTTGTAGTAGGGTAAATTTAAAGGTAAGAGTTATATGGGAGAGTTCAATAGTCGAGTACAAAATATTCATGAATATTTGAATATTTTTGAGATTCTACTTATCATCCCTCTTGTCTAGACTCTAGATGGATTGTAATGATCAAACACATGGAATTAGGCAGCTGTATTTAATTTTGTCTTTTGTACCGGTAACTATTCTGACTACTGCCTTTTTATTTGAATACTTTTGTCTTTATTGGTTTATTTAACTTAATAGAAGAATCTGTAAGAGGTTGCATTCTGTCACATCTATACATTTTTTCAATGTAAATTTACATTTGTGCAAATTCAAATGTAATGGTCCATCATTATATTAATAACTTTGTGCTATTAGTGCAATTATAGCAAGACTTCTCTCTGCAGAGTCTCTCTTAAGGGCTGTTTTCCAAACAGATTTTGGTGCACAGTCCTGGTCCACAGTCTTTTGCACCACAAAATATAACGCATGGACTCAATGCATGTTATCTACCTGACTGAAAAGTGCATTTAATGGGTATATTATGTTGACAAGTCCTGCTGTTTTGTATTAAGAGAGGGGCTTGTTATATGTCTTTGTCTATAGACAAAACTTACAAGTCAAAGGAAGGTTTTAGGTGAATATCTTTTGTAGGAATTTGACCCCAGAATGAGATGCCTGCATTTCCAATTGTGCGCAGAGCCCAGTGTCTGAGAGCAGAGTCAAGAAATTGCAGGCTAAAACTGAGTGCTGCATTGAACAAACCAGAGGGAGACAACCAACAAGAAGTCTGTCAACACCTCGCTACCTTTCTTTGATTTTTGAGTTAGGCATCTCACCCTACTGGGATCCAAAGCCCAGTATCCCCTGCTGATGATACATGGTTACTTGAATCAGGTTTCCCTGTTTTTATTTTGAAGAGGAAATACTTATTACATGTATAGTTTGGTTACAATTCCCACTCAAATTGGACATGGGGGCTTTTTTCTTCCCGCAGTGTCGGGGAATTCAAGCCCCCAAAGGCTGGAAAAGCCACAGCTGGCAGCTTAGCGTGGAAGCTGAATGATGCACCTGTGCTCTTGAAGGAGCTTCTCCAGAGTAGCAAAGGGCCAAAGAACAAGGCCCCCCAGCCCCGAGTCAGACTCTGTAATCCTGTGCTTATTTCTTGGAGTGTCTGTTCTTACAGAGGTCACAGGCACAATGTTATAATGCCCACTGGACTCTTAATCTTGTGGCCAATTTGGGAAAGGGAGTGTCCAGTTTCTGGATGCTAAGCAGATGGAAGCCAGGCTGTTCAGAGTGAGCCAGTTCTGAGCATGACTACCTGTACTGCTGGACTATAGTAGAATGTGTGGGTTTTATTCAGTGTTTGAATGCAGACACATCACTCCTGTCTGAATGTTCTGTTTGGTAGCTTGTCTTTTTTCCATATTCATTAGAGACAAATTATCAGTCTATAAGGTTGAAGCATGCATACGTATATGTCTCTCTGTGTGTTTGCATGTTTGTGTATATGCACATGCATGCATGTCTACATAGCATAACTCCTGGTATTTACTGTGAGGAATGCAAAACATTGCTTTTAAGCAGTTTTTTCTGGCTGGAAACCTTGTAATCAGTTTAGCCACTGAAGTGGGTGGTGTTCGCATGGAGGTGGTTAGGAACAAGCACAGCAGAAAAGCATTGAATAAATGTGCGTTTGGACAGCCTTTGGCTATGGGACTTGTATGGTACCTTGGCATTTATCAAAGCTGCTTCCTACCAGTTGCACAGTAGATTCCCCACGATAGGCTTTGGCCTGAGTGCAGCCCAGTTGTTAGTTTTCTGGTGTATTGCTAGTACATGATGCATTGAAATGTTCCTTTTATTTGGAAACAGCTCGGAGAGTCTCATATACTGACATGTTGATGAATGTCCATTGAAAGGAGCAGCTTTTTTGATTGTTGCATGTTGTTATCTTTTGTATGTGAGCTTATTTTTCAAGCTGTGCTATCTTTTGCATCCTGATGTAAAAGCTTCATTAGCACTTAAATAAAAAGTTCGTGTTTAACAATGTAATTAAAATTAATAGTTAAATACCATTTCATCAGTTAGTATAAAACAGCAATTTAAAAATCAGAGCAGATATTGAAGATGTAACCAGTGTTTTCTCCTATCTCCAAAACATATTTATCATTGCTAAGGATGAAAACAAATATCTCTCCTTTCCCTAGGAAGTGAACAGAGTTGTAGTTTGTACAGTATACAGAAATTTTATGGAAATAAACAGAACCCAGAGCAAAGAAAGGAAACCATTTTACTTCTTTTAAAGCCTGTTTATACATGAGTACATTTTGTAAAGAAATATTTTTCAATATATTGAGGAAGGGAGAAGAAAGAATTTGTTATTTCACTTAGTAATATTGTATCCTCTCCTTGTTCTGACAGCAAATGCAGAATCACATTCCCTTTTTTTTGACCTTTATAAATATCACTGTGTCCTTGGAGTAAAGAAGTATGTAGAAATGCTTACTCAATTGCTTAATTTTTACTTGATTTGTATAGGCATTTCAGTCAAGCTCCCAATTCTTCCTTTTTAAGAATGAAAATATTTTTCTCAAAACGATACAATTTTTCTGCAAATAGAGTAGATGTTCGTATATAAAATTAAAATTTCACAACACACTTCTCTCATAGTTACAAATCTTAAAAACTGAGATGGAAAGACAATAAGCATGTTTCTAGATGAAGATACAAGGAAGTCTTGTAGATATAGTGCTAGCTGGATTTTTTTGAGAACTTCCCAGTAAATCACTCCTACCTGTTAGCTAACTTTTCACTCCATATATTTGTAGGAGGACTTTCAGATTATGTACTTTCAGTGGTATCAACTTTATATTAAGTAGATATCACTTCTGTATCTTTTTATGGAGATGTGATAGATAATCATAATGCACAAGCTTTGCTTCACTTGTTCTTACTTTACTTTTTACTTCTTCCGGGCATACATAACATTCAGATTAATTGTTGTCAATACTTTTATACATAATGACTTAGAAAATAACTTATTGATAGGAGTTTCTTTGAAAATGTGTATATCAATTTTAAATCTGTGAGTATATTCTATTAATGTTTGAGTCTCTTTGGTAAGTAGTATGATTAGTTTTACATTATTTTAATGAACTCTAATATTTTATCTGTAATTGGAGGCCAATGGAAAACGGGCAGAACTATATGTTTAAATCAGTATTAAAATTAGGAGGCTGTTGGTTTTGTACCAAAAGAAGGGTTGGGTTCCAGTAGAAGTTTCTGTTAACTTTGGGGCAGGACATGATTTTTGTATTAATTAGGTTCTTCTGAGAAGAATATATGAAGGGAATAACAAGAATCTGTGTATGACTAACCAAAAGGAGTTCAGTTCGCAGTCATTTGAGAAAGCAAAAGCTGGCTGACATTCCCAGTTCTCCTTTCCTTTTCATTTAGAATGAGCTTTCTGCTTTGGTCTCAAGAAAAACTTGGAGTAGAATACCGCAAGAAATGAGTCAGTGTTACTGCCTGTCCTGATCTCTTAGTAGAGACTATCTGGCACTTTCTTCATGATGGTGAATCCGACAGATTCATGCACAGGCAGCAGTGTCAGTGTAATACCTGATAGTTAAAATTACACCAAGAGTTATCCAGCTTTCAATCCTTTGGTGATGCGTTTATGATGTGTTGGTAGACCATATGCTAAGGGGTCACCTGGAAGTGATAAATGCAGATTATTCAGTACACTTCCCGCAAAGATACTTTAATAATGAACCCATTTTTTGTGCCTGTTTGTGGGAATGAACATTTCAAATTTCAAATTCCATGGTTTCCCCCTTCCTTTTCATAGTGTAAATTAAAACAGCAAGAAAAAAATTGTAAAAGGAAAGCACCAGCTTTTTAAAATTACAGTCAATAAGTGATTACTAGACTACATGTTTACAATATTCTAGAATACGTGGGCTACATCCTGAAATACTTTCTACTGCCCCATGCCTGTCTTTTTAGGAAGGACTGAGAGCAAAGTTTGTCCTGAAATAAGTTTGCTTTAAGCCGTATACTCAGAGCAGAGCCCAACAGTTTAGAACATTTGCTGTCTGCAAAAGATTGTACTCCATGTATCAGTTTTAGCTGGCATAGATATGGCCTTAACATACTGTTTTAAATTACATTGTGCATCTCAGATGAAAGCCATGGTGCTGCACACAGATCAGATGAAACAATTCAAACCAGAGGGCAGCCTGAAGGGTCTGTACTTGATTTCTGTTTGAAGCTCAAGGTGGAGACTGCTGAGTTTCTGAAAAATAGCTGTTGAAGCTGCAGGAAGTATAAAGCCAGAGACAGTTCCGTACTCCAGCCTGATCTCTGCTGTAGCCTGGGCTGTTAGCCCACCTGGCCCTTCGCTAAGCTGAATGGGTTTAGGTAGGCTGAAAAGATGATGTTCCTATGGAGTCTTGCAGGTGCAGGCGTGAAAGAAGGACATTTTGCCTGCTGCCAGTGGTTAAAGCCCTGGCAAGGGTAGAGAATGAACTGCTTGCTAGACTGAGCTGCTGTCTCATCTCATTGGTGTGGAGGAAGCTAGAATTCCTCTCGGCATCAATCTTGGTCATCGATCTGACTTCCTGCATGTTTCGTATGTGCACGCCAGTCAAGCACTTAAAATTGATTAAAATTGAGGATTCTCTGTACTGAACCTGGTCGCTGGTCCAAGCATCTTTCTTTCTCCCTGCTCCCTTCACAGACCTTCTTCCCACTGTGGCTGATCTTATCAAAGGACTGTTGACTGTGAAAGAAAAGGCTATATTTAAGGATGTATTCAAATCTAGAGTTTCCTTTTCTGGAAAGCTGTGAGGCGAAATGTGTTATTTCAAAGGAAAGGGAGTCAAGGGTTAATCCTTTTCTTTCAGATTATTTTTTTTTTCTTTGTAATCTGAACAAACAGATTGGTTAAGGTGTGTTCCTTGGTTAGCTATACAGTTTACTAAAGCAAATGACAAAACACAGGTAGATTTCAGTGGACCATGTTAAGGTGCAGCAACATAGCAAGTGCTATAAGCTAACAACATCAAAACCTTACTAACTGTGGGTTTTTAAATGCAAGTTTTACATGGATTCCTTTGCTGACTTTATGCTACTTTCCTTTTTTCTTCCCATGAATCATCACAATTTTGCCTTTGATGCAATTATAAAAACATAGCTGTAATGCATGCTAACTAGCATTGGTCCCTTAATTTCTGTTTTTTAATGCTAAGTGTTTGTTTGCACAGCACCAAATGCCACATTTTCACTGGCATACCAGAGTAATATGGCAAAAGACTGAAAAAATACCTAAAAAGCTGGGTTTTGTTCTCACCGTAAAGTCAGCAGAAATAACCTATTAATACTGATTTCGAGAACTTCAAAGAGCATAGAACATCTGTCTATTCAATATTTACTTTTTCTTCAGACTGTAAAAATACATATTTAAGGAGCCTTCTGCTGTTGTACTGTCAAGTACCTCTTGAACAAACAAAAATTTTATAGAAAGGACTTCCTTAAATCTCAACTCTGTCCTTACATGCATTCTTACCAGCAGCTTTAACAAGAAGGAGAAAAGGAACTTTGTAATATTCTCAGACACTTAACAAGTCTGGGCTCTGGAGCTCCAGATGTAGGAGATTGGAGAAAAGTCGCAATACTGAGGAGTGTTGCAACAGGAATGGGAAGGGGGCTGTAATCCGGGTGACATTATGCCAGCTAAATTTTATGCATGTTCAGTGAGACCACTTATAGAAATGTTCCAAATCCCAGAAGAATTCTGGTATAGAATGATAACGAAGAGCAATACGTCAGCAATAAAATACTGACTGGCGTCTGATCTGACACACAGAACTGTCATACAGTGTCACTGCATTTCACTGACTTTCTTGACAAACTTTGAAGGGAAAGAATATTAGTAGTCACCATTTAATTTTTTTTGCCTTTTAAAAAAGTTATTCAATTTGCTTGTTCTAGTGGAAAATTCATTTTGATTTTTTTAACAAGAATTGTTCTTCTAGACTATGTTCAACATTCGGTGTTCCAGAAAGCAAGTTTTAACCTAATGTGATCAATAATATATGTACATCGCAAAAAAAAAAATTCACTGTGCTGTGTTCATATTACATTTTATTTTAAATGTAAAAACTTGTTGTGTTTGAATGGAGAACGAGCAGGAAGTAAAAGAATGGACCTCTAACTTCTTTTTGTTAGTAGCCAGCTTTTCCTGTTGTTCAAAATAAGCATTTAAAAATGCTAAATGTAATCAGGAAAGTAAAGAAAATATTCAGAATAACATTTGGGAAAAAAATGGAAGTCCTCTTAAAAAAAGGCGAACAATGTAGTGATAATTTGTTGGAAATTCAGGTTTACCAATTTAGATATCAGAACATAGTCAGTAGAGCCTTGCCATTGCCCCATCCTTCTCGTTTGATTTTTATACATGTAAGAAAAAAAATTTCCATTTTTTTACTATAGAAAAAAACTGGAAAGTAAAGTTTTTATATTCTCCTTAAAACTTTTTTGGTGTCCTCACAGTCATGTTAACTCTCAGTAAAACATCATTGGACAATCATAGCTGTCTCTAGCTACTTACTGCTTGGCAGACTCATTGGGAGACTGCCAGGCTATGAACAGAACTCATTTCAAGCCTCATTATCTCAACTGTTCAGTTCACCTTTGAAATTTGAGAAGGAAAAAGTATGTAAGTACCAAAAAATCTTCCTTCACTTAAAATGCACTATCTTTTCACACATCACATTTAATAATTTTTATTAAGCTAAGAGTTTAATTTTCTTTTCGTGATTGTGCAGGGGTTTTCTCCCATAGTAACTAACATATCCTTCAGTTTCTGGTCCCTCCTGCTTTTGTACATTCCTTAATCTTTCTTTTCCACAACAGCAGAAACTAGCTGAATATTGAATTAAATGAATGCTTGATGGGTCCCAGGGGCTGAGACTTGTAAGGTGAAGCTTGGGAAGACCCTGAAGTGTGAAGTGTACCTTGCCCCAGTTTTTCACATTGTCATTGTCTCGGGGCTTATCTACAAGTCTCATATGTCAGGGGGGACACGTTCTTGTGTGCTGGCACTACCAAGTCTGTCTCGTACACTCGCTGTCAGCCAGGCAAAACCACTGCAGGAATAGATGGGATACGTTGGGACATACACACTGCAGATAGACACGTCCACTCTGCAAAGAAGGATGCCATGAGTACTCTGCAGAGCTTGAATATACTTGGGGTTTTCACCCAGAGGTCCTGTATGGCTTATTCTAAACGTGGCTCTGAATGCATTCCTGAGGGTAAACAACCCGGACAGTTGGCAGATGTGGTCTTCAGCCTCGCCCTGAGGTTGCGCTTAAAATAGAAGGCAGGCGTATCGGCGGCTGGCGTCCCAGCCTTGGCCCAAAAGGTACAGTGCGTTCAGCAAGTGGAACTCACAGAAACTGTGATTTACAGTGAACAGAGCAAGATTCTCTCTCTAGAAGGCAGTGTTGTAAAACACATATTAGTGGTGAGATTTCCCTGAAAGTATTTTAATGTGGTTTTAAAAAGCATAGCTAAAATAGGCACTTCTGTTTTAGAACGCAAATGCCAACTCAGTATCATTTTTTTCTTTATAGTACGTGTTTCCAGAAATATTCTTAAGGCATTGAAGAATAAGAAAATGAAATACTTTAAAATTAATTTAGTAATTTAATCTTCTTCTTCAGAAAAATGGAATTGAAAGTGTTTTCAGAAGGGCACAATTGAAAATTTGATAAGAATTACACATTGCATTACAAACCAAGTATCAGAAAGAAATGGGAACTTAGTCTGTGTTGTCAAACACAATAGGAAATTGTTTGCATTTTGGGAGGTCCAACAGATTATTTGTTTATCTCTGTTTTTTTCTTCTCTATGGGGATTGTAATTCTGATCTGGTAGGTGCTCCCAAAACAATACTTAAGTGATACACTGTCTTCTGCACTCTGTGTCTGTATGTGTGTTTATATACATAGGCTTGCAAACAGCTTAGGTTCTGAGTGCAGAAATACTTTTAAGTTGAAATGCAGATCAGCTTTTCTTCCTCACCCACTTTTTACATAATTTGCACTACAAGCATCATCTAAAAAAAGCTTTGCTAGGTTCCTTCTGGATCAGCTGAACAGCATTCAGGAGCATTAAGAAGGCTGAACTTTCCTCTGCTTAGAGTGAATACCATTTAGTTTCTCTTAGTCTTTAGAGACACTGTCCAAGATGCAAAATTGTAATGTCTGCTTGGTGGAGTCCAGTATTTCTGTTTACTAGTTTTGCACCAGTTTGTCTTGGCGACTCTAAGCAACAATCCTTGATACAGGATGGCACCTTGCTATCCCTTACCTGGAAAAATTCCACCCCTCAGCTTCAATCCCAAGGTGCCCTCCAGCTTCCCTGCCTCCCAACAAAACACATACCAGTGTCTCTTGGGGCTTGTTCATTTTTAATAATACATTCTTCTGGTTAGGCCTTGTATGGGTAGACTTACTGTAATTCTATATCCAGTCACACTTAGGTGCCTGAAACAGCTGAAAGCTTTGCTGCTGTGCTGTAACTTGTGTCAAAATGTACTTTGTGTATCTCACCAAAATTTCAAGAGATGTCAAAGCAGAACAAAGTACAGGCCTTGAGCTAGAAAAGCACTGAAAATCTGATCAGGCCCACCTTTGTCACAAAATATATGCCCAAATACTTAAGACGGACCATATCTAGCTGGGGAGGTTTCACCTGACTTCATGGTCCCTACCCTCATCCTGCAGGAGTATGTACACTGATCTGGCCAGCGTTAAACGGGCGTTGCCTTCCATGAATCCTGTTTCTTCTCTGCATCTGCCATGTGCGCTTATGTGCTTTGTTAGTTTTGGTTAAAAGATGGCTTGTAGATGGATGAAAGAGGTCTGTTACTGGTTGTGACTATTCCAGAACCGCTTAATAGAGTATTGTCAGCCTGACATCCATGGATTGCCAGGACTGCCTAGAAAGCCATCCATAAGAACTGTGGTTATTCCAAGTTTTAACAGAAAGATGCTTGGTTTTAAGTACAAGAGGACTTTGTGCTTCTTACGCTGCTTCGTAAAACTTGCTTGTCAAAGGTGACAGCACTGGGAGTTTTGTATTCATTTAGGTACCACATAGATATGATCTGTCTGTATAGAAGGAGATTGTGCCTACATAAAACTGAAAAATACATGTTACTCTTTGGTGTATTACTTGAACGTTTCTGATTTTTTTTTAACGTTTCCTGGTGGAGAATACGTTTTCTTGCCTAAAATGTTGCCTATGTTCTTCTTTTGATCCTGAGCAGAATGGAAGAAACTGCTTATTCTTAGAAGTAGTCTCTCTGTGCTTTCATGACTGGCTTCATTTATGCCCTGTAGTATTCATGTTTAATTCACTTATGTTGTAGAATATGGGTCATGTTCTTTTCTTTTTGCTCTTGGTTAGGCTGACAGCATGTCCTCAAGTTAGGCAACTGCACAGCTGAAATGAATTTCTATGAATATAGAATTTAGTAACTGTTACAGTTATTTTAAAAACTTGTATACCGTGCTGATTTTTTGTTTCTGCTACTGGAAGATAATAATTCTTAAAACAGTAGATGATTTAATTATTGCTAATAACAGAGTAGTGATGGAAAAGAATAAAAAAATTACAACCTGGCAACTTTATTTTAATGCATTTTAGTTTTGGAATAGTACTTAGCTTAAAGACAAGTCTGTTTTCATAAGGAACAATTCCTTACAAATATGTTAAATACATCACACTTGTTCTTCTCAGATAAGCTGACTTATCTCTGTAAGAAGTATGAAATATTCATAGGATTCTCCAGTCTGAGATTCTTACATCTAGGAAAACAAACATATAATTTCATGAATCAAATAGTAGTTTGAATATGAAGCACTAGACGTTTTTGTGGAGAATTTCTGCCACTGATTAAATTATTGGTTTTCTGGAAAGCATGTCATACTAACTAGAACACTTTAAAAGTGTGGGTTAATAGTAGCAGAATTCATACCCTCATTTTGTGGTAAATGCTTCCTTTTTTCAACTGTAAATATTAGTCTTTGGAGTATAAACAAGAACATTAAAAAAAGTCATCTAAGCCTTATAATTTATTTTATCGGTGTGATAAGGAAGACCAGTGCATGCTTTATCCATCCTACAGATTAATATTAAATGTTAAGAACCATTGCTATCACAGGCTCTCTGTTACATTCAGCGGGTGCTCAAAATCTATTGGTAACTGCAGGTATTACCAGAGAAGATGTGCTTGATTAGGTCTTTTAACAGAAAGTACTTGTGCATTTGGTTTCTTCTGAATTTTTTTTTTACATTCTGAATGTAAAAAAAATTACTTTCAAAAGCAAAGTGGCTGCAGCTGTGATAGGCTGCTATGCCAGTGCACGTGGATGATTTTTCATTAAACACTGTGGTTTTCCTGGATCTCCTTGACAGGAAATTGTGTGCAGACTTTCTAGACTGTAATCCCGCGATTTCCAGGTGCACCAGCGTTCCTTCATTGTAGCCTGATGATATAAGGCTTGTGGCGTCATGCTTTGCCGACGTGTATGTGCGTGTGTTACCCATCCGTTACAACAGTAACTTTAAAAGTTGTTGACAGATTTCTGGTAAATTATACAGATGTAGATGTAGAAATATTAAATATCTATATGTTAGCAGAAGTACACATCCAGGCAGAAGAGAGATTTTATTAATTCCCACAAGGAAGGAAAAATTGTAGGATGACCTTGGCTTCTAAGAGCCACGGGCCATCCAGGGACTGCTATGTTTCTGAATGGCTGACGTGGGTCAGTCTGCAGTCTGCGTTCACCGGACTCCAAAGAGCTGCTCCTCAGCCCCTCTCTCTGTACGCTCTCTTTTGTCTGGCAGAACAGATCGGGGTGGCAGCTGTTTGCGGTGGAAGCTGGGGTATTCCCGATGTACTTACCCCACAGGGGTGCTGTGGTAGCTAACAGCGCGTGAACACCCCGATAGTTTCTCCAAGTCCTTTAAAAGTTCCACGAACCACAAGACAAAGTAGGCAGGAGGCCAGGCGGGTTTGGTTCTGGTGAGCGCAAGGACACTTCAGCAAAATAAATGTCTTTACCTTTGGTTTTATGTACGTACTTTGGGTGAACAGGCTGAGTTTGCCCAAGCCGCGCAGGCTGTGCTCAGCGACTGTCCTGCCGCGCTGGCTGTGCCAGGCCGCCGCTCCTAGGTGGTTTGCTGCTTGCTTTCTCGCTTTGAAGTAAATCGTGACTGTGCCGAGTAACGCTGGGACTAGCACTCATCCCGGTAGGGCTGCCTTTGATTATGTTTAATCTTACATCACCAACTTGCTCTTTACTAAGGTTGCATCTCGCTGGTTTTTCACTACCTCGGCAAAGCCCAAGTTCTGTACGCCCGCCGGGCGGCCCTCACTGCCCCGCTGAGGGAGGGCCGCCACCCGGCGCGCAGCTCCGCTCCCGCCGAGGCCGGCGGCAAGGCCCCGCCGGGCGGAGAG
>Ga0065711_1040696_pt1 | contig 16755 bp, 7 predicted proteins | sample Hoacrofraction12_FD_59098 | JGI IMG/M metagenome (GOLD analysis project Ga0065711, IMG submission 59098) | Hoatzin crop microbial communities from Cojedes, Venezuela - Epithelial fraction 12 v2 (version 2) | ecosystem: Host-associated > Birds > Digestive system > Esophagus > Crop | place... | reverse complement strand
GTCACCCTCAGAGGGAAGAAGTTCTTCCTCATGTTCAGACAGAACTTCCTATGCTTCAGTTTGTGCCCGTTGCCCCTTGTCCTGTCACTGGGCACCACTGAAAAGAGTTTGGCCCCATCCTCCTGGCACCTAACCTTAAGATATTTGTAAGCGTATATTAGGTCCCCTCGTAGCCCTCCGCTGGACGCTCTCCAGTAGGTGCTCATCTTTCTTGAACTGGGGAGCCCAGCACTGGACAGAGTACTCCAGATGGGGTCTCACCAGGGCAGTGTAGAGGGGAAGGAGAACCTCTCTCAACCTGCTGGCCACACTCCTCCTAATGCATCCCAGGATCCCATTAGCTTTCTTTTGCCCTGTAATCCTGCAGATTTGCTCCTGGTAGAGGAGGAAATTGAAAGGGACAAGAGGTTGGCTTATTTTTTTTCCTTTTTAAGAAAGACAAAGGAGGAGGGGGTGTGCATGGAAGACTGAACAGGAGAAGAGGAAAGCATCAGATAATGAATAACAGGAAATTTGAACCATGTGAATAGGTGGTTCCTGTGCAAAACTTCAGTGCTGCAGATAGCACAAGAGTGCCAGAGGAAAAAAGGGAAAAAAAGAAGGATCACTTTAAAAAATTGAGAAAAATATCTTTTTAACTTCAGTGAATGTTTTTCAACATGTACAGACAAAAAAGCCTAATCCTTTGCAGCATCCATTGTAGCGTCTTTTCCATTTCAATTTGTGTCTTAGACTTTTAAAATTGATTCTATTTTCTCTTCCTAAATTCAGACACAGAGAGGGAGTGACTACTTAAGAAACTGAAAGCTTTAACTGGCCACTAGAAGACAAATGTGGACAGTTTGAAACAACACCTTTTAGTTGTCACTGTCCTTTTGTCAGTTTCTGTTGCAGGTGGTTTAATTTCTCATCCTTGTCTTTCTTATCATACACAAAGAACCCTCTGTCTGTCTTGGAAGATCTTTTTCTTAATGAATCTTCCATGTTTCATATAAATTATTTATCAAAGCCATAGTTTGTTTCTCCCTGTGCGGGCCATAGTTTGTTTCTCCCTGTGCGGTGTATGGACAAAGATTTGATCATTAACAGGTGCACATGCCTGTGTAATATTAATCCTCTTTCAATTTGGAGTAAGAAGGCAAAACTCACCGATTTTTACAGTTGCCAGTTTTGAAGGTGTCACACTGGAGTGACACTGGAGTCTTTAAGACTGGTATCACATACGCTTTACCCTCTGTGGTAGTGTCAGATCACATTACCTTAGTTTTTCATACAAACGACATAGTTGAGCAAGCTGAGAGCAGATGAACAGAAGAATTCCTGTGCATCAGTTAACACTTGTTAGGTGGATTTGAGTATGTTTTAAAAATATTTTTATCTTTAAACACAAAAGTAATATCATGGACTAGTGCGGAACAAGTAACGTATATAATATTAGACAGCCTCAGACTCTTTTTCTTGTTTTCTTTGCTTTGATGATGCTAAAGAACACTTGAAAACCATTGACGAATGCAAATTTGTGCATCTTTTTCTCCATCTGTTTAAGAATAACCATTTTACTTGGGAGCCAACTGTCAGCATTAATAAATAAATATTACTTCAGATTTCTCATGCTGTGCAGTAAATCTCATTTTTATATATTTTAAAAAGTATATATACATATATGTAATTTTTCAAGTGATAATTTTAATCATTAGGTTTAAAAAGTCCTGTGAATAAAGCTACTAATATTTTTGTAGCGACAGCATCCCATATTCTTTTTTAGTTTCAAGGAAAATACAACCTGTGCATGGACTGTTGCTCATTTTTTTTCTTCTGAAAAGCTGTCTTCCATAACCACAGTTTTATTTCATAAGAATTATTTTTAGGAAAAAAAAAAAAAAGCCTTGAAGATTTTGTGTGTATTGTAGACCACACTGGAATTTTGTCACACCTATTGGCTGAACTTGGGACCTCACAAATTCAGAGAACCACACTAATAAAGAAAATATTTTCTGCTTTAAAAAAAATATATACCATATAGTATTACAGTAATCTCTTGTGTTTTTAGTGCCTTTTGAGTATTTCTGGTAAAAGACGTCATTAAAACCATTTGAGGATATTAACGATGAAAGCTTATTGAAAGAGTGACACTTTTGTCCTGTTCTCATCAGCCTCCTGGAAAATGCTGTTGACGCAAAAGTCTAAGTTATTTTCTATTCTCATTTTGTTGGAATATTCATTTTTTCAAAAAGCAAAGTCATATTCTAACCTTCTGTTTTTAACACTAAGAACAAAGGTCAGTTTGAAGTCACTATCCGTAATAATATTTTACACTGTACTTTAGAAACTGTAACCAAAATGTTTAGAAGGAGTTGGGTTTGGTTTAACCTAAATGGAGCATAAAGGAGAACAACAAGTATCTGGAATTTTCTGTTTAAACTCTCCTAAGCATGTGATGTGACAGATATCAATGCAGAAAATGAGCTTTGCTTTTGCCTGCTCTTTCCATGGATGCAGATAGGAATAAATATACATAAACCTTCTGGAACTTCTAATGCTCAAAAGGTTGCAGTTTCAGGCTGTGCATCAAGGTGACTTCCCAACAGGAGAAAGATCTATTGCCTTGTAAAGATATTTAATAGATGAGCTGCCCACCTTTGCTCCTTTGTGAAGTCATTGATTTTAAAATCTCTCACTTTGGTGCTAATCAGTTTTAGCTCCACTGAGTTTAGTAGGAATACTCTCCAACTCAAGGCTGCCAGTAAGCTGACTAACTGAGAGGTAGAAACATGTTTTGTTTGCATTAGTTGTATTTCCTACAGGATGAAGGCCACCTGTCTAAGCTGCGGCGAGTGCATAGGAAGAATCTGTGGTCCAATTCTCAATGTTGAGGAAGGACTACAGCACTGGGAGAACTGAAGAGACATCCCAGTAAGGCTGGCCTCATAATAAAAGAGTGTTCCAAGGACAGAGGAGAGAGAATAATGGGGGTATGTTGAAGATTGGGTGGTGTCTGTCAGATTCATTCTGCCTGGTATTGGGCATTTACAAGAGAAGTTAAAGAAAATAGTCCCTTCACAGTCAATGTATCAGAATGCTTATTCAGCACTTGTATGATGGATGGGATTAGGGGTCCCTCCTGCCACATTTCCTAAATGGGCTCTCCTTCTCTCACACAGAAGAGAAAGACACTTTTATGTAAATAAACATTCTGCAGGAGAGAAATGAAACAGTCGAATTGCAGGTTGATGACTTATCTTTTGTGCTTTTTTTTCTTTTCTCTCCAGGATTCTGTTTCCAGGTAGGTGTTTTTAGGCTTGTCTGCCTCCCTAAGCCTCTCTTCTGTCTGTGTGAGATGATCATAAATCAGATGGGACCTTGCCAGCGTATTGTAGAATGTAACTTGTGAAATGAGGTGACTGGTTAACTAGAAAGCCTGACCGAGGAGAGGGCTAGTCATGGCTCCCAGTTCCTGGGCCATCCTACTGTCAGCGGGAGGCAATTGGCCTCGCATGGCATGGAGCTGACTTTTCTGTTGGCACGGCTCTTTTCATGACTAAGGAGTAGGACGCAGAGATGAGCCAGCAGTGTGCCCTGGAAGCCAAGAGGGCAAGCCCCATCCTGGGGTGGGTCAAACACAGCATAACCAGCTGGTCAAAAGAGGTTCAGCACTGGTGCAGCCTCGCCTTGAGTACTGTGTGCAGTTCTGGGCCCCACAATTTAAGGATGTTAAGGTACTCAAATGCGTTCAGAAGAACGCAAACAATGCAGGTGAAAGGGCTGGAAGGAATGTCCTGTGAGAAGTGGCTGAGGACTCTTGGCTTGTCTAGTTTGAAGGAAAGGAAGCTGAGAGGTGACCTTACAGCTCTCCACTGTTTCCTGAAGAGGGGACATGGAAAGTGAGGTGCTGAGCTCTTCTCCCTGGTATCCAGTGATAGGATGCATGGGAATGGTTCAAAGCTGCACCAGGGGAGGTTCAGACCTGACATTAGGAAGAATTTCTTTACAGAGAGGGTGGTCAAAGACGAGAACAGGCTTCCTAGAGAGCTGGTCGATGCCCCAAGCCTGTCAGGGTTCAAGAGGCATTTGGATAATGCCCTTAACAACATGCTTGAAGTTTTTATCAGCCCTGAATTGGTCAGGCAGTTGCACTAGATGATCATCGTAGGTCCCTTCCAACTGAAATATTCTATTCTATTCTATTCTATTCTATTCTATTCTATTCTATTCTAGTCTAGTCTAGTCTAGTCTAGTCTAGTCTAGTCTAGTCTAGTCTTGTCTAATTTTGTATTCTATTCTATTCTATGGGGAGCAGCTAAATCCCATGCAAAATCCATGCATAGGCTGTTAAGGAGTACAGCATTGGCTAAAGACTCTTGAAAAACAGCAACACTCTGCCTCAACTATGAGCTGTTCATTATCAAAGTCAAGTCTACAGGGACAATTAGATATATGTTTTAGTCTGCTTGCTGTTTGATGGGAGCATTTTATCAGCCAGCAGAGACTGAACACCAGAAAGAGCTGTTGTGAACAGCAAGAGTGAGAAATAGGAGTCTGATTCTACAGCCTGTCTTTCTTCTGGGCAGTATTTACTTACTCTGGCCACAAATACCTTCCTGGCCTTTAGATACAGCCTCACCCACCCTCAAAAAATAACAAAAAAGCCCCCTAAGCTCTTTCTCCCTTTTTTTGTTCTTTCTGATAGAAGCCAACAGGCATTACATGATGGTGGCTGGAAGAGGCATGCTTTTCTCTAGATTCATAAAGCTGATTCACAGCTGTAGCTAAAGATGGGGAAAACTGGGTGTATGCTGAAGCTTACTGCTTCTTTTGACATCCAGGAAACATCCAGCTTCATATTTCCTTTACTGTCATCCTGTACACATGTTAAGGCATTTCTGAGTCCTTGCATATGAGTTGGTCCAGTCTGCTTTCGTGACACTGGAGAATAAACAACACAAAAAACCTGATTACAATGTTAGATTTCTAAATGTAAAAAAATTTAAGTAGGAGGGGACCCTCTGGAGGCCATGTAATCCAGCCTCCTGCTCAAAGCACGGCTAGCTTCACCATTAGGCTGGGTTCCTCAGGTCATTGTCCAAATAAATATTGAAAATCTCCAGGGATGGAGGTTCCAAACTTCTCTTGCCATACAGGGCTTAACCACTCTCATGTAAATAATTTTTTCCTTACATCTAATTGGAATTTCTACTGTTGCAACTTGCAACTCGTCTCTTGTTTTTACTTCTTTACTACTTTAAAGTCCTCTATAGACGTCACTTGAACACCTTGTGATGTTGTGATCAAATAGGATGGCTCTTCTATTTGGCTAAAGCGAGGTGCAGGAATTTAAATTACTTGTTCAAGACCATACATCAACTAAAAGTCCAAATCCAAGGTAAAGTTATGCAATTATCCAGTAGACAAATTAACATTTCTAATTGTTATAAAAGAAGAGAATAAAAAACAATAAAAAAAATGCAACACAAGAGTGACTTTTGTTTTTCTTGAGACATCTGTGATTACTTATGGTAAGAGTTGATCAAAGTGTAGTTGTTAAACCAAAAAAATGTTTGAAATGTCAGCTTTTCTTTTGTTTACTCTGGAATAATTTCCAAACCATTTCCGTAAGCCGAGAATATATTTGGTATTTGGTATTTGTAAGTGTTTGCTAAGTCTTTCAGACTTAGCAAATTAGCCAGACTGCAATTTGTTTCTGAACTGTTCACCTCACTGTTTCACTTCTAGCGATGTCTGATTGTTTTTTCTGTCTGATGGCTGTCAGACTTTGCAGACAGTAAGATAAGACTGGCAAACAGACTGGAGTGAATAGGAAGGCAGTGACATCCATTGCAAAGTCCTGAAAGTATCAGGATTCACAAACATATCCATGAACGTTCAGCTGTTCTTTGAACGCCTACCAACTGTGTATGGAATTATTCCATAAATGCCCTAAACAGAAATCAGTCCGGTTTTCATGGTCAGTATCATTACTGTCACCAGAAGAGTACTCGCTTGAGGTGCTGACTGATCCCAGTCTTCCTCTGAATGCAGCTGAGTCTAGGTTCCAGCCAGGGTGAGAAAAAGGCTGGAAACTTTCTCCAGGAAGACAAGGCAAACATTGATAAATAGCTTGATCAAAAATATGCAGGAAACATCTATCAGATCTGGAAACTTAATTGTACCAATCCCAGTCCAGAGCCTTCGCAAGTAATTTCAAATGCAAATTGTGTTCTCCCTAATTTTTAATAGCTCTCTCCACAACAGAAGACCAGTTCTATTTACGAAAATCAACACAATGAACAGATTTCCTATGGATTGTACCTAGCTTGCTGAATTTGTCAGATAATATGTTAGACTCGATAGTACAAACTAGCAGTTTCCAGTCATTTACTGTTCAGAAGTAAATTAGCATTTCTTTATTTTTTGTGGTTTTTTCTCCAAGGGAATGCGAAAGAAGCATTATAGCTACACTTGCTGGGAGAAGACGGAGATCAGTGGTAAAACATTAATGCTTCCAGGCAGGGTACTTAAAGGCAAACAAAGCGCGTTTCAGTCTGTCAGACTGGAGTCCAGTGTCATGCCTTGTAAGTCCCTCAGGGTGTGGCAGACATACTGTTGCAGAATTGCACTCCGAGGCTGAGCACAAAATACCAGAGAGGTATTCACAGAACATGAGTGTAGGATAGGTAGTAAAAAAAAAAGAAAAAAAATGTTCACATGAATTCTTTTGTACAGAAGTGCACTACTACTACATGGTAACACTTAAACTTACTGCAACCTTCCAATCTCAACTGCATTTTGGATTTTTTTCTTTAGTTTATTGTGGTAGCTTGAAAAAGTAAAAAAACCAGGACTGCATACGTTTCTGTCGGTTTCATTCTTTCTGCAAGCACTGCAATCTAATGGTTCTGTCCTGCACAGCCACGTGCTTAACATGCTCAGAGTAAAAGCAAACAGCTGTTTATTTGAGACAACCTCCTGTTCCATCGGTTGGAAATATCATAGCCAGCGCACCTTCAGGTACTGATTCTATGTTACATCTGTTGCAAGATGTAGGCCTAACTGATTGCAAGATGATGTTTAAGTTTTATTCTATCTGCCTGAATTCAAATTCTGTGAAGAATTTCAGCTGTTATTATCTTTATTAACATCTAATTCAGAATTATTTTTTTTTTTCTCCTCCAACAGACATGAACACATAAACTAAAGTGCAATTAATTCCTTTCACATTAGAGAGTTAAGTCCAAAGTCAAAATAGATGTCTAAGGAAATTCAAGCTTTATCCACATAAAAATCCTAAATTATGGGTTGAAGAATACAAACAAGAATTTAATTTCATATCCATGTAAAGAATGTTAACTAGTAGTATAACATAGTTTCAAGTTAGGAATAATATTTTTCATGCTGTTAACATTTCTTTGACATTATGCAAAGCCATGCATCACGAAAAAAGTTACTTGCTGTCTAGGTCATAAAAATTTCCAGGCGATAGCAGAACCCCAGTTCCTCAGTTGTACAAAAGCAATCCTGAGCTAAAGGGTGTTCTAAATCAGCAATATCAGTTTTAGGTCACTTAACAGCTTCTGTTGTCAAGATGAAAGAGGCTTGTGTCACACAGGCATGCATACACAAGCACAAGTGTCATGTCACCATAACCTCTTTATATGCTATGCCTGGAATGAAGAACAAACGTACCCCTATTGCATCCTTTTTTCCTTGAAAAAATCACAAAGGGACCAGCGATACTGTTAAGTGGTAAACTGTTACCACTGCTAGATAGATTTGACTTTTCACTCTGTGTTTGTTTAATATTAAATTAGTCCCATCACTATGATAAATAATTCTTCTCTCTTGATGGCTTTTACACCTTTCAAATATTTGTAGATTTATTTCCCCGCTCAGTAGTCTGTAAGCCAACCTATACAGACTTAGGCATTGTAATCATTCCTGTATGAAGACATGAGAAATGAGAGGCATCAAGCTGCCCTAGGAAAGACTGCTAACAGAGTACTGATGTATAGTGACCCACGTAGAGAAGGTCATCTAATGCACAACACCTGCACATTTCTGCTTATCATCTGAAACTGAAATGCCTGTGATTTTTCCCTTCTTCTCCACCCTGTCTTCAGCTCTATGTTTCTCTGTTGTTAAAGGCTAGTAAATCACACTTTTTAGTATTTTGAACTGAATTTTTTTTATTTTCATAAATATTTCCAGTCCCAAACATGACTTTTACTCAGGGTATGTTGTGCTGTGCCTCCTGTTTTCTCACTGATGAGGAGCTGCCTTTGGCAGAGATGACGCTTGGGAGGGGATACTATGCAAGAGCAATTTTCCTGAAGATTGCATTCACTATCTCTGGGTCCTGGCAAAAAAAAAAAACAGGAGAAATGGAATAAATGACTGGCCAGGGAAATGCAAAGCATCTCAGCTGCTTTCCTCTAGCCACCTGGCTATCACAGCAAGCAGAAAACTTAAAAGGAAGAACAAAAGCAAACAAAATCAAGCAGGAGACATTGCTGGGAAGTGAGAGAGCTGGACAGCGTAGGTAAAAGCCTGAGCCTCTGGCTGTTAGTCAAAGGTTAGGCATGTTGGCACCTGCTGCAGATCAGCCAGGGGAAGAGAAAACCTATCACTAATTTGCAGCTTGAGGAAATGCAGCAGGCACCATCAAGCTTTGTATCGTGATGTCTGGAGCCCTGGTTTTGATCAGCTTCCATGTCACTTGTGAGCGAGTATGCTGTTATCAGTTTGTAATCCCTGTGCAGTTATTTGTAGCTCTTGCTTGGGTCTGTTTTGTAGTCAAGTAACAAGCTCTGGGGTCATCACCTTGTTTCTGTATATTTTCTGCATAGTGCCTGACAGTTTTCCAAGTGCTGCAAATCTGTGCGAAATGATTAACCTAGAAACAATAGTAAACTCATTTGTAAGGAAGATTGAAATTGAAGAAAGAAGCAGAATCTCACTTTAGAACAAATTCATTGGTTGTGACAGGTATAATATTCCCATTCCTTACCTTTGGCACCTATTACAGGCATTGGTGTTGTGTCATGGTATGCTACAGTTGAATAAGGCCTAGGGAATTAAAAGATGTATATGTAACAGAAATCAAATATATCTTGTTATTACATGCTTACAATAGATTGCTGATCCAGACAAAATCTTTATTTATGAATTGTCTATGGCATAATCACTATCCACAGATACCTGATTCCCACCTCTGGATTTCAGTTTCAGCTGAGCAGTGAAAGTAATGTAAGCGTACTAATATTATTTTGAAATCTGTATTTCATGGCACTGTACGTTTGTTTGTAGTTTGGTTACCAGAGCAACATTGTGGGGTTTTTTAATTGGTTTTTTTTTTTTTTAATCTTTTGCAAACTCATCAATTATCCGTTCAGGATATTTTCCTTTTGTTCAAGTTCTCTCACTTGATCAGCATCCAAGCAAGTAAATCAGCTAGCGACCTTTTCAGTAGTCACAGTTTATCCTGATTTATTTTTTCTCAGTTTGCTGTAAATCAGCTAGTATTTTTTTCAGTAGAGTTATAGGAGCTGAAAAGAGGTGCACTGTCTTTACTCAAGTTCACTGTTGCATGGATACCTCCATAGGAGAACACTCTCATTTTCTTTTCAGGATCTATTGTACGTTGATTTAGATATGCTTCTCACAGTTTAAATCGCTGTTTCAGTCAGCTGAAAGTAGATTCCTATGTGTGGATTGCCTAACATTGTGCTGGGCTTGTTTTTGGAAAAAGTTCCAATCAGTCAGCTGAAAGTAGATGCCTATGTGTGGATTGCCTAACATTGTGCTGGGCTTGTTTTTGGAAAAAGTTCCAATCAAAAATACTTGCCCAGCTTTACTCAGAATATTTTATGTCATACTGCTTTTAAGTATATGCCTATGACAGGTATAATGTTATTAAATATGTATTCTGCATATAGTAAATCAGGAAAGGAGCTGATGTGTTGCAGAGAAGCATCCACAGGAGAAAAACAAGTAAAAACTAGAGCAAAGAAAGGAGGTGAGCAAATAGGGAAAAAACCCATGAAATCTGAGGGTTTGGGCAAACAAACATATTTTTGTGTGTCAGCAGGTTTGTGGTAACTGTCTGTGTGTGTGATCTAAGCCCCAGCAAATGCAAATACTCTTTCAGTAAACTTGAATTAACTTGAAGCTTGAGATCATACACATGAATGGTCAGCAAAGATTAACTGATGTACAGGATTTTTTTTCCCTCTCTGTTTACTTATTAGGGTTTTGCCTCATCCACAAAATAACTGACGCTGAGATGACTTAAGAGTTTGTCTTCTGCAGTTGTACAGACAGTTTAGCTGCAGCCAATCAGCTCCAGATAGGCTGCAGTCTGTGACCTGATGTATTTGAACTAAGATCGGTACTGATTTTCTCCAGGTTGCTGCTGATCATGAGTTAGAGCGTAGTGCCTGTGTGGATGTTGTGTGAGGAGATGACTGAGCTCAACTAGTAGCTTCTTCCTGGTAAAAGTGCCATTTTTCCTGCTACCAGCAATGTTCTCCTGCTACTTCACTCTGCTCTGGTGCTGCCTGACCCCTTGACAAGTCAGTTCAAGTCACTGGGCTGGCAGCAAATAAACCAAGCAGAAAGAATGGCATATTTTTCTGTTAGCTTAATAAACAAAGTTGAACCAGCAAAGAATCTGCTAAGTACAATTAGAGCTAGCACAGACTGAGAAAAGAGCAGGATCATGCAATCGTGAGAAGGGCAGAGGAAAGAAGGCAGCTCTTTTTAGTTGGTAAATCAACTCAGCCTGTCCTGTTGAACTGCATGGTCAGTCGTCAGGAAGCATTGCAAAAGAAAGGAAAAAAATACTCTTTTTTCAGCTAGTTGTGGATGCTAAAAGAGGAAAAGCACTTTGGAAACTGAGGCTTAGCAGCCACTCACCTCCCAGAACTTGATCAGGAGCAATGCACAAGATAAGTTTGGTTTGACAGAATTCCAGCACCACAGCAGCTCAAGTCCCCACTATGAGACCAAGCTGCCTGGTAGTCAATGAGGTAATTCCCTTCTACTAACAAATATAAACCATATGGTTTAATAGGTGATTGCTTTACTAAAAGTGATAGAAACTCTACAGGTACATTTTAGGAAGTATTTCTTGTTGCCTGGTTTAACTGCTACAACAGTCTTTTTCTTGGAGAGGCAACTACAAGCCTGGGCAAACTACTTTCCTCTTTCTGGCTTAATCTTCGTACACTGCTTGAGTTTATTAAAATTTCCTGGGTAGTAAGATTTGATTCATTCTGAGCTATTTTTCCGCTAGTTGTTCCCGCTAGGAAAACAGCACAGCATCTCTTGTGCTGGCCGCACCAAGTAGTTGTGCCTCCTTCCATTCCTTACCCTGTTAGCCATGCCCTACAGCTCTGGTTTTGCTATTTCAGCCCTTGGAAACACACAGACAGCACTATAATGGAGCACTTTTCTGTCTCAAAAGACATTTGTAAGTAGTTTCTTCTCCTGCCTCTCCAATTACAGAATTAATGTAAAGAGATTTTTCTGTCGCATATCTTCGAAGTGACCTGTGTACAAATCTCTTACCTTTTTTCCCCACCATCTGCTAGGTGATAATTTTTGCACCTTACTGTTCATTTTAGATCTGGCTTACCATTTACCTTAGTCTCGTTTAGGCAGTTGGTTGACCACGATGTCTTTGCACTATTGTAACTTTAAAATATGCCTCTTTCTTAACAGCAATGCCTCTCGCACACTAGCCCAGCATATCTAAAACAAGTTTACTTCAGGCCTGGCATCTGGTACCTTCTATTTATCTCTTCTTCACTCAACCAGATGCCAATAAGCATCCGTCCTTGTTTCAGCTTTCCTCCCCTCTGCTGTTCCTGGAGGGGTTTGCTTTCACATTTGGTTTTAGCTACCAGACTATCAGACACTTTTCCTCTGAAAACACTTTGACAACATAAAACTTACACTGCCTTGGGGTTCTTCTTCTAGAAATGATATATTCTAATAACTGGATTGCTGTTTCCAGTTTTGCTTGTTTTAATAACCAGATTGCTAAATTCTCTGGTTTACACCATGAGAATAAAGCAGTGCAGAGGTAAGAGGTGAGAGAAGTAGTTACACATTTGTAGCAGAGAGCACCTGCTTGTGATAAGCCAGTGTTGAATAGGGTTACTGGACTTTAACTTCTGTTCTTCTGAAAATCAGCCTGAATAGGGTCTTTCAGTCCCCTCCGCAGAAAAAGTTGGAGTTTCAAAATAAAAATCACCCAGCTTTTTGAATCTGACAGACATTCTTCAAGCTGTAAAAACTTGGGTTGAAATAATCTACAGCTTTGTAAACATACTCATTGATGTTATTGGATGACAGGATTCTGCCTTTATTTTACATATGCCTCTCCTTTTAGACTTTTGGTTAGGAGAAGTCTTTCTTTTGACTTGCCTGAATACAAATTACTTCTGTTATGGTAAAAGAAAATGTGTACTGTTTTTGATCCTATTACCTGATATTCACATGTGTTCAGGTGATGTTTATGTGGGAAAGAAAATCACACTCATGAACATTCATTTAGGTTTTGAGAGAATGAGTTTGATGACCTAGAAAACTCCTCCTTTGGAGCTCAGAATTGAACTTGTTATATATCCAAGATTCAGAAGTGACAGGATTAGAGAGTAATATATGTTTAGATATGGTGCAAAACATTAACTAAAGCCAAACCAAGTAGCACTATCTCCAGAAGAGCTTCCTGTTATAATGCGCTTTGTTTGTACTATAGAAATTATTTATCTCAGAGTCCTGAAGTAGGACTTTACCTGGATTAGGAAGTATCCATTTGCTGTTTCCTTCTTAGACTTTTACAGACAAGTGTTTCATTTCTGATAGTCAGTGTTGTTTACCTCAGAACTTTACAGGTTCCATTGAAAATGTTCTGAGCTAGGACCTAAGGTGCTATAAATTGGCATAATTTCACTGAGGGGGAAAAAAGATATATATGACAAGTACTGATTGATTACCTTATCTTTTAAAATACACATGGTCATTGCCTTATAAGTTTGATTAACGGAATAAATGTGCTCGTAAGTGATTTCACTTTCCACCTGAACATCCTTATCTAATGCAATAACCAGTCTAACCCAATCCGGGACCAGATCCAACAGTGCTTGCTTGACTCATGACTGAACTCCCATCAGCTCTAATGAACTTGGAAATAGGCCTACTAAAACCAACAGCTGATTTCTGAAATCATTACCATTTTACTAAACAGGTACTTTTTACCCACTCTGCATTTATGTCATGTAATTTTGTGTCAGATACATCAGATTACTATGATTCTGCAGCGCATTACGATTCTATCAGAAAAAATGTGTACATTTTTCATCACTGGTTTCACTCTTTCTGTTAATGTAGTCTGGGAGTCAAGGCTGATGCAATAGTCTCCCACCTTTTTTTTCTTCAGTATTTGTTATGTTTTTCTGAATCCCCTTCTTTATTTTTTTATCTCTTAATAGTGCTGGAAGCATTAATCTCTTCTGGCTGTTCCACCTCTTTATATTATTACTACTGTGAATCTGAATTGGAAGGCTAACTCCTGCTCACAGCAAAAGTTGACCCCAGGGCTAAGCATTTGAATTTGCAGCACTGAGTGTTAGAATGAGTGTGAGACCAACCTTCACACTTCAGAAACTTGCCAGTTGGCAGGTTATACTGCCTGCCTGTTTCTCATTCTGTTGTGCCCTCTGCAGTCTGCCACCCTACATTCCACAATCTTTTTTGTCAACAATTTGTCAACCTAATGGTTTGTACCTGAGAAATTGCCTTATGACCCATCAACAAGTATTGAAAGCCACGGAAGAGTTGTCCCAGTGAGATAAAACTTTTGAGTATGTTTGGCCAATGAAACATAAATGGAAATATTTGTCCTAGGTTAACAAATACTTATTAAAAAAGGGGGGTATGGGGGTGGATTTGCTCCATCTAGTTTTGTGCTTTTGCTATGTACTATTTTATACAACTCATTAAAGTAAATTAAATATAAGTGATGTAGTACCAAAACAGAAGAATATACTAGATTGCTTCAGATTCTTCCTGCTTTATATCATAATGATTTTTAAGCAATGATCTGAGAAAGCTAAATGTTACGAGGTAGTGAACCTCTGTTTCTTGATGCCATCTTCTGTACAGTATGCTTATGGAATCACAAGCAAAAAAAGATTTTTGTAGGGGACTGTTTCCATGAAGCAAGCAGATGGTTAGTTTTGTTGGGTTTCTTTGTAGAGAAAGTTCAAGACCACATAAGTATTAAGTTCTGTTAGAGCTTGGAGGCTGAATCTGTTCACCTTGAATAAGAAGGTGAATCAGAAGACACCTTGTAACTGCTCAGATGAATCACTCCTAAGGTTCTTTTGACTGTGTCTTCAGTAGCGCTGATGGAGTCTTTTGGAGTGGGGGTGGCTGAATGCTGGAACAGGCTGTCAAGAGAGATTGCAGATTCTCCATCCTTGGAGGTTTTCAAAACCTCTCTGGGCATGATCCTGGGCAGCCTGCTTGAAACAGTGGAGACTGGACCAGATGATCTCCAGAGGTGCTTTGCAACCTGAGTAGTACAGTGTGTATTCTGTGACTCTAATCTGCTTTATCATTTCCCTGTCTTCCAACAAGAAATGCAGAGTTTGGACTTTTAGTACAACTGGGTTGATATGTAAAAATTGGATCTGGGGCAAAATTTCAAAGGATTTTCCCCGCGGTGGTGGACCATGGTGCCACTGGGAATCCAGACAAGCATCTGGAAGCAGTTCTGCTCAGCGCTTCTGCCTGCCTGGCTGAGGAGAGCCCTCAGTGATTCACCAGGCTGTTCGTGACTCTCTGTAATTGTTTTTCACCCTTACTCACAGCACCAGAGTTCATTTGCCACCACATTAAGATTTTTTTTTTCACATTCCTTTTCATATTTTGCTTGGGTATTCGGTTTTTGTTTTTCTCCAAAGGATACTGTGTAAATAACCAGAACAGCTCTGCCTGGGACCAGCTGTTACTGCTCCTCTGCCAGATGCACTTTCTGAAGATTTTAACAGGCAGTTGATGTTTCTGTGCTTTTCTAGCTCTGGAGGCAACAATAACTGAAGATCTGCAAGTAAAGTGAGGGCTTTTATAGAAGGATGGTTTCTGAGGAGTCCTTCCAACTGGACCAAGTGTAGGATAGCTGCATGTGCAAATGCCAAAAACAGCTGAGGAAGAAGCAAGAGTCACAGCTGTCATCAATAAGGACTTTTGGTCAGAGTTTCTAGCTTTAAATGGAACTTCCTGAAGCCTTGGAGAAGTGTGCACAACCATGAGAACGCTGCAGTACAGAGTAGCTTGCACCACCTCTGCTTCTCCCTCCCTGATTAGCTTCCCTTTTAGAAAAAGGCCAGAGAAAAACATCTCCCTGATTGCATTCAAAGCAGTTGATACGCCAGGTCCAGCTAGTTCCAGAAAACACTAAGGGTCCTTTTGTAAAAACAGTCTATGACCTGAACCTTTCTCATTCTGAAATGCTTTTAAGAAAGAAATAAAAGACAAAGAAAGGTAATCACTTGGCCTTGAGTAGGATACTTTACAGCTGTGGCCCTTGTAACAATGGAGTCTGCTGCATGTGATGGGTGTACAGCTTTACTTGGGGAAGTTGGCTGAAAATACTTAAGCATTTTGCATGGGCAGATGGAATATGTGGCCACTTTTAAAACAGGAACAAATGTATGAATTTAATTACAAAGTGATTTGACAAGCACTTGTTCACTCGTTGCATAATTTTCTAAGGAAACTTGGAACAATTTATTGCTTCAGAGATAATGTTGACTAGTTTTTATAGACATATTTTTGTTGTCATTTCAGAAGTCTTACTCCAAACTTCGAGTAATGTGTTTTAGTTTTGTTCTGCTATTGTATTTGACCACTTTGGCAGCCCCAAATATGCACACATACTTAAAAACAAGTAGGAAGAAATAAAAACAAACCTAAAGACAATTTATTGTACATTTTACTAACTTCAGGTGGTTTGTCTATCTAAGGCTCACTGGTGACTAGATAAACCATCAAGACAATCACGAGACACCTTGCCTTGACTGGAAATTGATGTATCTAAGAGAAGTGCGTCAAAGTTACAATTTGAAGTATGTGTGGTTAAAACCAGAATTTTTTAATCTGTTCATGTAGCTACATAAGCAAAATGTCTGCACTATGAAATGCATCATCTATTAATGACTATTAGCCCCTGTTAGAAATACCTGGTACTGCCCAATCCTACACTGGGCACTAAGAAATCAGAGTTGCTGTTCAAGCATTTCGTCTCAGTGAAATTGGTAGTTCTGGATTTTTTTTTCGCATTTAATTTTAAAAACAAAACCTCAAAATTTAATCTGAAGTACTCTTCTCACAGTTTGAAAGTGAAAGGGAAATTCTGATTATACCTTTCAAATAACAGGACTATGCCTCTGTTGTTTGTCGTACTGTGTCTCTGAGAGCTTGTGAGTTATTTTCATGTATGCAGCCATTCATTCATTTTAGTATCTTTACTTTCTTATTATTTCTAAATCACCCTTTATAAAAATGGTGACAAAATATATTAAAAAAATATTTAAAAATATCTCTCCGTTATACTGAAATTTGTTTCAATCCATTTTTCTAACTGTGTATAATCACAGAATCACAGAATCACAGAATAGTAGGGGTTGGAAGGGACCTCTGTGGGTCATCTAGTCCAACCCCCCCGCCGAAGCAGGGTCACCTACAGCAGGC
>Ga0065711_1040695_pt1 | contig 16757 bp, 8 predicted proteins | sample Hoacrofraction12_FD_59098 | JGI IMG/M metagenome (GOLD analysis project Ga0065711, IMG submission 59098) | Hoatzin crop microbial communities from Cojedes, Venezuela - Epithelial fraction 12 v2 (version 2) | ecosystem: Host-associated > Birds > Digestive system > Esophagus > Crop | place... | reverse complement strand
CCCCCCCCCCCCAAATCAACTTGTGTTTGGACCTATAGGGGTAATCAAAAGTCTCACTGTCGGCTTAAAACAATGGTACAATGAGAATCTCTCTCGGAAAGCTTTTTTCTGCATTATTGCTTTCTTAGAAGCAGATTTTTATTGATGATGCCGTGGGTCTGTGGTAACAAACAATTTCTAGTTGTACGCTATTTAAGACTGTTTACGCTTCATTTATTTGAATTTAGAGGGGTATAAGATAAATTGTATTGCAATCTCTTCTCCAGTTGTGAGCTTCTAAAATGTGTCTCTTCAAATTTTTTTGGTAGGGTTATGTTTTAAGTTCTATTGAAGGTCGTGTTGCAGTGGAGTATTTGGATCCAAGTCCAGAAATCCAGAAGAAGAAATATGCATTCAAATGTCACCGTTTGAAGGAAAACAACATTGAGCAGATTTATCCAGTTAATGCTATTTCTTTCCATAATGTCCACAACACGTTTGCTACAGGTAGAGTAGATACTCAATTTTTTGTAATGCTTGCATCAATTCCTTTAGTTTTGGTGTAAACAGGTCAGCCGTTACTTTGTATGCCCCTGATTTTTAAGTGTTGAAATTGTATTTCTTGGAATGAGCAGGGTTTTTAAATTACTTGATGCAGTGAGAGTTAATTGCTTTAACAAGGATTTAGGGAAATACTTGTCATGCTCTTTACTGAATTATGCAACTCTGTGTAACCCTGTGTTTTTACTGACAAAGTAATTCCAGGTAGTTTTCTCTTTTCCTTCCTTTTCTTCTCTGCTGTATCTTTTCAGTCTTACCGTTCTCCCAATTATAATTTACAAACAGTTTTTAAACATTAATTTTCAGGAGGTTCCGATGGATTTGTAAATATTTGGGATCCATTTAATAAGAAGCGGCTGTGTCAGTTCCATCGGTATCCCACAAGCATAGCATCACTTGCCTTCAGCAACGATGGAACTACCCTTGCAATAGCTTCTTCATATATGTATGAAATGGATGACATTGAACATCCTGAAGATGGTATCTATATTCGCCAAGTGACAGATGCAGAAACAAAACCTAAGTGAGTATGCTTCACCTGTATTTGAGCCTTTCGGAGCATTCATCCCAAGATTTATTAATTTTCCTAAATTCATGAATAGCATTATTGATGCCAGGAGATAGTGCAGCTTGACAGTAGGGTTGGTTTTGATTTTATCTTGTTTGCCCAAGCTTTCAATATCCGTAGGTTGATAGACGTCTGATGGATAAAATTGTGCCTAGTTGTTTAGTAGGAGAAGAATGTCAAACTCTTATCCTTTTTGAATAGGTGCTATTATACGAAACTGTGGAGTTATTGCTAGCTCGTTGCTTCAAGAATTAAGTGAAGAATTCAAGAATAATTTATTGAGTAAATGTTAGTGTGTTTGGATATTTAAAACCTAGAATTAATGAAATCTGTATACACTTGAATATGCACAGTCACACTTCTGTCACAGAAGTGAATCTCGATGCTGTTCTAGGAAGGTTGTGTGAAGTCAAGGAAAAGCTTTCTCAGTTCCCATGTACTGGAGTTTGCGGCCCTCTGATAACACACTTTTCTATCATTGTTGCTGTCAAAATGGGGCAAACTGATTGATGGAGGTAAAAGATTTCTGTTAAGCTCGCTTTGGCATGAATGTTATATAGAAAAATTGCTGTCACAGTGCAGAATTGCACTAGTCTTCATTATGCTAGCACAGGAGCGGTTGTTTTTATTTTCAAATTCCCGTGGTTTGTCATTGCTATTTTTTTTTTATTTCCGGTACTCAGTGTCTTACGCTTTATCTGGTTGTCTCCATTATTTAGTGTCTAAGTGGCTATGTAAATAGACATGCATAAGTGATCAAAATTCTTGCGTTTAAAACCTCAAGACCTTCCTTCCTCCTCCCTTAAGTGACTTGTATATTGCTTCGGAGCAGCCATTTTATCGCTGTGGAGATGTGAGGTGGAAGTTACAGAAGAATAAATACACCATCTCTCACTTGGAGATGTGTGTTTTAAAATAATTTTGATACTCATGGAAAAAGGAAACCAGAACTATTTCAGTGTTTATTTCTGGGGCTTCCTCAAGTGAAAAAAAAAATTCCAAAGATGGTAATTAAAATTTATCTTAAGAACAGATGTTCTTGTTAGATTTGGAAGGGTTTAAAAAAAAAGAAAAGGTGATAGAAGAATACTTGCTGCTATTGGTCTCGTAATAGTAAAAACTACTTTCAGTTATTTTTGTTCATTGCTAGTTATGGTTGCTAATTCTGTAGATGCTTCATTCTGCCGTATGAGGAGGTTAATCTACAATTAAACAATATTTCCTCCTGGCCCTCCATTATTTTCTGAAACAGATGGTTCATCATTTCCTGGGCTGTTAAACACAGCAAGGTTAAGGTTAGACTCTTGGGAATCAGCTAGTTTTGAATCTTATTAGGCTGTAGAAGGAAAACTAATAAGAATACTCCTTAATATCATTTTGTGACTGTAAACAATTATTTATTAGCAAACAATTGATCCCAGAAGAGCAAATTGTTTGAGTCAGTAATGAGCTGAGAAAAGACAGAGCATATCTGTGTATTTGGAAAATAATTGTAACGTAATTGCAATGCATTTAGACAGGCATCTTTTTGGACCTGTTTCTATCTTTAAATGAATTTCTGAAAACATTAACAAGGTTTGTATGCTTTTCTGACATTTACAAGTTGCTTGTGCCAACCTTAGGGCACTAAGAATGATGTGTATATTTTAACGTTACAGTAGTGTGAGTCATCTCTGGTTTATTCTAAAAATAAGTTATTAGGACAGAAGACGAATAGTTGTTTCATAGTGATCTTTTTTGCATATTAATTTGAATCACTTAGCATTTCTGCACAATGCATTTTCAAATGCATCAAGATGGTGTCATATTGTATAAAGAAAACTTGGCAAGATCAGCTTTTTGACCTCTAAATTATTATATGCTGTATCTTGATACAAGTGAAAGTCTACACATTTCTGCTCTTAGAGAATGTCAGATGTTTTTTACCTGCTTATGATTACTCTAAATATTGCTTGCTGAAATATAGTTTATTCGTTTCAGGTCTACTTAGAGGTCTGCTTAGACTTCTGGTGAGACTTCTTCTCTACAAGAGGTGCCCACCTGCTCCTAGCAAGATGAAACTAAAACAATAGAAGTGAGAAGAACAATCTTTGTACTGATGTTGTTTTTAACTAAGAAATATTTGTTTGTAGTATGTCTTAATCTGTCATTACTTGCCTGCTTATAATGTTAGTGAAAATGTTTTCTTTATCTGCTGTCTGTAGCTAAATTAGTTCAGTCCTGTAGGCAACTTTGCATATACCTTTATAAAAACTTACCACATTTTGTAGTATCTAACTATGAAAACTTCCAGTGGTCTCATAATTGTTCAATAAATATCCATAGGTTTTTGAAAACAAATACTTTGTGTAATAACCTGTGCTGTTTGTGAAACAAATGTTAAGACCAAACCTTAAAGTTGTAAGAATTCTTGCATTCTAGATCTTCCGGACAGGAAATTTCTGAACCTTTGGTCTTTTCCTGGGGAGGTAAACTGGGAGTTTCTTCATTACCTGGAGACGCTGACTCTCTGGGCAATGTTTTCACAGGGCTGTGAAAGCCTGAAGTTGTATTAGGTGTGCTTGTTTGATCATTACTGGAGAACCATTAACTGTTTCTGGAGGAAGGAACTTGAACCATGTGGTACTGTTAGTGTGGTGTGTTTTTTTGTTGTTTTTTTTTCTTTTTTCCCCACGTACTGCATACAAGTCTAAAATTAATGATGCTTGGGAAGAATTGAGGGTAGAGGGGGGAAAAAAAAATGTAGAGTTTCAGGCTGTAGCTGAGTGGTCTGTTCCAAATCTGCAGATCTGACCTGATAGCCCAGGGTTTATGGAGTAACACAAGTGGAAAGGTAGAAAAAAGGAGTTTCCCAAGAGTGGAAATGTCATTCTGGCCACAAAACCCACAAAAATGTGCTGTTTCTGTGGATGTCTTGTTTCCTTATTGCCAGTTAGTAACAAGTCTAATTTGTAATCAGATTTTGTATCAGCCTCTTGAGGATTTTGGGTGGGGTGTAGGTGTGAGAAGATACTTGAACTTGGACAAATAAAAAATTTCTTGGGAAAGTAGTATTAGAAAAACAACTTAGAGACTGTGTGTTTGTTTTTTCTAAGCAGGAATGTAGATCTGCTCAGGAGACTAAACCTGCAGATCCATCCACTACTAAATACAGTATATTCAATGTTGCACATTCCTGACTGGCTTGGGGAAATAGAGATAAATGCTTTCTGATTAATACCACTACTAAAAGCTATCTCATCTGACTCCGTTTGCAGAACAGACTGTCAGACTGCTTTCTTAATAGTAGCTGGTGTCTGGTGTTTGGCAAGTATTTAATACTGAAGTATTCACTTCGTAGTGGATAGTGAGGAGGGACAGAGCAAAACTCCTGTGGGGCTTATCAGAGGTGATTCAGGTGTGGGTATTTTGGAGTGGTGATTGGAGTCATGCTTCCAACTTCTGAGTTATTAGTGCCTGCTTAGCCTGTGGGAGTACTTTTTTACCTTTAAGAAAACACAATTGCCAACAACAGTAGTGAAGTTTGAAAGAAGGTGGTGATGGAGGGGAAGCTGGGCTCTTTGTGTGCAGCAAGCTAACAAACTTGTTACCAGATAGAGATAGTAAACAGTGGAATACTTTATAATTTGTCATGAGCTAGATATAGATTCTTTGGTGATATAAAGTGCTTTTGATAGGTTTAAAAAAAAAATAAAGATCTTCCAGAATTAAATATGAATGATGCCGTCACTACAGTAGCATCCAGCCTCTGTTCTGATAGATGCACAGTATCCCTATTTCTTCCAATTCTAAGTGGCGTTTGTGCGTTGGAGATACATGACCCTGATGTAGGCAAAGGTTGAATTTTTTATGTCAGCTTATGAAGTGATGACCTCTTGGTGTTTGGGTTGGGGTTTCTCTTTTCTTTTTTTTTTTTTTGAGAAATGAGTTGATACATAGGGTCTGGGGCCTAGATGTGGGAACCAAAGTGAGAATGACTGGCAAAGAAATAGTGAGCAAAATCACTGGTTTGAGGGGTGACTGTGGGCTGAGACAGCAGACTTTGTGTTAAGAACACTGTCAAGCGTTCCAGCATCCCAGACCACATGTGTGTGCATGCAGGTTTAAATACCCATATATTTGCAGGACAAACATATACACAGAATCTGTTGTTTCTCCATCTCTTCTCTGCTGAGAGAATATAATATTAAAAAATACAAGCTTGAGCCCACAAAAAGTAATTTTGTCATTACCTAGAAGTACAACAGTGACCCTGCTTGTGGAGAAGAGAGCTGAAGTGAGGATGGGTCCAAATAATGTGTGAAGGCAGAAATAGGCTGGGACTAATGAAAAGGTGGTTGAGTGATGGTGTGGAGAAAGGAACATGTGAAATAGAGGATAGTGTGGGGAGTTACAGCGATGTAAAAGTGAGGGGAACAAAGTGAAATAGGAGCTAGACAAAGTAGGGGAACACAAAGGAAGAATTAGGGGAATTCCAAATAGTTTGGTTAACAAAGTAGACACATGATAATGATGCCACCTGTGCAACTTTTCCTTGGTAAGTATCAGGGAAGGAAAACTGTTAATGCTTGGTGTGCCATCTGCATGCTTCAGTGGACAAAGGTAGTCCCAGACACGTAGGAGGAAATGAATTGAACTTACTGGTTTATTTTGGCTTAAAAATGGTAGGAAAATTCCTTCTGGTGAGTCGGTGTTTGATGTAAATGCTTGAAACAAAGGAGTCTGTAGAAGGTTGAGAGACAACTGGGCATAACAGAGAAGAGAAACATTAGTTGGTCAGGGCTACAGCTATGTCCGTGTGTTAGGTACGAATATGTGCAGTTGGAATAGGGCTATTTCTTTTACCAGATTAATCTTCCTTTTATTAGCTCTCTTCTAGAAATGCAGGTCAAAGCAGAGGTTCATAAGCTGGATAAATCACGAAACAAGCCTTTTCTGACCCATATAACAAGCAGCTGAACAAAGAGGATATACTGACTCTTGATCAGAGGAACTGAGATCTAAAAAAGCTCCTTAAGTCATTGCTTTTTGCACGGTGTTGAGGGCCATACAGAAAACATGGAGTCATAGCTGTCATTCTAATAGAGTCATCAATCACTGTTGACTGCTTGCAGGAAAAAATAGCGCGGGTTGTCTCTCACAAGAGCCTCGTAACGCTGTGGTGTTGGAAGCCAAGTGGCATCTGTGCCCTGAATGTTACAAAAGCGTGCTGGTAAGTGTACTTTTTTCTGTTGGCCAGTGCTTGAAGATAATCAGGGTATGGTTACCGCATACAGGTCTGGAGATCTGCTGCATCCCAGGTGTGAAGTGGTGTGCTGCCGCTGCAATTATAATAAATATAGAAAAAATGCGTCCCTTAGCTGGGCCTTTTCCCGAGCAAAACCAGTCTGCTCTGAGCTCAAAGCTGAACTCTAAGCCCCGAACACAAAGGCTTAGGTGACGCCGTGGAGAGTGACCTTTCCAAAGCTGTGCAGGTATGGCTAGCTCCATCTTCCTTAACTGTCTCACACTTTTGTAAGCCTCCAGTAGATTTTACTGCCTTGAAAATTAAGGTTTTTCTGTAGCTGGGGTGGTCAGTAATTCAGCAGTTCAGCAGTAATTCAGCTGGTGTGTCTGTTAAGGGAGATACCCAAAAGCTGGGTGTTTCTACTGTTGGATGCTCTTGCAAATGTTGGCCTAAATGGCACGTCCACCGTCGGTGATTGGTATTAGTGATCTGGAGCAGAACCTATTTCTTTTCACTAGCAGACATCTGTTCTGGTGATTACACCATTAGCTGCTTTTATGTTGTTTAGTATAATCATAACCACAACACTAGTAATTTTTTAGTCAATATGCAACTGGTAACTTGTAGTCCTCCAGCAAGGTGGCATTCGCTTTGAAATGCGTCAGGCTTCTTTGTTCAAAATAGTATTGAAGTGATACTTTGTAATCTAGATAAGTAGAATTTAGAAATGGAAAGTCAAATATAGGACTCGCCCAGATGTTCTTACAGCTGATACGCTGCAGGCGCTTCCTGTGAAAGATGTCTGATTTCCTAAGGCTAGGCGTGCGGCGCTTTTTTACTGTATCGTGTGTTTTCCTGTAGCATGAAAAGATGTGAATGTGCTAACGCACGATAGCGACACGGGAGATGTGATCGCTCTTCAGAGTCTCCTGTGATTACCTGCAAAGTGGAAGGGAATAAACTGTTCTCCATGTCCAGTGGGACTGGGACCAGGCATAACGAGCTTAAATTGCAGCAGAGATTAGTCTGGACATTTGGAAAAACTTTCTGAGGATGGTTAAGCCCAGGAATAAATTGCCTGGGGATGCTGCGGTGTCTCCATCTGTGGAATTTCTCAAGGGCAGGTTAGAGAAGCATCCACTGGGAATGGTGTAGCTTTAACTGGTTCCATCTTCAGGCAGGGAAGACAAGCTGGTGCTGGTTGTACTCACGGTTGTTCCACCGCTCGATTTGCCTCTGAGCGTTCAGTCACCCGGCGTTGCTTCTGTTAGAGCAAGCTGGCATTTATTGCAACAGAGGCAGGGATTCCTATTTGTTTCGAACTCTTAAGTTCTTAAATAAGCTTTTATTTCCCTCTGTGTCCCACACCACCACCGTGTGCAGGCAGACTCGTCTCAGCCCATGCTTACCAGCCCGCCCCGTCGGCGTGCCCTGGCACAGCGGGGCCGGTGGGCGCTGGGAGCTCCGCCTGGGAGGAAGCTCTGCGGAACTCTCCCCTTAAACAAGACCATCGTACTTCTTAAATTCAATGTATGTATTCACTTTGTAGGCATTTCTGAACTCGTATGTGGTTAATAAAGCAGAGTAGCTGATTCTTATTTGCTGTACAGATATTTTGTTTGCATCAGTCTTACAGTAATTGTAGTTTAAGCTTGCAGCTCGCTTCACCGTCAGCTGGCACTAAACAACTCTTGTGCCAGCGTAGCGTGTAGTGGTGTATTTTAATCAATTCCCCACTTACAGAAAACCACTGCATTCTCTTCTGGTAAAAACAGAGCAAGGTAGCCTCAAGTAAAACCAAAGCTATAGTTTATTCACTTATGCCAAAGAGTTCCCAAGAATTAAACTAAGCAAGGGTTGCTTTTCCCTGCTTGCGTTTTCTGCAAACCACTGCTGTTCTGCAGCGACAACAATGCAACAAAGACACCAATTGCCTTATTCTCAGCACTGCATGGATGCTTTGTAAGAAATGATCCTGGCTTCAGAATTTGCTCTCTAAATAGATAAGACAGGCAAAGGTTGAGAGAGAAGAATATTCTCATTCCACAGATGTCAACAGAGGCACAGAATAAGGAAGCGAATTTCCTTGTCACAGAGCAAAGGCAGGATTTGAACAGATTTCTTGAATCCTTGCTCATGTAATTGGTTTAATTTTTTGCCTCCGCTGTAGACTTACTGTGGGGAGTTATTAAAGTTAATCTTTTTTTTGTTCCTGTGATGTAATTTTTTTGCCAGTCAAACAAACAGTGCTTCTGTGTAAAGGTAAATGAGACCAAATTGTTAAAGGAGAGTGAAGATCCTTAGATGAATCTTCTTAAATGCAAATTTATCTCATATGATGGTACAGTATACACTGTTGTGTTGATATATAATAGTGCTAAGTAGCACAAAGAGGTACAAAGATTTATTTACTATTTTAGTGAAGGATAGATGTAGCAGGATGAAAGTAGAAAGTGCAAGCATTTTCAGAGGTTGTGCTTTTAAAAATAATAATGAAATGTGCCATCGTGTTTCTTCATAGTGTTATCTAAGCAGAAAAAACATATAATTCAGGCCCTGCAAATCAAAGACTATTAGGAAATATTAAGTAAAGAATTTGTAATCTGCTTTGTAAAGCTCAAAAAAAAATTTGCACAGCTGTAGCCCGTGCAGCAGACAAATGAGTGGAGACATCAAGAAAAAAAAATAATATATATTTTTTTTACAGTGTTCTAACACCCTCCGTTTCTGATGTCTCTTATTGACAAATCAGTTTTCTTGTCCCACACAGACATTTCATGTTCTTCTGGGGAGTCGGTGGCTGCAGTTGCTGCAGTGCTACACACGCAGCTTCGGCTTCGTGCGTTGTAGGAAGCTTGTCCGCTGCTATGGAGTTGTTGAGAAGCTGCAGGTATATTTTCCCTGGAAACAATCACGTGGGGTATTTGTCAGTGGGAGAGGTCTCTCTGCTCACAGTCCCGTGACGGCACATAGCCTATACTTTGACATTTGCTTGAATATGTAAAGTCACTGTTTTTAATTTTTTATGTGCTGCTGATAATCCATACCATCCTCTGGATCATTTAAAGATGCCAGCTGGTGACACAGACTCTAACAAGATGTATAAATAACTCTTGTATTTGTACATTACGTGTTTTGAGAACATGACTGGCTTCTTCCATCTATATTTTTTATGTTGAGATTGTTTGATTCTTCGTGCGAAGATTTTGTGTGGTGGCCTGCAAACACACGACTGCGGGAAGGTGGTGCTGCCGGAGTGGTAAGATAAGCGCCCTGCTCTGCCACAGTACCTTCACTTCTGCTAAGGGGAAACATTGTGAGAAATATTTGTAGATAAACTTTTCAAAGTAAACATCTGGCCTTCTGTGCAAAAACCTCGGTCTTGTGCCACAAATTAAATGGCAGGAATATACCCGGGGAAATGTATCTGTCCATTCCTGTTTAAAATCTTTGTTTTTAAGATCATGGTGCTTGGTTTGAAAAATCAAAGTAGTGCTTAAAGTCCTTGAATTTTTCCCTTGGTTATAATGGAGTCACTGTTCTTTCCCTGTCATTTGCAATCCTTGAATGCTTTTAATCAAATCCTCAGGATTTAAATTATTAAACATCTTTTTGGGATTACATTTTTTATTCCTAATTATACGCAAAAGAAATATATCATGAAATATGCAGCATGTAATTGCGATTAAAGCGTACAGTCTCCTGAAAGATGGGCCTAACAGTTTTATACATCCAAAATTTAATTAGGCAGATAATGGAGTTCGAAGTGAGATTTTTAAGGATGGGCTGGGGAAGGAAATTTTTGGAATTTTTTTTTTTTTTAATGGAGGTGGAAATCAATATGGAGGCTGCAAAGCAAAGTCATATTTCTTTCCTGATCTCCTCTTGTGTTTTCTTTCCTCTTGTACTGGTCTGGAGATTGTCCATACAAACACTGAATTTACCTAAATAGTGAACAAGTAATTCAGCGAGTTGCAGAACAAAGTCTGGTTTTCTATGTAGTTGGGTTTTGTGGTTGTTCCTCCTTAGACATCTGAGAAATAAAGTATAGACTTAAAATCTTCCCCAATCAGGAAGAATCTTTTTCCCAGGTAGATTTCCTGGCCCTTCCTTCCTGGGCACGTTATCAAAGGCTGTCTCCTCTGCTTGGCTGCCTGCTTTCATGAGGGATACGGGAATTTGATATCTCTGAGACCTCCTTCCTCTGTCAAACTCAGTTGTAATTGGTCAATCGGCTCCAGAGTTATTAGGGGGATGAGATGAGAGGGGGACGGGCAGACAGACACAGACAATCTCATTGCACGAATCTCATTTCCTTAGGAAACTGGAATAAAAAAAAAAAATCAATTAAGGTGAAGACCCTCCAGTACCTTTCTGCAATTACTTTCTAAGAACAATGCGTTTTGCTGAAGTATCCATTATATACAATATCTTGATCAGTCCAGCATAGGATGAAACCTATTTTGGCAGTTGTTTGCGAGCGTCCAAATGCGGGATAAAACCCTGGTTTTTCTGTAAGCAGTAGCTGAGGCTGCGGAGCCTTTGGTGTGGTCAGGGTTCACCCGCTGCGGGATGGGTTCGATCAGACAGGTTCAAAAGGCCACAGCCCACCTGTTTTATTCCCATTGGTTTCGAACGCCCCTCGTGTGCTTCAGGGCTGTGTTCGCCGTTGCTTTGTGTTGGGCGATGTTTAAACAGCAACGGAAATTTTTGGGATGCGGCTGAAAAGCCTTGGCATGACTTTCACCCGCAGAGAAACGGCCGCGTGACGGCTTCGTCTCTCAGGGCCGCAGATAAGGATGCGTGACTCAAGCGTGCGGGGACTTTGCGGCAGGGCTCGTGCCCGCCGAGCTGCCAGGGAGGAGGAGGAGGAGGCTGCTGCTGCGCATCTCATCACGTGCCTCTTCCGACCCCAGGAGTTCCCTGCAAGCTGCACTGCTCCGAAGGTCCAAGCCGTGCTTTTGGTTCAGCATCAAAAGACTTGCACACTGCTTGTCAACCAGTTCCTTCTCTGGTGTTGTAGGTGGCTATCTTACTTCTTTCACCTTCTGGAAATTTCACTGGTTTCCAAATAATGCTGTTTACACTCCCTATGTTACTGATATTTTTTTTTTTGTTTGTTTAAATATTTAACATTTCATTAAGCCTCTATTCCTACAGTCAGAAATAATTCAAATACAACTTCTGAGTGGCAGACATACTGAACTATTGAATAAAACCCCGATGTTTTCACAAGGCGTTTTCTAGACTGTCTTCTAAATCACTGTCAAAACCCCAAACTAAAAAAAAACCCCAAACTAAAACAAAAAACCCCCAAACAAACATGTTGTTTGCTGTTCTGATTGCAAACCAAGCCTATGCGAGCAGTCTGAAATGTTTATGATCTCAAAAGCAGCAAAAATCATCAATTTTCTGATGTCCTGCTTTACCCAGCAGAGGTGTCCAGATTCCACACTTTGGGGCTATAGTTCCTTTTTCTTCCTCTTATTCCAGTATCTGCTGTGCTAACATCTTGTTCTGCTGTGGAACTGTTTACGGTAAAGAAAAAGCCACCCTTATTTCCCTAGAAACTCTATGGAGAGGGACATTTTTCTGTGGAGAGAAGCAAATGAAGGCTGAAAACGTTAATAGAAGAAGCGTACGTGTTTCAGATGATGCATTGTATGTATCCTCGTATTTCTTGTTTTACTTCTCTGCATTTTTCATTTCTCTAAGGACATTTTATTAAAAAAAAAAAAAGCAGTGCTTTTCTTGTGCGTTCACTTGAAGGTGTTTTGGTGGGACTTTGTTATAATGTCACTTCGGTTACTTAGCTCCTCACGGAGTGATGTGGAACCGGGATTCAAACCCCGACCAAAACCTTTTGAACTCCAGAGAGATCTTTTCAGTGGGATGACTTGCTGTAAGGCTTGGAGACGTTCCTCTGGCTAATATCAGCGAGGAGAACCTTGTTTCTCTTGGCACAAGGTCAACATCTGTGTCAAAATGGTGGCAGATAATATTTTCCAGGTTTTACTTGTTACTACAGCATCAGAATCACCTTTACGGGCAGATATGGTCTTCCTAAAATAGAGATTGTGGTGCGTGTCATTTGCATGTAATGCATTATCATGGCCGTTATTAATTCCCCTAGTAACGCTGTACCATTAGAAAAAAATGGCATTGCAGGACAGTAAGTGTCTATCAGCGGGTATGGTTTTTTTTTTTGAGCTGGCTTCTAATGCAACAGCCGTTCATCCCGCTGTAGATTTACCTTTAACCTAGAATCTTTCACCCGTTATCTATGATGTATAATTATAAATACATTGTAGTCTTGAGTAAGTACAATTAAAAAGGGTAATTCGTTTCCCTCCCTCTCTCTCATCCTCCCACCCAAGTCCTTAGGTTTAATTTTCATGATTATGTTAGATTATGAGTCATTTTAAATCATGGTATCCAGTAGAGACTACTCCTGCTCTGCAGCTCTTTTCAACAGTTGTTTATGGTAGTTTCAGCCTCTTTCTGCCTCTCTGAGGCTCTTTATTTTTAAAGCAAGGCAGACAAGGCCTAAAATTATTCCATTAAAGAGGTGCAATTTTTGTAATGGGACTTAGAGTGCTCTGCAGAAGTGCAGGCAAGTTTCTTCAATATCCTGAGCATTATTCGCTCATTTAGTTAAATGATGTTTCTAATTCCCTGGTAATTACATGTAATGAGGCACTCTTTCTCTTCTTGATGAGACTTTAGCTTAATATGAGATGTCGTATTTTTTTCTTTCCCTTTTTTTTTTTTAGGGATAATTACCCTTCCCAGGAAAAGCAGGGGGTTTGTTGTGCAGAATATATAGCAGATTATTTTATTTCCTGCCATCTTGACTGCCAGTAAATTATAAAATTAAGTTTCAGTGGAGCATTAGCACCATTTTGGAAAGGCTTGAGATTTTTTTTTTTCTTATTCATGTTTTTATGTCCTTTGGGACTGTTGAGCTATTATTCATAGAATAGATGTTTTTCTGCCAATTTCTAGTATTAGATGGTATTGAAGCAGCAACATAGGTTTAATTTTTTTTCTGGATAATGTCCAGTGCAGAATGGTCCTGTTAGTAGCTTTTTATATCAGATAATTGTCTTTATAAAGTTTTAGTAACACTCTTCCCCCCCACCCTCTATTGGTGACTAATTAAATTTATTTTTATGCATGTTGAAATATTAAATGCTGGGGGATTTTTTTGTTTTCAGTTCTGGATGGCTATTCTTTCTTAAATGTCTTACATTTGAATAACATTTAGGGTATTGGAATGAATGAAAGCTGTAGGATACGTAAAGTTAACAACAGTAATGCAACATTTAACTTCAGTAAAATTATAACCGACAGTAATTTCAATTACTCTGAATTTCCTATCTTTTGTCGCTGCCATTTTCTTCCTGTTACTCTGACAAGGTGGTTCTTGTCTGTTTTTTTTGTTTTGACATTCAAAATACTACAAAAATTATGAATGGAATAACACCTGAGAATAAAATCGTGTAAGGGCAATCTCTGCATTAGGAGTTGAATTGCCATTTAATAAAAACCAGTTGTCTAATTCCTACGGAATATCCGGGGTCGGATTTATCTCACCTGCATTTCACTACCTAAAGCAAGGTTTTTAGTCTAAGGAAGCCACCTTGGCTCCCCTATATCCAGTTCCCTGAAATATTGTAAAATAACACCTGTTTGGTCAAGAAACTTATACGAAGGGTGAGGTCTACTGGTCACAGTGTTCCTGCTCCTTAATTTTTTTTTCTGTGCTATGACTCGAGATAAGACTTACAGTTTTTGATGCCTGACAGTGAGCAAAACCTGGGTTCTTGGGTGCATCTGGTTTGCAGGTAGACTTTGGGCAAGTCACTTCAGCTTCTCCACATCAATCTCCATCAATAATTCTGTTAATGACAGCCACCTCCTCTGCAAAGCTCTACGGAATCTACAGGTTGAAATTATTCTATGGCAGCCAGACCCAGCATTGTTCTAACTTTCTAACACCTTTGCCACAAGCCTGGCCATGGGTGCAGGACGCATCTACTCTGTGCGCTCACCTGGCAGGAGGAAATAAAATACAGTCAAAATCCAGCTGTACGGGGGAAAACCTTGTTGTCTAGCTGGGGTGGCTGGGGAAGGAACAGGAGGAAGGAAGGCGACGTTTGTCACTGGCGTCTTGTGTGACTTCTCGCTTGCTCTCCCTCTTCAGAAGAGGTTTTAATTTTTGTGGTCATTTGGGAAGACTTGCCCTGCTCGTCCTGGCAACAGCAGGAGCGTGTTGGTGAGAGAAGGCCATGGAAGAACCTTTATGGGTATGAAGATATATATTCCTACATGTGAGGATATTCCTTTTATAACTTTTGAAGTCAACAAAACTACCTGCATGCTTTAAAGTGCATTCGTTTAAGGGTTTTGTAGGGTCAGCATCAGAATCCGTAGTGATGGCAGCATTAAGTCACGAAAATGGTGGGCTCTGGTCTCAGGAGTGTACTTTTTCTGTCTAAGAAACCATGGTGCTGCAAAGTTCTAAATATAAAGGCACATCTTCATGATAAAACCAAGATTTTGAGAGGCTAAAGTGCAATCAGCGGTAGAAAATAAATGTCATAAATAACTTTTTGATCCCAAATACTGTGACCCCAATTCTATAGAAAGAAGCTGGAAAAATATGACTGCATCTCACTCTTTATTTCATCTTAAGCAATTTGACATCAATCAAATGACTATAGAGGCAAAGGCATGAACGTTTATTTCCCAGCCCACAGGATTGCTGTCAAATTGCAATTTTCAAAATTGAAAGAGTCGTTAAGCTAGATTTTCTCCATTTTCTTCCTGGTTCTTTCCCTCAAACTTTCAGAAATGTGCCTCTCAATTTTGTAGTGTGCTATTCTACAATGTGCGGGAAAATTAAAGCAGCTCCTGAAAAAATTCTTTACCGTGCAGTGGTAAAATCTCATTTTCCTCTCCGGAACTCAGTATATAAATCTAAAGGAAGTCTACATCAAAGAACAGGGAATGAATGAAATTTGAGCGTTAAGATATTGCCCTAGTGATGTTAACAGGTAAAAGGAACAAGTTTGATGTATTCACGGTAGGTGATTTAAAGCTGTCTGGCTATGACTGGTTACCCTCAGTCTGCTGCAACTCAGAGCGAATACTCAGACCTGCTCAGAAGGGGAACCTGTTACCTGGTGGTTATATTTTACGGGTGTCAACTCTGAGTAAAAACTTTTCCTCAATATTATTAGGAAACCAGGGCATACTTTCATTCAGTGGACCCTGGGAACATTCCAGGCCAGGTTGGACGGGGCTCTGAGCAACCTGATCCAGTTGAAGATGTCCCTGCTCACTGCAGGGGGGGTGGACCAGATGGCCTCTAAAGGTCCCTTCCAGCGCAAACCATTCTGAGATTCTAAATGCCTGTTGCCTTTAAACAAATGAGCCACGTCCTTAGAATACAGAGAATCTAGAGGTTCAGTGGGAAATGCTTCAAAATACAAAAGCAGATTTTAGAGGCTTTGTCCATCTACTATTGCTTTTGCAACAACAAAATCTGGGGAGTCTTGGCAGAGATCTGTGCTCCGTTACAGAGAACTATAGAAACCCACCGAGGCAGCACCCACCCAGAAGAATTTATGCTGAAGACAGACGATACTTGTGGCAGGAATTACTCTCATCCTTACCGTTCAGCCTCAGAAGTAATGCTCTGAGAAAGCGTGTGCCTTCTCTTTGTTTAACGCACTTGTGCTAAGTGGTATTTATGAGGAATGCGACCACCTTCTCAGCTGCTGCGAAATTTTGGGAGGTGCCTGAGTCCGATGGGTGCTTTACTTTTGCTGAAGTTTCTCGAAGTTTCTGAAAGCCAAAGCTCCTTGAAAGACCTGAGCAGGTCAACACTTCCTTCATGTTTAAAACCAACTATTATCTTCTGCTTATGTCTTCTAGTTGTCACAGTCTGATAGTAACTTCAAAGCCTGCCTAATATATGCAATTTTCTCTTAAAACAACAACAACAACAAAAAGCTTCTAGTGGAGAGAGTGCCCATCTCGGCTGTGGTGACCCACGTTCAGTCGTGAACTCTGCTAGAAGGATTTCCATCTTCTTTCTCGGGCGCTGCCACAGCTCTTGGCATGCAGAGCTGTTTCGAGATGGCAGGTGTGATGCTGGGGGTGATGGTCAGCGCCACAACTGATTCACTTTTGTATTTAAATTAGAAATGGTTAGACTTACCTTGCTGCAGTTTCACACTGCTGCAAACCTGCAGGCAAGCCCTGTGTTGCCTGATGTGGTTCGAGCTTCTCTAGAGATATTCAAGACCCGCCTGGACAAGGTCCTGTGCAGCCTGCTGTAGGTGACCCTGCTTCGGCAGGGGGGTTGGACTAGATGACCCACAGAGGTCCCTTCCAACCCCTACTATTCTGTGA
>Ga0065711_1006869_pt1 | contig 16757 bp, 10 predicted proteins | sample Hoacrofraction12_FD_59098 | JGI IMG/M metagenome (GOLD analysis project Ga0065711, IMG submission 59098) | Hoatzin crop microbial communities from Cojedes, Venezuela - Epithelial fraction 12 v2 (version 2) | ecosystem: Host-associated > Birds > Digestive system > Esophagus > Crop | place... | reverse complement strand
ACAATTGTTAAAGAGAAGCCACTGAGGTAGGACGGCACGGTCAAAGTCTCCTGTGAGAGTTTTGTTCATCTTCCCAACCTGACTTAAAATTCTCTCTCTGTGTTGGTTTTCTGTCTTATGTTATAGTCAGACTTCTATTAAATGTCTCTGAATTGTGCTTGAATGATAATGCTGTATTGAACAGATTTTATTTGTCTTTTGTAGTCGATTCCCCAAATAACGACCCTGTCATGGTATACAACGCTGGTGCCCTTACTCTTGGTGCTGGGAATAACTGCAGTCAAAGACCTAGTGGATGACATTGTAAGACACAGGTTTTGTTAATATTAAAAGCAAAAAACCTCAATGTTGTTTATTTCTTGAATTGTGATACACAGTAGGGAGTACATTCTCTACTCCTGGTTTTCAGGCTCGTCACAGGATGGACAGCGAGGTTAATAATAGGACATGCGAAGTCATCAGGGATGGAAGGTCTGTACTGTTCTTAACTTTATAAGTAGTGTTTGTTGCCTTGTTACGAAGTTTCATCACAGATCTTAACCCATCGATGGTAGGGAAAGTTCAGCTTTTTGTTGTCTACTGTTCTACATGTCTGTGTGAAAACTTAATTGAAAATGGAAGAGAATTGCCAAAAGGAGTAATTTAAACTTAATTCTGTGGCACTACGTCTGTGCTAAGGGCAACTTCTTTGGAGAGAAGGACAGAAATCCATATATAGGTGAAGAGGGGAGAGAAGAGGTAGGTTGACTTCTAAGTTACAGACCCCCAACTAAATTGCCATTTCCAAAAAGAAGAAAACACACTTTACCAAGATGTAATACTTTTGTACTAAGGAAAGTTCAGTATTTCAAGATTTATAGTGTGCATAGTGTTCTAGATTAAATAGTAATAATTATTAAACTATCTTGATACTAGGTTCAAAATCACAAAATGGAAAGATATTAAAGTTGGTGATATCATTCGTCTGAAGAAAAATACTTTCATTCCTGTAAGTGCTTGAGATATAATTGTTTTATGTTTCTGCAGAGTTCTGCATGAAAGTTGACTTGGATTTATTTGTTGCTTATTTATTTGTTTTTCTAGGCTGACATTTTGCTGCTATCCAGCTCAGAACCAAACAGTCTCTGCTACGTAGAGACAGCTGAACTAGATGGGTAAGGCTCTGTTTAAGGATTTCTTGGATTTAGTTTTGGCTTACTGGTAAAAGAGCAAGCAGTGTGTATTTCAGACTCTACTAGTCACTTCTTAAGCCACACCTGCAAAACTGTGTGCAGTTTTTGATTCCCATAATTCAAGGATTATTAAAAATTGGTGAGGGTCCACTGGAGTGCCACAAAGATGCCTTAAGCGTTGGAGAGCATGACATATGAAGAAGGGGTGAAGGACTTGGATTTGTTCAGCCTGGAGAAGAGAAACAGGATTTAATCAGTCTTCCACTATCTCCAAGGTAGTGACAGAGAAGATGTTCTCCTCACGAGGGTGCACACTGACAGGACAAGAAGCAGTGGATACAAGTTGCTTCAGAGCAAGTTTTGTCTGCGTTCAAGACTAATTGTTTTCACGGTGGATAACTTTTACCATTGGAATATGTTACCAGGGAAGTGGTGGAATTTCTCCCACTGGAAACAGTCAAGGCTTGGCTTGACAAGGCCCTGAATAACCTTATCTAAGGTCCTGCTTCCAGCAGGAGGTTCGACTGTTGATTACCAGAGGTCTCTTCCAACCTGGACTTTTCTATTATTTTAAACTCTTCTTATTCACTGTCAGAGTTGGAAAACAAAAATACATCTTTTTCTGTGGAAGTTTTTCATAGAAACTGCTTAGGTAGCATAAATCCTACTGTCCCTGTCACGTTGCCTTGTAAATGTTGTTTTAGTTCATGTTGTCCAGAAAGCTTGTGCTGAATTCTTTTAGAAGTCTGTAATAATACAGACTTCACCTAATGAGATGAAATATTAGTTTTTCTGAATGAGCAGTGTATTCCTCATTCGACCTTTAGTGATCTTAAAAACTATAACTTATAACATCACGCAAAACAAGGATCTGTTTGTGGTGCGAAAAGTTTGTTCTCTATTGGAGCTTTTAACAGCAGCAGTCATTAAATATGGCTTTCAAATAACCATTACTTCAAACTTTACTATTGCGTTGGTAAAACAATGATTGTGAGAAGCTTCACTTACCTACAGTGAGCAGAGGTAAAGGGGTAAGGTTTCACTTGTGAAGAAAAGCAGCCAGTGTAAGAGCTAGTCACGCGGTTCATGAATGCTTCGTATCCATGCAAATGTGTGGCTTTGCCATTGCCTCCAAGTAGGGGGCTGGTACCTATGGGATATTGATTTGCTTAATTTAATTTTGTTCTAACTTCTTTCCCGTATCCATGGTTTTAATAAATGACCTTTTTATGCTTTCTTCTTAGTGAGACTAACTTAAAATTCAAAATGTCACTTGAGGTAACACACAGATACCTTCAAGAAGAAAGTGCAATGGCAGACTTCAATGGTTTGTACAGTTATATTCTTACAACTCTTCAAATGTTGCTCAGGCAGTTTACAGTGCAAGTAAAGAAAACATGGGTGGGGATGGAAGTGTTGCCAGTGGTGCTTGTGATTCTGGAATTAGTGGCTTTCTGGCTTTTGTCACAAGGCAGGGTAAGCAAGTTGCGCAAAGGAAACTCTGCTGCTGAGCAGAACATGGTCTGTCTGGAGACGAGACCTGTGCCATGAATGAGCTACGGCATGCTGAGTAGACATGCTGGAGCCCTCTATTAGTGTTTGCCTGTTTTCTTTGGAAAAAAAGTATGTTTGCTGTTGGGATTGGATCTGGAAAATAATCTTCTATTGTCCTTTTCATATTTATCATTATGATCTAGCTGCTTTCTCTTCATGTTGTGGAAACTTGAAGGGCAGGAATCCCTCCTCTTACTGAGAGACGCGGAGAAGTAAGCAAGTAGGGACTGTTCCTGGTTTCCTCCAGTATGACAACTGAGGAACACGAAGTGAAATGAGCAACTGACATTCAAAATAGACAGCAGGGAGGTGCTTTTTCACACAATACATAGTTAAGCTAAAGTTCACAGTTTGCCAAGGGATGTTGCAGATGTAAAAAGTTTGTTCTTTTAAAGAATGTCTCTTGAGCAAATTTATATGGAAGGAGAGGCTTCCCACAAAGACACGGAGTCTGGTTCAGGAATATTTGCGCTGAATATCCATACACCCTAAATTTCAAAGAAATTGTTTATTCAGGATGCTCGTTTTCCTGAAGAACCAGCCTCATGAAGTAGAACTACTTCTGTGGCGGGTACAAATCCATGCATTTTTATTTAACTGTTGTATATTACCCATATTCTCCTCCAAATTTTTTTAAGGTCTGATTGAATGTGAAGAACCTAATAACCGACTGGATAAGTTTGCCGGAACATTATTCTGGAGAAACATGAGTTATTCACTGGATGCTGATAAGATTTTATTACGTGGATGTAAAATCAGGAATACAGACTTCTGCCATGGAGTGGTCATATTTGCAGGTATTTATGAATTGAACATGTGTAATATTTACCAACTAAAAGCATGTGCTATAGAGTGAATTGTCATCTTTATCTTATAAACATTGGCTGTATTTTATATCCCAGTTTTGTAAAATAGTAATACTAGCACTTGTTTGTATAATGTATCCTCCCTTTTTTTTTTCCTTTATTTTTAGGTGCTGATACAAAAATAATGAAAAATAGTGGAAAGACGAGATTTAAAAGGACAAAAATTGACTCCCTTATGAATTACATGGTTTATACTGTAAGCCTTTTTGTTTAAAATTCAGACGTTTGACTTCATTTTTAAGTGAATAGAGTGAATGCAAATTCAGGAAACTTTTTTTTCTTTTGGGGTAATGGCATGTTTACAGTCGTGTTTTGCCCTGACGAGTTGGGATGAAGTAGGAGGAAATCTAGAAAGGTGCCTCGCTGCTGGTGGAATCCGTGACCCTAAACTGCAGGTGTAGGGCAGCCTACGTGATGCAGAAAAGTGCTTCAGGAGCGGTGGGCAGGTGCTCTGCTTGTCTGCACTGAAGTGCTGGAGGGAGACCTGAGGACCCGCTCCTGGTTCAGAGGCCCGTTCAGCCTGACAGGTTCAACGCTCGCGGTGTTTGTCCTTGGGCAGCACCCATGGGGTGTGCGTGTGAGGAATACCGGCTGTGCTACACCCCGCGCTCCACTGAGTGTGATTCGCTGGGATGGGCAGAGAGGAGAGAGGAGCTGGCCTGTTGGCAGGCAGGGGCACTTATCTCGGCACATTCTGCCTCTGGTCTGAGCACGTTCATGTGCCCTATTTGCTGCCTGCTTAAGTAGATGTAAAAACATGAAGATGATGCTTGGGGAATAGACAAAAACTAGAACCCAGATTATCTGAAGAGACCATTTTGTGGGAAAGGTTTGCTCCCCTTCTTTCTTAAAAATACATGTAATCGTCTATTTTGAACATGGAGATTTGGGGTGTAAGTCGAGCAGATATTTCTGAAGTGTCACAGGCCTCTCTGTGTACGCTGTAGATTTTTGTCGTCCTCATCCTGCTGTCGGCTGGCCTTGCCATTGGACACACTTACTGGGAGCAGCAGATCGGCAACTCGTCTTGGTACCTCTACGATGCACAAGACTTCAGTCCTCCGTATCGTGGCTTTCTTAACTTTTGGGGATACATCATTGTTCTGAACACCATGGTTCCCATTTCCCTCTATGTGAGGTAGGTAAATACCTTGGCCTTTAAAGCTGAACTGGTGATAGGGTTGAACTACCTGGGGACTAATGGTGAATGGACTTGATTTCCCATTGGTGGCAACAAATGCAGCTTCACATTGGATGGGAAAGCATATTAATTCTCTGTCTTACCGAAAAGACATTGGATACACTCACCCTCTTCAGTGAGATTTTACGAGAAACTGATCTGTATTGCTTTCATATCAAATCGTCACTCAAGGATCTTTGACTTAGGATTTAAACATATCTGGCTTTTCTTAACAGTATTAAGCGTATCTGCTCTATACTTTGACTAAGGAAAAAATTCTCTTAAGCAGTGATCTCTGACAAAGCTGGAGACGTGATCCTACTGGTATTTAACTTCTCAATCTAATTCTGCAGTCACAGTGGGTGAAGGAAACTACTTGAAAAAGAAATAAAATGCAAAAAAAAATTTTCCAGATTTATTCTCAAAGAGAGGCCTTACTGCTCCATGAAGTATGAATAATTTTGCCTTTGACAAACCTGGAGTCATCCAGCCTCCTACCTGCTCTTCTCCAAACTGTACTTAAAATGCTATTCCCAAGTGGGATTTGTGTTTGTTACGGAAGCAGCACCATCAATACTTCTGGCTTGATAAGGCCGTAAAGGCTTTTCCCCAGTTACTGTGGTGGTGTTGAAGCTGAGCTGTGTTGTCCGACATCAGTTTGAGTGGCCTGTGTGGGGGTGATGGCACTCTGTAATGTGCTGGTAAATGTAATTGTTTTGTCTTAAGCTCTTGGGCTATGTAAGCAATTTGAGTCCTGGAAAATACAGTCCCCTGGGCCTGATAATATGTTATTATTTTGAAACATGAGATGCAGCTGGGAGTGAGAAAATTGATTTTATTCCATTTAGTGTCGAAGTAATTCGTTTGGGCCAAAGCTATTTTATAAACTGGGACCTGCAAATGTATTACCCTGAGAAGGACACGGCCGCGAAGGCCAGAACCACCACGCTGAACGAGCAGCTGGGGCAGATCCACTACATCTTCTCTGACAAGACGGGGACGCTTACGCAGAACATCATGACATTTAAAAAATGTTGCATAAACGGCCAAAGATACGGTAAGTCTGTGCCACGCTGCTGGGCCCTGTAGTGAAAACAATGGCTAGCACAGGAGCTCCAGTTTGTGACAGCACCACAGGGGGAAGACCCTGCAAGTCCCTGAATAGCACAGCTGGCAGCCTCTGACCAGTCCACACAAATGAATTTTAATGCTTTTTTGAAATCAGGTGCATATGAGTCTTTTTAGTTTCTACTGAACTTCCACAGTTTAGCCCTGGCATTGCACAAAGCTCCAGTAAAATGGAATTGTTGGGGTTTTCCCACCGTTTTCCCCTTTAAAAAGGGGAAACTGATGGACCTGAGTGGGAACTTCCCAGTAGAAAAGTCAGAAATTAGTGTTTTACAGAATACTTTACTTCTGGTAGAAATGCTTCAGGGACAAAATTAATCTAGAAGCAAATAAGAACATTTTAATAAGAACAGCAGTTTTTCATTTTGTGTTAGTTACTTCCATTTCCAGTTGTGTCTGGATTTCAATATTTAGAATACACGACATACATGCTCCAAAACTGTTACTTGGCCGTTTCAAATAATGAAGAATGCAGCATGCTATTGCCATGTGGTTTTTAAACATCCTCCCTCTGATGAGAGATGGGGAATTTCTGACAGTGAAAGCTGTGTTAAGGCAACCCGGATGCTTCATGACAATTCCCCCGCGTGCTTTTTTCTTATATTTGCTTTGGTGTCACTAGTATACAAAGGTACTGTGGCTGTGAAAGAACTTGCTTTTTTAGAATCTGAGCTATTCCAGTGCAGTAGATATTCTCTGTATTTTTTGCTTTGTGAATGAGTTGTAAACACTTTGTTACTCTGTCCTGTGCCTTCTAACTGATGGTGCTTGCATTGCAGGAGACTGCCGGGATGGAGCAGGGCAGCTTCAGAGCCACCCAGAGGTAGGTTGGTGCAATCTGGCGCTGAAGGCCCTGTGGTCTGTAGAACAGGGAACCTTCCCTTGCCAAAGTATGAAGAGTTGCTGGCAGGCACAAAGCAATTGCACATGAGATAACTCAAACTCTCTCTTCTGTTTTCTAAGCAGCAAGTGGATTTCAGCTGGAACATGTATGCAGATGAGAAGTTCTCATTCTATGATCACTATCTGATAGAGCAAATAAAATTGGGAAAGGAGCCAGAAATTCAGAAATTCCTTTCTGTGCTTGCCATTTGTCACACAGTCATGGCTGACACTTCTGATGGTGAGTGTGTTTGTGGGTTGGTTTGGTTGGTTTTGTTTTTTTTTTGCGTAAGGGGAAACAACAATGCACATCCAGTTGCACAAGGGAGAGATCAAAACTAATGCTGATCCCATAAGTGAGAAGGCATGCTAGGCTGCTCTTTTAAATCAAACAAAAGCAAGAGCCAGTGCCATTCCCTGTGCTGAACTTATCTGACCTTTTATGGAAGGAGGGCTGTCTTTATGACAGTTACATTTGTGGCAAATGCACATCTTAAATAACAGCAGATTTAGAAAGGCAGGGGAACAGTTTATACAGAGGTCTTGTGTTTTGATGTTACAGGTCTTCTCTTTGTTCAAACACATCTTTAAAAACTCTAAAGCATAAACCACAGAGAAAATCATAATGACACTAGCATAGTCTCTGGTTCCACATACATATGTGAAAGTACAAACACCCTTGGACACTTGTTTTCAGTGTGGAAAAACAAGTGTTTTCAGCATGAGGGTTTCATGCTCTTAGTTCTTGAAGCATAGCCCTGTAGATGGATACAAATCGTGTATGTCTGTCCTAAGAGTATTGGCAGTAAATAACCAAAATGAATAACAAAAAATGTGACAAACTAAATTTAGAGGTGAAATGGCTATTGAAGAATTCATGAATGTGAAAAATAAGGTTGGAAGGTTCAATTAAAACATTGAAGAGTGATACTGCTTTACTCCCATCATTGTGAGATCTCTCTGAAACCGGCAGTCTCCTGTCCTTTCCTGGTCTTCCTGCTAATGTTTTTGGGACTGTTTCCACTACACTGTATTGGTGTCTGTGGCCAAGGATTTGTCTTTTGGAGCTTCCTTTGAAAATACTTCAATGAATGTATTGAGAAATTAAGATATTTAAGTTAAATTTGTTTTGAGAGAGAGAAATTACAGTTTTTGCTTTTACACCTGGAGGGAAGAGGGTTCAGTGACTTACCCTGTTTGGAAACCACATGTAAGAAAAAGCACGGGGTGTCCCTAGTCCCTCTCCTCTGTGTGCACTGCTGTCAGGTGCTGCAGCAGTGTGTTAGACCCCACTTCAGAACGAGAAAGGACTTGGCATGTCCAGCCCTCAGTCACTCTAAAGAATGGGTGTTTGGTGTCCTAGGGCTGCTGTAACGCTCAGGTATACCCTGGCTTTCTCTTCTTTTTGCTGTTTGCACGATATAGGTCAGCTCAATTACCAAGCAGCTTCCCCAGACGAGGGGGCCCTGGTTACGGCAGCCAGAAACTTCGGCTATGTTTTTCTTTCACGAACACAAAATACCATCACTGTAAGTGAAATGGGGATTGAAAGAACTTACGACGTCCTTGCTATCTTGGATTTCAACAGTGACAGAAAACGGATGTCTGTCATTGGTGAGCTGATTGAACCGACCTTTATAGAAAAGATCACTTCTATTTCATGGGTGAAAAAGTGTGTGCAAGGGAAGTTGTTTGAAGTCAAGAATTACAGCTGTGTAACACACAGTCCTATGATAGATTTGAATCCACATAGCTCTGGATAGCAAAAGAGAGGCTTTGTAATTAGGTAAACGTGTCCACTAGACAGTCCTGGTGTTCAGACGTGGCCTCTCCTGAAGACAATCTTAGGTCCCTTTAGTAGAAGCTTGAAGAAATGCTGTAAAGATGATTTATTCCCTTTTTCCCCCAGAGAACAAGCAAGTTGCCTGTTCCTCTAGCTATTGGAACACTAGGTATGCAGGCTGAGGTATAAATAGCTCTTCAGTTTTGATTTTAACAATCTTTAAAGAAGTCAGTCTTGAATCAGTTAGAGATCTGTTGTTTTTAAGGCTGTAATTATGGTGCATCGTACCTCTAGCGTACGTCTCTTCCCAGCTCCTATGGGCAAGTGAGATATTAATACTGTATGAACCATTATCAAAAACATAATCTTTGGGAGTTTTTAAATGTCCTTGCCTGTCATGAAAGAGAAGAGGAAATGCACTTGTCCACCAGGTTACTTAACTGAACAAGAATAGAGATGATGGAGAAGAAACATGATCGTGTAGGTTTGGTACTTAAGAGCAGTAGACTGAAAATCTAATCTGAAACTATTCCTTTATTTAAATGTACTCTAACATTTTGTCCCACCTCTCGTATTTTACTTCACAGTAAGAGAATCATGTGGAAATATAAGGCTATATTGTAAGGGAGCTGATACAGTAATTTATGAACGGTTGCACCCAAGGAATCTAAAGAGAGAAGCTACAGAAGAAGCACTATATGTAAGTTTGCATTTTATATGCTGTTTTAAAATTAAAATTAATTTCTTTCGTTTTATAATTTTATTAATTTCCTTTTCCTAAGCTATTAAAACAAATGCAGACCTCTAATTGGTTCTACTCGTCATCCCAAACCTGAGAAATAATCAAAGCAACAGAAGTTTTCATGCATGTTCTTAAAAATGCATTCATTGTCTTTTCATGAGAAGTTAACTTAAATTTTGCCTACATGTTTTTTTTTTTTTTCATAGTTATCAGTATTCCAGATCACTCTGTTCTGTTTGTCACCTCTTGTCAGCTATAATTTAATTTGGGGCATTTCTGAAATGCCCAGGACTAATTGCGCAGTCAGATTTGTTCTGTCAGACTTAGCAAATGCTTATGATCTTACGTTCGGATTGCAAGTGAAGAGTTTTGGTTTGTGGATATGGTTTTATTCAATTATTTTTCAGATTTTTGCGAATGAAACTCTTAGGACACTCTGCCTGTGCTATAGAGACATTAGTCGTGATGAATTTGAAGCATGGAATAAAAAGTTTTTGGAGGCCAGTGTAGCTACAGCTAATCGTGATGAAGCTCTGGACAAAGTATATGAGGAAATAGAAAAAAACTTGATTGTAAGTCAAGCTTTAAATTTTTGGTGTACTTTTGTTCTTATATAAGCAGAAACTTATCTCTCTGAAAATAAATTGTCCTTGCTTATTGGGACATCTTGATTTAGAATTTTTCAGTATTTTATTGCCCTTAAAGCTGTGCCAAATTTCAGAGTTTAATAGAACAAAGGGAAATGTATTTTAGTACATGTATTTCGGTGTGGTCACTTCTATATGCAAGAGTTTGTCTTTACTGAATTCTTAGCTTGAGCTGTACCTTGGCTTGAAGACATATCCAGAATATTTCATTCTCTATTGAAAATTAATCACTTTTCTGTGCGTATTTATCCTACTAAATACCTGTATTTTAAATATTTTCCAGCTCCTTGGTGCAACAGCTATTGAAGACAAGCTACAGGATGGAGTTCCAGAAACTATTTCCAGACTTTCAAAAGCAGACATTAAAATCTGGGTGCTTACTGGTGACAAAAAAGGTGGGTTTACTTACAGCCAAAGAGCTAGTGAAAACAGGATAAGGGCTAGAATGTGAACTGGGACAAATGCAGCCTAGAAATAAAGCATAAGTTTCTAGAGAAGCTTAGTATGAAACTCCATTTAAATCGAAACTGGGGGAATTTCTAAAAAGTGCAGAATTTCGTGCCAGCTGTTCCCAGTCCAGAGTTACTGGGTAGGCTCCTGTGTAACTTCTGTTCCTCCAACAGATTAGCCTAGATGACTGATTTTGGAACAATCTTGCTACCAAAAATCCAGGGAAATATCCAGCTACCACTTTTCCCAGTGCAAAGCAAATGCAAGACCACTTACTTTTAACACCAGGTGTGCTTGGCTCTGAGGGCAGGTACCAAAACTTATCTTTTTATGGTGAAAATTTACTTTTCAAAGAATCGCAAGTGCTGCTGACAAACTGATTTGCTTTTCTTTTGGTAGTTGCTAGTCTGCAGTCTGGCAACACATTTTGTAAAGTCAGCTAAAAATCTGGCATTAAATTTGTAAGTAAGAGTGGCCTGGATGGAGATGCAGCCTGACCAGCAGCTCTGATGGTGGCAACAGTTGGGGTTCAAGGAATCCAGAGTAAGGACAGGGCAAGATAGCGTGGCACACCCTGTGACTGAGTCTTGCTCTCTGACATGGCGGCAGCACCCCCATCATCAAGTTGGTAGATCTTTCTTCCACGAATTGGCTGATAGACTTTTCCAGGTCACTCATGTTTTTGCCTTCAAAATATCTTGTGACAAGGCATTCCACCACAGTAATGTACACTTCCTAGGAAATATAATTCCCTGTTGTCAACTTTAAATCCATCACCCACTGCGCCTTCATTGCCACGCAGCTGTTGTATGACAAAGAATTAACAAGCATTCCCCCAGCTTCTCTGTGCCATGTATGATATTTTTTTTTTTTCCTATTCATCCACATTGTGGTAATGAAAAGGAACTTCTCATACTGAAACATAACTTCAAAAATTACTCAAAAAGACTTCAGGTACTTCTGGCTGCTCCCAACCAATACTCATGACGGAGCTTTAAGTAAATACTTTCTTCTCTTATTTTTCATTGTAGAAACTGCTGAAAATATTGGATTTTCTTGTGAACTCTTAACAGATGAAACAACAATCTGCTACGGAGAAGATATCAGGCAAGTGAAAAGCACAAAGGATTTGTTTGTGGGCATTATGAATGTTCAGTTTTTAAAATTAACTCATCAGTAACATTGATTTAACCCACAGTGACTCTTCAATGACAGAACAGTATTTCTGGGCAGTTTTTCGGCTGTACTTTGTCTGTTTCTTTGCTTTTTATGGAATTGTAATTTTACAAGACAGCCTCTTAATTGTGGGTAGAGGTGGTGATACCTTATTTGCAGGAGGTTATATGTTCTAGGTCAACAACTGTCGACATTATATTCGTCTTGTACTTCAGACAAGTCTGGAGCCCACCTGCAGTGGGCTAAGCAGGTCTCTCCCTAGTCCAAACCTTGAGTAGTTACTGGGTTTTGCTCTTGCTACCTGTCCCTGAACTCCAGCATTGCCCCAGCTGGTTTTCCACCCCAGCCCATGCTCCTATATGCAGTACAGACTAAAAACAAGGTATTCAGCACTTAGTCATAAAGAATTTGTCGAAATGGTTAGACCCAAGGAAAAACAAAATGGGGCTGGGAGAAGAACTAGGGCCTTGAAACAGTGTCACAACTATTCCTGAGTCATTTTTCCTTATTTGCAAAACAGCAAGGATATCAAACCAGTGTGGTCCTCCTTTCGCTGTTGCTCTAGCACTGCCTAGAACATCACTTAATATATGGCACAGAGAGTCCTTGCAGGATATACTGCATTTCTTTCCTGCAGACTTTCAATCTAGGCCTGATCTAGCTTAAAGGTTATACTCAATTTTTCTGTAATAGTGTCCACCTCTCTTTCCAGTGCTCTTCTTCAAACTAGGTTGGAAAACCAGAGGAACAGAGCTGGATCAAGTATACATTCCTCCCTAAGAATGAAGGAGCCCTTCTTTCAGGGTAGTAGAGATTGTGCTTTAATAATCACTGGCTCCTGGTTGGTATGTACGAAAGAAGTTTGCCTGTGTATTTGAGATGTTGGGGATACCGCCAAGTCACAGTGTCCTTCACTGAGGACTCTGTTCATTTATCTGTTTTGCTAAACCAGTTAATGAAAATTATTTGGCCGTTGTGCCACCAGTTGAACGCAAGTGTTTGATATTCATGTTCAGCAATCATTTTGGTTTTGAAGGTTGAATGTAGTGCTCAAGGAACGTCTTGGGCCTTTCAAATCACCCTGGAAGCTGCCATCAAAGTAAAGCCAAGCCTCTACAAAAGCACAGTCTGATTTTCAGGGTGTTTATTCTCCATGAGGGGAGGAAAAAGAAATGAGGAGGAGATGACTGCCAGCACTACAGGATGTATGGCTCTAGTATAGGCATAGAAATTGTGCTTAAAGTGAGAGACGGGAGTGAAAGGATAGAAACAAAAGACAAGCTTCCTGCTCAGTCCTGCAATATAGTGTTCTCACAGGAGCTTAGACAGCAGGAAAGAGCTTTTAGCAGAGAGGTGGCTAGCAGTAATTCAGTGACTGCTGCCCACCCTGTTGGCAGGCTGTTCTTACAGACACCTGCAAAGGAGAAAGCCCAGTGAACAGCGAAGGACCATCTGCAATGTTTCAGCATTCCAGCCCTAAACCTTGATGTTGTGTAAAGAAATGCACATCTGTGTCTAAGGCATGTGAAGCAAGCTGGGGATGCCTAAAGGTAATCTAGCAGGAGCATCAGATAAAATTGTGGGTCTCTGTTACCCGCTACTCGAGCTGAACGGCCCCAGAGCTAACCCAGGTATTTACAGGACACTTCCACATGTGTTGGGCATGGTCCTTTTAGGACACGGGGAAATAGCAGAGAGGGAAGTTTAAATGCCAGAATGTTTTCAAAAGGGAATTAGGTCCCATCAGAAGAAATATCCCTTTAAACTCTGCAAGAGGTGCTGTGACACTAAATACAAGCATTTTGCTTTTGTTAATCTCACCATGTATGTTCTTTTCATTGTTTCTGTGGCTCTTTGTTCACTCCTCTGCATGAGCATTTTATTAAAATGCTATAAATGGGTGATGGGAACGTAACAAAGTTAAATGTGTTGTATAGGCAGTACTTGGAAATACTTGAAATAGTGTAGAAGGGAACGTAAAATATTTTTTGTTACACAGAATGAAATCCTGCTAGAGAAGAAAAAGAAGAAAAAGAAACTTAAACTGAAATTCCCCAGAACAGCAGAAGAGAAGAAGAAGCAAGCTGAGAAGAGGAGAAGGGCTGAAGCTTACAAAGAGCAGCAGCAGCAGAACTTTGTTGATCTGGCCTGTGAATGCAGGGCTGTGATCTGCTGTCGAGTGACTCCAAAGCAGAAAGCCATGGTGGTCGAGCTTGTGAAGAGATACAAGAAAGCTATTACTCTGGCTATTGGGGACGGTGCCAATGATGTAAACATGATTAAAAGTAAGGCAGCTGTAAGACTTCTCTGAGTAGGAAGGACCTCTTCTGGGCATTCTCTGCAGTCTCTTCACTATTGCTCTTTGTTCAGAAGACTCTACCACCTATTTCATTGCCCATGTTAATGTTACTTGAGTTTTGTTAGCTTCTATGCCTGTGCTTTCCCTTTCCGAGGCACTCCTCTATGAAATGGTTAGTGGGTTTTGCTGATACATATTAGCTCTTTGTGTAAATATTCCCTGAGAAGGGACTTGAATTATATCTGTTATCATGTTGTGGGTTACAGAAGTATAATATAAAGAACCCAGCAATGGCTTAGCTGCCCCTTGCTTGGAGGCATTAGCCATGCTGTATTGCAACTGGTGCTCTTCGGACCGCTTCGTGAGACATCCCACTGAGAAAGAAACTTCTGGGGTATGGTCTATGTTAGGAGTGCATTTGTAAACTGCCTGGCCAGTCTGTTCAGGGGTTTGCTTGCTCTGTCTCATTGCTCAGTTCTCCCTTGGTCAAACTGCCCAGTGTCCATTCGGATGGAACAAGCACTGAGAGAGAATCCAAGCAACGGCGGAGACATGAGCAGTAAATAGCGGGGCGAGGAAGGGCCTGTGTGCTGTTGTGTTAGCTGTTAATGCAGCCTTTGTGCTGTATGCAGAAATAAAATAGGGCAGAAGAACCTGAAGCAGAGAATAGGAACTGGTAGAAGGCTTGCCCTCAGTCGTGTTGTTCCTCTCCCTTTGTTCAATGTAGTGTGTGGTGTTTGTTTCATTAACTTAGCTGCCCACATTGGAGTTGGAATCAGTGGCCAAGAAGGGATGCAAGCCGTCATGTCAAGTGACTACTCTTTTGGGCAATTCCGCTACCTCCAGAGACTGCTGCTGGTCCACGGACGATGGTCTTACATTAGGATGTGCAAGTTCTTGAGATATTTTTTCTACAAAAACTTTGCTTTTACACTAGTCCACATCTGGTATTCATTCTTTAATGGCTTTTCTGCCCAGGTAAGAAGGCACGCTCGTGTAATATTAACAAGCAGATCTTCCTTTTTGTCAGCGCAGCACAGCAAAGGCTTAACCTGGGAAGTGATGGGAATCTGAAGTTATCATCAATAATTTCTGCAGGAGAATAAATGATAACTGCTAAGCTAGTTAGTTGCAAGCTAAGCAGTTGGTTATGATGTCAAAACGCTAAAGCCAGTATCATGGTTATACAGAGAGGAAGGGAGGAAGAGATTGTTATATAGCAGTTTGGGAGACCTTTCCCAACCCTGCTACTTAAGATACTCCTAGGTGAAGTGAGACGGTGCATCAATAGGAAACCAAACCCCAAATTTTTCGTCCTGAACTGCTGGCTAAAATGGCTTGAAACATGCTTGTTGTAACTGGCAGTGTTTGAAGTTCACATAGGATTGAAAGGACTTTAATAGTTGAGCTGTGTCTCCAGGGGCATAACCACAAGACAGGCAGATGTCATTGCGTGGAGAGTCAGGGCCACAGTTACAGACAGGCAGCCCTGCCTGAGGCTAATGCTGTTTGCTGTGATGGAAACTGTGGGTGCCTCGGACAGAGCGAAAAAAGAACATAAAAAGAAACCAGGGATCCCAAGCTTGTATGTGAGGTGCCAAGTGCTCATCGCAAGTGCAGCTGTAAATCAGACTGCCACCTGGTGCAAGGTGTTCGTTTTGATAGTGTTTCAGGTCAGGTAATGCCGATGGTTTATAAGGAGTTGGGCAGCTTAATACAGGCTAAAAATAGTTTCAACAGAGCTTTGAGCGAAGGTGCTGCTTGCCTTTTGGGTAAACACTGAGAAAGCTAATTTAATGCTGTAGTAGAGCATGTGTGAATTTTCTCAGGAATTGGAAGGAAAAGATGTAATTCAAAAGAAATCATTAACTACTGAGATTCCTCCTCTTCTTGCAGACAGCATATGAAGACTGGTTCATCACGCTGTACAACGTACTGTATTCTAGTCTCCCGGTTCTGCTAGTTGGCTTGCTGGACCAGGTACTCTCTATGTTGTTAACAACAGATGAATGCAAAGGCGTCTAACATGAAGTATTTAATTACACTGAAACTGGTTGCCTTGTTGTATGTGCAAGGCATTAGGGGGGCGGGGCGTGTTTTTTTTTAGTTTTTTAAAAATGTATTCCTCTTCCCAGTATGTGAGGTAACAAGAGACAGTGAGGAGAGGGTTTCTGAAATAGCCAAAGTTGGTCAGGTCAGAGATCTTTAGTGCTAATAATGTTTGTTAAAAATGTTTCTAAGTGCCTGCTATGCCATAACGTCATTTCCACAGCACAGCAACGGGCAGCTTTGTTACTGGAAAAGATATTCCTTGCTTACCCATCTGAGCTGAAGGTGGAGGGGCTGCACAATTTTGAANAGNNNGTNTTGGTNACAGGAAGTCTTGGTGTGTGGCATTTGTTTTAATTCAGTGAGACAAGTGCTTTTGGCCTTCTCTGCTTGTTTTTCCATACAAGGCTTACCTGCTGATTAGGCAAATCAATGTTTCTGCTTTCTTTTGTGATAAAAGTGGAGAAACAAATTTAGTTCCAAATTAAGCACTCAGCTGAGTAAATGTTAGAGACTTAAAGTCAGGGCAAGCAATGATGGCCCCGTTCTCCTGCTTAGGGACCGTGTAGGGAAAGGACTCAACACAATACATAGCTGTAAAGAGCTGTGCAGCTGTGGACGTTCTTGGCTTGGCAAATAATGGGCTAAAAATCTAGAAGCCTGGAAACGGGATATGCAATAGCTTAGAGAGATGTCCTCCAGACTTAGTTCTTCCTAGCTGCATGCGTTACTCTGTGGAAAGTCTGCTGCCCACCCTGCTATTTGCAAAGGGAAAAGAAATCCGCCATTTCCTTTGGAACGTTGTATAGTTGAGCTTCTTACTCTTCAG
>Ga0065711_1040694_pt1 | contig 16758 bp, 10 predicted proteins | sample Hoacrofraction12_FD_59098 | JGI IMG/M metagenome (GOLD analysis project Ga0065711, IMG submission 59098) | Hoatzin crop microbial communities from Cojedes, Venezuela - Epithelial fraction 12 v2 (version 2) | ecosystem: Host-associated > Birds > Digestive system > Esophagus > Crop | place... | reverse complement strand
CGCAGCCTTCTCTTCTTCAGGCTGAACAAGCCCAGCTCCCTCAGCCTCTCCTCGTAGGGCAGATGTTCCAGTCCCCTCATCATCCTTGTAGCCCTCCGCTGGACTCTCTCCAGTAACTCTTCATCTTTCTTGAACTGAGGAGCCCAGAACTGGACACAGTACTCCAGATGGGGCCTCACCAGGGCAGTGTAGAGGGGAAGGAGAACCTCCCTCGACCTGCTGGCCACACTCTTCTTGATGCACCCCAGGATTCCATTGGCTTTCTTGGCAGCCAGGGCACACTGCTGGCTCATGGACACTGGAGAATTATTCAGATATGAAAGATGAGACCTGTCTAATAAGAAGTCATTACACATTCAGGTCCTTCAAAGCCTGAGACCAAATTCCAAGTAGCTTTGCCTGTGGAAGACATGAATTCACTTCAAGGAACTTCCTGAAAGCAGAGGGCTCTTCTAGAAATCATGAGTTCTTGAAAATCTTTGTAAAATCATGAGTTTTACGTTTGGCGTGTAAATTCACACAAACTTTTAAGAATTGGATGGGCCACTGGATGCAACAGTGTTGTGGGGATGTCCAAAATCAGACGCATAAAACCAAGCCAACAAACTTAAAAACTGAGTCTGTAGAGAGAAATAAATCTGTCTCCGGCTGCAGGCATTTTGTTTTAAGGGGAGAGGGGTCAGGAAGTTGGCAGAGCTGGTGGTGAGGTTTGTTTGCATATTTTTTTACTCTGCTTCTGTTTTGTCCGTTTGTTTTAAGTCAACCTCTATTCTTTGAGGTTAAATAAAACACCAGATTTTTGCCTGAATACATTTCCAGTCTTCAAGGTCCTCTCAGATCTTCTAACAAAGAATTGTATGAGAACTTGTATCAGGTAGAAGGACTTATATCTAATAAGATCGATTTTAATTAAAATATAAAGTAGCTGTTTCACACCATAGTGCTTATTTCCCCTCACAGCACTTGCCCCTTCTGCTCTATTACCATCATGGTCATTTACAGATATGAGACACAAAGAGAATGCCAAAATACTGTAGTTCCTGTGGTAGGGATTGTAAAAAATGTATCTACTAGCTCCTAACTCCCAAAACTTAAAGTCAGAATAATGAAACAAAACAGGAAATAAAAAAAAAAAAGAAATATAATTTCCCCCTTTCTTAGGTGCAAAGACTTGATGTCCAGACCCTTGCAAGGGGGTTAGACTGGTAACAGCAAGAACTGCGCTCTGCTCATTTACATACCGTCTCAAGGCTTTGGCCAGCAGACCAACGCTGCAATTTTTAGTCTCCTTATGATCTTCTTCAGAAGATCACTTCATATCGCATCTTTGGGATTTCTGCTGGATCCCAGCCTGCCTCAGTTTAAAGCTCCCTTGGAACAGGCAACGTTCTGCCAAGCAAATACCTCCAGGGACAGCCAACATGAAGCACAGAGATAATGATACACATTCGGAAAGTGTGTTGTGGTTTGGAGCACGGGAAGGAGAAGCTGCCAAAGCTTTTGCAGAGTCACAAGGTTAAGTCATCTCTGCATGGAGACTCTCAGAAAAACACAGCAGAGCAATAATCCTTAGAGGCAGCAGCCTAAGGACCACTGCTGCTCAGCCTCTCAAATAAAGACTATCCATGCAGGAGCATAAAAGTATATGCTGTTTAAAATGTACAAACAACATTAGTTCACTTGCTGTGCACAGTGAGCATCCTTCTACCCAAGGATGAAATTGCTGCTCAAAGATTTTTGCTTTTGTATCACTGACAGAGCAAGATACATGCTGTCATCTCCTTGCTGGGAGGCCTCTGTCTCCCTCTCGGTTACCATACTAGGGGAAAAAAAACGAAAGAAGGTGAGGCGAGACAAATACAGTTGTTTCGATTAATTTAGTCCTCTCTCCTTATCGTCCAGGAAGGAAATGATAGAACAAGAAGAACTATTCAAGAAAGACAAAAGGGAACTGCAAAGCAGGACTTCAGTGAGGATGCACTACAAAAACAAAGATGAAGTTTCGTAGGGGCACACAAAAACATTGGGCAGGAGAGAAACAACTAAGGTAAAGCAAACCAATCCTGATATTTTCCCTAAGTACATGAATATGAGATGGTCACAGAATAACAGAATGGCTTGGGTTGGAAAGAACCTTAAAGATCATCTAGTTCCAACAACCCTCCTGCCATGGGCAGGGACACCTTCCACTACACCAGGTTGCTCAAAGCCCGGTCCAACCTGGCCTTGAACATTGCCAGGGAGGGGGCAGCCACAGCTTCTCTGGGCAACCTGTGCCAGGGCCTCACTGCTCTCACAGTACAGAATTTCTTCCTTGTATCTAGTCTAAATCTCCCCTCTTTCAGTTTAAAGTCATTCCCCCTTGTCCCATCACTACATGCGCTTGTAAAAAGTCCCTCTCCAGCTCTCTTGCAGGCCCTTCAGGTGCTGGAAGGCTGCTACAAGGTCTGCCTGCAGCCTTCTCTTCTCTGGACTGAACAGCCCCAACTCTCTCTGCCTGTCCTCATAGGAGAGGTGCTCCAGCCCTCAGATCATTTTTGTGGCCCTCTCTGGACCCGCTGCAACAGCTCCATGTCTTTCCTGTGGTGAGGACTCCAGAGCTGGATGCAGGACTCCAGGTGGGGTCTCACCAGAGCGGAGCGGGGGGGGGGCAGAATCCCCTCGCTCGCCCTGCTGGCCACGCTGCTGGTGATGCAGCCCAGGATACTGTTGGCCTTCTGGCTGCGAGCGCACATTGGTGGCTCATGCTGAGCTTCTCGTCAACCAGCACCCCCAAGTCCTTCTCAGCAGGGCTGTTCTCAATCCATTCTCCACCCAGCCTGTAGTTGTGCTTGGGACTGCCCCGACCCATGGCCGTGGAAGACATCTGCATGCAACCTAATGCCCCATATATGCATAACCTCCCACATACTGGGTGCCAAACAATTGCCTGAGTGCCTGTCCCTGCCCAAAGTCAAAGCTTCCAGCACTTCCCAGCATCAAGTCTCCTAACTTACTATAAAAAACCATGTTAAAAAAGGTTAAGGATCGAATGTACTCTATACATAGACCCACTGAGGTTACTAAAAAATGAAAGTAGCTTAAATGAAAACAAAAGCAATTCTGGCCAGATGTCCGGGAAAGCCTTCTAACTAGAAGAGTAACAAAGGACTGCAGCTGAGAGCTGGAGCTCTTGGGAGGCTCCTTTAGCGGAGGTTTTCAAAAACAGATCAGACCAAAGGAACCTGTATACAATGAACCACGTATTTGTGACCATGCCCTCTTGTAATGTCATTCACTATAAATTGACTATATATCCTATTCATCTAATTCCCTTCTACTGCTCTTGCTCTACAGAAGCAATCCTAGCCATTGAGAAATTATGACTTTACCTTCCAGGAAAAAAAAAAAAAATCATAACAGTTGCTTTAATTCTGAGCTTCCTCACAGAACTATGCAGGCTTACTGGTTTTAGGAGTCGGCAGGGTTCATGCTTTTGAATGCCTCTCTGCAACCATGGCAACAAAAAGTTTAAATTATTTTAAATGAAAGCAAGAAAGAAATTCCATGACTTTGGATCAACAAAAACCCAAAGTAAAATCCACTATAAGAATCAGACTGTAGCCCAGCAGAATTGAAGTCTTCCAGTCAAATCTGAGACCCTTTGAGATACACATGAAGCTGAACTACCACTAGCACAACCTGTTCAGGCTCCTAGCCAACAGCAAACGAAAGGTAATGCAACTAAATCCTCTTACTGCATTCTAAACTAAACTGAACTACCAAATATTTGCTATTAATGCACATGGATAGCTAGCAGAGCTGAACACTTACCAGCTCGACCATGTGCCCAAACCTTTCGACAGAAACTTGCAAGGATCAGCAGAGCCCACAAATACTGCATGCAAGTAAAAGATTTAGATACTGCATCCAACTGGAAAATTTCATTCTAGATAGGGTAACACCTCTACCTGAATTGCAGAACTTTCAGCTCCATGTCACTACATAAATGACTCTGTGACAGTCAAACCTTCCTTTTGAAATACAGTTCTAATATGTGAAGAATTACAGTATTGCTTAGAGGCAAGCATTTCTTTGTGTCAGCAGCAGCTGTTCCTTAAAACTGTTAAATCCACATTTAATTATCTGGGATTGATTGTTTATTAAAAATACAGACTCAGCAGCATGAAATCCTCTATATTCTGTTTCTCGCATTGAATAAGAAAATGCCAACTCACAATGTTAAGATGCTGCTTCCCAGCTTCAGCTCATGGGTCTAGCTCTCATGCACCAGGCATCATAAAGGCAGCTCGATGTTAAGTGATACTGTTGTACTGATATTTACTCTGTAACTGGTAATTCCGGCCTTGAGACAGTTTTTCAGAATTACCCCAGTGCCAAGCACGGTCTTTATAAAAGACTTTTGAAAGACTCTAATGCAAGCACCTGAATACTTTTCAAAACAAGTATCATGCCTGTATTCTTTGTGTACAATTCCAATCCTGCCTATGATTATGTGATACAAGATAATCCCCATTGACATCAACAGGATCTTCCTCCCAACATCAGATCCTTCCAATTTCTTTTTTTTCAGATGCATGATTTTTCTCTGTTTTGATTTGAATTTTTTTTGCTTTGATACAATATTGCTTAAATGACATTTAAGATAATCCAACAAAAGATTTTTTTCTCCTGTAACAGACCATGTGTGAACTGACTAAATCCTAACCACTGACTTGACTTATTTTGGCCTAATCAGCTGCTGAAGCAAGAGCACAAAATCAGAACAAACCTTTGTTCAAAATAAAAAAAAAATCCTTTTAAGCAGATCCAGACCTCTATCTAAATGAAGCAGATTAAGGAAAAAAAAAAATCAAATCACAAAAATCATCTGTTCCACCAGGGTTCAAACAACCTGATATTTCACCATTACATTTTTTCTGCTCTAACCCTTAGTACAGATATATATATACACACACATAGGTTTCAAGGTGCTTTAACCATCTCCAACATATTCCATTTCTGACAAGTGAGTAGCCTATACAACATCAGCACTATCATAACACGTAGCCAAACAGACTACAGGTAGATTGTATTATTTTTCCCCTGTGTGAAAGCACATCCAGTCAGCTAGAAAGACAATTTTTGCATGCAGAAAAATTCTTGAGGTTTGGGGATTTGATGGGCTGGCCGGGCTGATGGATTGATCAAACGGGTTTGATAGATTGTGGGTTCTGTGTCTTGATAAGGTCAGTACTTACTGTGGAACTACCTGCTAGGCCTTTGGCAGATGAGCTACCATTGCAGCTTTGTGTTACAGATGCTTAAAATCTTCGGGCTTGCCTCGAAAACTTCTTTAATTCACGCTGCTCCTGGAACGACACCGTACCTCCCTCCCAGCCTGCCCCAGGTAAGGGCGGTTGAGCTGCTAATGCTAACCTATTACCTTTCTCACTTAAAGAAAGCTTAAGCTAGGCAAGTACAAAATTATTTGTATTGGTATAAACTGTTTCCATGCTGTTTCACCTTTATCATTTTTCTGCGATGAAAACAGAATGCCCTTACAACCAAAATCATGACTGCCGTGCAAGAACTGGATACACATCAGTCCCCAGCTACCCATAACACGCACTTACAATGTGGGGCAGAAACCTGGTGCAATTTACCCACAGCAGAATTCTGCCAATTTACACCACCAGGGCAACAACCCCAGACTGATCAGCTATTCCACTGCCCAGAGACAGTACTCCCAGAACTGACAGCTGGGCCCCTCTTCTCCACCCCAACCTGCTCCCCTCCCACACTCACCCACTTGCTCCCTCCCATACCGCTGCAGCCCTGGAGGGAGATCTCTCTGGGGCAGGGCCTGCTTTCACCTTGGCTGTCTGCGAAGCACTTTGATGTTTTAAGGCGTGCTCAAGCGCTACCTTGACTAAAACATCTCACTCCACAAAAACTCCAGCCCCAGCTTCGTGCAGGAGGAAACAGCTATACACTTGCAAAAAATAACCTAAATCTACGCATCATGAATGCTGGAGCATAAACTAACGGAGTTAAAGGCATTGTTTAATTCAATGTTCAGTCCCTTCTTCCAGACTGAAAATGGCTAGTGCTCCTGACAGAGCGCGAGGCTTCCTTTGTGTACACGCAAAACAATCGCTGCTGCAATTTCCTTTAAACCATTCTTCTGGTTCCCCCCCTCCTGCTTCAGACTTACAAGAGCTAAGAAGAATCACCCTTTTCCCAGCACTATGATTTTTATTTTTTTTTCCTTTTTGGAAGCCCGTATCGAATAGAAAAAGCCCGTATCAGGCCAGTCAGGTTTCCTGTTCCCCCGTACCTGGTCCTAACTGACTTCAAAATGCAAGCATATTTGTATGCACAGTGAATTTCGTGGCAAACACCTGCTTCTTAAAGGCGCTGTACATGCTGCTAGCTCCTGTAATTTACTGCTTCAGCACACTCTTTTGCTTCATTTTTTGTACACTCAGAAATCAATGTTCAAAATTCAATTACACTACAGTTCAAGTGATTTTTCTTATCCCATATACCTTCTGTATGCAAGAAAAGGAATATGATGCAGAGCAAGCTTGAGAAACTAGGTAATAAGCTGCAGCCTGTTAGATGTCCTTCTTCTTACAAATAACAGTACTAAGTCCATCTGCTCTATGTGGTGAGATTTATATAGGAAAAAATGCATATTAAAATGAAGAACCCTAATTCACTCTAGGCATAGGCAGATGAAACTCCACCAATTTCAATAGAAATACATCAATGCACTGACGGATTAGATACAAACACACACAGAGGATAATCACCTGAAGTCAAGCATGGAGATGGGCATAGCATACATTTATATAACTTTGAAAGACAGGTGAATGCAGTAATGAACACTGGCTTGTACTTTTGTGACTTTACACGTGCACACTTAACCGTCAGTAGAACAGGCATATAAAAACTCACCTGTTTTGAACCATCATCAAGAGAATCATCAAGAGAAGACACACGGTAGGATTAAATAATGCCAAAGAAAATTTCCTTTATCCTTCTGCTTTTGGAGTTTCTCCGGGTGTAGTATTTGATTATAAGTTCCGGATTAATATTCTTGGAGGGAGGGTTCCACACACACAATACATGTATGTCACATGCAGCAACAAATGTATTTCTGTATGCTGCCCTACAGCAAAGCTTCAACCCTGACCTATGTAATACTCATGGACAAAAAATAAAATTAAAAAAATAAAAATCAGAAAATCAAGAAAATAGAAAATGTCATGGCGTCAGATATAGACTATGCATTCCTCCCCCCAAACTTCTTAATTTCACCAAGACCCGTCCATTTTCTGTACAGAAATGCACACAATTTCAAAAATAAACCTATTATTTTTCTGACGATCCATGATGGCTTTTGTTCACGTGCTCACAAAGCAGCAGACATCAGAAACAAACACGGTTTGTATTGCAGTTTGTCTTTAAACAAAGACTTCAGGAGACAGTTTGTGAAATCTGCTTCTACAGCAGAATTTTCTCAGGAAAGTGGAAATAGAGGAAAAAACAGATGTTAAGATCATGGACTCAAGATTCAGTTGTGAAAGCAACAAACAGTTTTCATGCTCTAAACAGTCAGACTCAAGATCTGAACACTGATGAAAGGCCAAAGATGAGTAAGAAAAAGTTTAACTTTCATTTAAAAGGTGGAAAGTTTACATGTTTCTTTTATGTGAACAACATCTAACGTCCTCATACAAGATCTAACGCATTTTATTTTCAGCGTCATCATTACTAATTGAGCCTGCTCACAGAAAAATTTGGTCCAATTTGGCTCCTCTTGAAGTTGGTGCCAAAGCACACCAAAACACCTACTGTCTTCACTGGAATTGAAACTGGGTCCACAATTTCAAGTATTCCCAAATCAGGGAAAGGCTTTGGTAACTCACTCTTGCTTTCACAAGACAAAGGAATGTTATTACAAAATTGCTGCTTGAGGAAGAGAATTGGCTTTTGCAGAACAGCCCAGGGACACTGCAGCAACAGCTGAAGGAATCACAAGGCCAAGAGCACTTTCTTAATAGTAGATCTCATCCATACCTATTTGGGGCATTGGGAGAGCAGAGCATATCCCCCATTTTTTGAGAAAGACAGTGTGTAGAGGTGATTTTAAAGGCACTACAGTTTGTCAAGCCACAACACAGAAAAACAAAAGACTACTCAAAATAATCCAGAATAAATTTTGTACCTGCGAAGGACACCAAAAGCTTTTGTTTCCAAGTATGATCCCATAGCTTTAGAGCTCGCTATGTTCCAGGTGAAGAACACACATATGGAAAAGGGAACTGAAGTCGTCAGCCACCTTAAATGTTATACATGAAAAGAAAAGGCATATGGGCATGTGTTCTGGAACATCTAGGTCCTGCTGAGGGACTTTTAGAGAGAAAAGAATAGGGGGAAGAATACGGCTGAACAATCTGACATCACTTCAAAACAGACGGAAAATATTTGATCTTTTGAATTTAAGGGCCTTATTCCATCCTGAAAATATTATTAAAAAACATCTTTAAGCCCTCCTCTACCTAAAGCAGCCAATGCGAATCAAACCTAAAAAGCTGAGGGCAAGTCAGGCCATCCACACACCTCTTCAAAAGGTTCCACTACAAGGTCTTGTGGCTTTCTTCCCTTCCTTCACAGAAGAAACTGCGATAGGAGAAAAGTCTTTTGCAAGTGTAACCATGCTGTCAATTTGCATCTCTCCTTCTTTTGCCCAGGGCCTTTTTCTCCAGATCACCACTACTGAACTTAGGCTACCTTCCTCCCATGACCCCTTCTAAAAGTGTTCTTCTTTCCTCTGAAGGGAGATCCAGGCACAACTGCCAGGACCATTTGCTGCACGGTTCCCAATATAAACTGTTTGGTTTCAGTCATTCAAGCCAGTCTTCAACACCACCCAGGAATGCATGAGCCTTCAAAGCACCCCGATACATATCACTCACCCCACACAGTCATGCTATGACAATCAGAATTACGACAGTCTGACACTCCACTTTCTTTTACTCTGGCATATTGAATAAACAAACCAACCATACAGACAAAAGATTGTCAGCATCAAGCAGACTTCAAAGGCCCCCCCAAGGGGGAGGTCTGGGCTATGTGCAATGCAGCGTAGATGTGGCCAGCTGCCCCACTCAGCCTGAGATGCAACAGGTTCCTTGCACTCCCTCCTGTTGTCTTCCCAGCTAGTACAGACACGGCCCCAGAAAACCGCAGGAAACAAGAATCTGATGGTTCCTCAGCATAAACAAAAACTGAAAAAGCAGTACCAGTCAAGGGCTTTCTAGTCCCATTTGGTTCTGACCTATGACTTCCTTTCACTTCAACAGCCTTGATGAGAAAATTACACAACTTTATACATTGTTTATGCCACAGGCAAATAGGTAAGACCACTGAAACAGAATTAGAGCAGAGACACGGCCTAGCAGAGTATTCTTCTGCCTCTGTTGTTGGCCAGCCCCAGCCAGTTTTGAGGACAGCTTAAGATGTCCCCAGCAGGAAGACATGGAGAGTCTGCTTTTGTATTACGTGTAATACCAATATACAGAGATTACCTCTTTTCAGAAGGGATATCCAGCCACTGGCTTCGAGTTGTAAATCAGTGCTGAACTCACTCCTCGTTACTCACCTAAGTGTTCTTCCTCATTTTTTTAATTCTGAGTAGCTAGTTTCAACAGATTCCTGTGGTACTCACACATTGCATAAAAAAATAGGGTATTTTCCTTTATGGTTCCAAATGTAGCCCCTTATACAGACAACTCTTGTTTTGGTATTCTGAGGTGAAAAAGAAGTACAACCCATTGCATTTCTTCCAGCCACCACTCATCCACCAAATGGGAAATAAGTTTGCCGCAGTTTTTTTACACTGTGACACTGAGAATCTGAATAAAACTGATGAACAAAAAACAGAACTGTAATTTTTCCTTATCTAACTTGTTTAAAAGATTAACAATAAACTACATCTTCAATATTTAATAAACAAGAAGTATTACTATAAAGTATTTTTGCTGACACACTACAAATAACCTATTCTCAGACATAAATGACAACTTACAGTCAAATATATAGTATGTAGAAAACAAGAATCAGGTACGGTGTTTTTTATCTGGACGATCTTTCTTCTGGCTCCTACAAGAGGCTCAACTGCCTTTAGTTCTGCAAAGTGTTAAAGCATGTGCTTACATACATTAGTAGCCATGCCAAATTTTACCACTAATTACATAGGGAAATTGCCATTTTCTGCCTTCCAAATACTTTTCAAGCAATTGAGATATAAAAGATCCTCCTTTTCCATTACCAAAAGGCATTCTGTCTCACGCAGCCAAAGAATTTATCCCTCATTGCATTCAGTTCTCATTTTCATGAGAACACAGGAAAAAGAGTAAAGTGCTGAGCCACTTATTATCAAACTGATTGACTCAACCACTTATGGATTTTACCCACATACCCAAAACTTCAAGAACTACGGGAAGACAGAGTGTCTACTTCTCTGGCTTATACAGAGACAGTTTTAACCCTGCAAAGTTTAAAAGGTAAACACGGACAAATAAAAAAGTACATGAACCATACAAAATATAGCCCACTTTTTCTTCCACATTAGTAACTATCCATGACTATAACGACATTATTGTATGTTTTAAACACAAAAGGAAGGAGCCATTGGATTTCACAAAATGTAAAGGATTCCCCTCACTAAAGATAACTTACACAAATACCTGATAGGAGGGAGGGTCTGCCAGTTGTATGTACTTCCCTCCTATCACAGTAAGACAGAAAAAAAAAAATCACTAGGGGCAATGAGAAAGAAGGATTTTTTTAAAAGGAATCCTTACAAACCTCTGAGACTTCTAACAACCAAGCTTTAACGTAACGCCCCTGGTACTACAGATTAATGATGCATTCAACTCACTGAAGATTTCCATGAAGAATGATCAAAAAATCCCTACACAGGTATTTTAAATCTTAGTTGCTATTCTCAGTAATGATGATTTGTACTATAAACTCAAAGAAACTACTGAGGTGACTTTTTTGCCGCTCTGGAAAGGTACTACTAGAATTACATTTCATTTCACAAAAGGTCTTCTCCCTTGTCATCACCGCATTTATTTTCCTCTCTCACTCATATTCCCAGTTGTTTCTCTCTCTATCAATTTCTAACCTTCTTTTCCTTTCCTCAAATCAAAAAATGCAAATCTACTGGCTGCCTTACTGCTGCCCGCGTTCCCTTACACACCTCAGACTGGACCATCCCGACTCATTTTCTTACAGGCAACATCTGCTTCCCAACAAGTCACTAAGCACAGTCTGCTTCTGACCACAGGGACAACAGGCAAAACAAGTTATGGCATGTTTATGCTGATAATGAAATTCTAGCTTTAAAAAAAAAAATCAGTATTTATGGTCACAAACAAAGCAATACAGCCTTCTACCAGAGAGAAAATAGCACATTTTCCACTTGGCAAAACAGGCAGGTTCCCCTCTTAATGCTGCGGTAAAACCAAAGGGGCAGAGCTCTCTTTTTGCAATGTTTCTATTGGTCTTCCACTTCTAAATAATAGAATGGGTTGACCCCAAGCATGTCCCTTTGACCTTAGTGCCTACAGTGTTCAATCATCCCCAACACAGGATGCAAAGAAGAAGTGGGAACAAAAGCACAATCAATACTGGAATTACAGTCTTCATTTTAAACGACGAGATTAAATTGGTATGCAGCAAGCAGAAGATCTGATCAAAAAGGTAGTATCTAAAACGTGTACTAAAAATGTAGTCTGCAAAATTCTGATTATTCCCTTACAAACATCTCACTTTTGAATCAAATGCAGCTAATATAGCTGTTCTATCATAACAAAAAATAAGTCCTCCTGAGGAAAAAAAGAGTTTAAATGAAAAAAAAAAAAACAAGCCCTGACAAGAATGCAGAAAGCAGAATGCATCAGTAATATCTCATCTGTCCACCAAAAATATGGGTATCAGTAATGATGCAACATGACCAACACATGACCTTATTTTCTCACACGTGTTCAATACCATCTTGACAATAGCTATTTTAGAGTGTGAAGTGACAGAACACTATAGCTTCTTAATGAATTATCTTGCTGAAGCACCTTTCAAATTATTCAGTCTCTTCAAGAGTTAGCCTCACATCATGTGGCAATTTTCAGCAGTTTTCTTTCTTGAGGGGAAGAGTTGCAATTATAAAGCTGAATTTTAGTTTAAAACTTTAATAAACTAAAATAAATAAAATATCAACAGATGGTATTTAACCATACCAAATACTCTAATATAAGAAATGCTCAAACCAAGTTACAGAAATCCAGAAGTGTTTAATAAAAAGGCCTCCTCACAGAGCTTACGTTTGCCCTGGTTATATTAAGAAACTATTGCTTATTGAAACCCAGCAAAAGAGACCCCTCTGACAATATTATTACTCAAATCTCAGGTTGACTAAAAGGTAACTTCATTTAAAAGTTAATGGATTTCCTTCTTGCTGTCATGCTGGTTTCATTAATTTAGTTAAGTGCACCTAGGGAAGACAAAGTGTCTCAGTGTTCATTTATTTTATGGTTGTTCCCTGGTGTATTCAAAATTACTGGTCTCATCTGTAAAGATACCAGTGAAATTACTAATCTAATTCAAATATGTGACAGTAATTTTGAGAAGTGATTAATCACAAGGCTCATGAGCCCTTTTGTTGCTTTCCTTCTTTTTTAATGACAATTGTACACTATTTCAGTCCATTTTTAGAGAACTGATATAGTGCACAATTCCACATGCACCATCTTCTACTCAGTGTGCAAGCAGATGACTATTTTATACCCCTAACAGAAATTTAAGAACAGCATCGTTCTACTGTGGACGTGCTATGGAGTATCATTAATCTACATTTTTGCTAAAATTTTTTTTGTTGCTTTTGTTACAATCCTTAGATGTATTCTATCTATGACATTATAGAAGAAAACATGTACTTATTTACACTTCGAGCTTGGCAATGCTATCTGCTTACTTTTCCTGCTGCTGTGCAAAACATGCACGTAGAACACTTTGGCTTTATAAAGAAAAGAAACTATGAGATTGCCAACAAGACTTAGAATGGTATCGGTTTTTCTAAACGCTCTTTTTAGTGGTGTTTGCTTTCTTAATTTTAAAATGCATTTTAAAAGAAATAGGTGGATTTCAAGATTGTGTCCTTTTAACCAACACATTTTCTATTAGCTGTTCTTTTCAAAACAATATTCTGACTATCTAGAAGAATCTGCCTTGAAAGTATCTATTAGCCAATACCAAACAGGGCAAATGAAAGAATGTGATTTAATATGCTTGCACTTTTATATTACAGTTTAGTAATTACTGTAAGTGGTAAGCAAATTACCACAGGTGGAAAGCAACTGCAATCTACCACTGAAAAGATTTTCAGGATTTCTGAAACAGAGCTGCAAAATTAAGAAAAAAAATCTCACAGCAAGATGTTTTCCTTTTTAAAAAAATGTAGAAGTATAAAACAGCAGAAATCACTATCGGAAAGAGTACATTCCATATTCACACAGCAAATGACTACCGATTTGGCTTTTGATGCCAACTCTCAACTAGAATAATTAACACGATGTAAGAACTTTCTATCTATAGGGCTCTATTTCCTGCTGACATGTGCATTCACCAAGCACTTTCACCCAGGACAAAAACAGGAGCCTACCATTCTCATATTGACTCCTTGGAGTCCCCAGAGCTAAATTAGCTTGATCCAAAAGTGCACCCCACATTTTCTGTATATACTAAATTTTGAAGGCATGAAGCCTGGAACATTTTTAACTCCTAAGATTCAAAAAAAAAAAAAAAAGCCTACAACAAACTTCACTAGAAAGTGAAAAAAAGAAGAATAATGCCAGAATAATCCCCAGAAAACTTTCTAAGAAATTATACGTTTGCCTACTTTTACATATCTTACTAATCATATTACCAATTATTCCTTAAGTTTCTTAACAACATGTATCATATTCTGATAAACCCACACTTGTTTTTCACACATCAAGTCATTTAACACAGTTCCTAGTCTCTGTCACTCACTATTTCAGGTATTTTTGTGTGTGTGTTTTTTTGTTTATTTTTTTAAACCATGTTGAAGTCTGCTTTTAGATTGTTGCATCCAATTTGGTCAAATTCTCAGTAAATCATCATGAAGAAAGATCTGTCTGCTTATTTCCCAGATCAAAACCACACACTTTCTTTGGAGAATGAGTGCCTTACACAGAGATCTGACCTTACAAACCATGAAATGCATCTCTGTGTGGAGGGCCACACAGCCCTGTATACCACTGAAGCACCAATCCACACTTTAACATACCAAGTGATATGGTGACCAGAATATCACTGTTACGTGGTACTAGCTAATAAAATGATGTTAACAGAATCTTCCAGGAAGAATTAGCATATCTACCCTATTCATCACTTTTCTTGTAACAAAACTTTGCTCTGGGCCCATCACACATGTCAGATTAAATAGGACTTAGCACAAAAATAGTGCTTAGAGAGGAATTTCAAAGAATACTTCAAAAATGCAATGACCAGATGGCTTGAGACTAATCAGAGAGCTTGCTCACTGGAGAAGTAGCTAATATTTTTTTGAAGAACTTCACTCCACCCACAGAGCTACAAACACAAAACAGAGATGTCTCATAACATTTTAACTTCTTCAGGAAAAAGAAAACAAACATTTGCCTTTAATAATGTTTTCAAGAAAAATAAGTAAAAGAGTTGCTAAATTCCTGTTGCATCGCCACTGCAGGATGGCTGCTCTTTCTGAAACACCTGATCACACACAGGCCTCACAGCAGTATCTTCTAAGGGCCTACAAAGGTTTCCTTTAGCTCCAACAAGTTTGTGCAACAAGGCACACCAATTTCCTTCAGCCAGGACAATTACTCCAATTCTTGGCTGAAAGTGCCAGTTCTGCCCTCCTCCAGCCATGAAGCGGATCAGGGCACCGATCCAGCTGAACACTAACCCAGCAGAAGGCAAACCAGTGGCTACCCTTCAGCTGGATGCGCGCTGCTCTTCACAAGCAAACGCTTCTGCAAGTACAAGGTAAGGGAGAACACAATGGTGGAAACCACTAACTAGGGGAGCACTATGCAGTTCCTTGCTGTAGGCTTTCAAAGGCTCATGAAGCTACAGTGCTGGGGTGTGGTTTCACCTCATAAAGAAGAAAAAAACCAGGCTGCTACAAAATGGGAGATTCTCCTTTCCGTGAAGTTCCCTGCTGTGCAGCATCAGTTCCTACCCCAAAATGTTAACAAACTACTACTTTTCTCTCAGATCCTCACACTATTCCAACAGACTCTATGTCTGCTCCATGGTTAGATCCAAGACACAGAAGGAGCAAGTTGGAGGGGTGAAATCTTCAGCATCATACTACATTCAGATCACACCAAGAATGGCAGGAAACCACACCCTCCTCTCAAACTAGATGGTTCCCAATGCTCCAAGTCACGCGTTCTTAAAAAGAAGTTACATCCTCAGACCCTTTCTTTCCCATGGGACATTAATTTTTACCAGACACTGCACAAACCCGTCGCCTTCCAGCGTTTGGATTCACTAAACTAACCGCAGGACCATTACTGCAGGTTATTCTTTTGATATACTTCTTCCGTGACTGCACATTTACGGGCAACAAAAGCATACACACACGCGTAGCATACACAGCCCCTTCCGCACATATAAAGGTAAGTTTTTCAGGAGTGGCTAAACTTAGACTTCAAAGACCCTGTGCAGGTACCAAAATCCAGTGCCACAGTGATTTGCTTACTCCTCTGTGCTAAGCACGGATTTACGAGCCTATTTGCAGGCAGTTGATTCAGCAAAGCCTGACAATTCTCAATGCACGCAGAGCTGGTAGCACCGCAGATTATAGTTAAATTTATGTCGTTAGACTCTCTCTTCCCCCCCCCTCCCGCTTTGGCTTTTCCTTTCTGCAGTTGCTTCACCAAACTTCAACCACTCCAGCTGAAACACACAGGTGTACAGATTCTTGTTCTTTGGTTGTCTTGGGCAAAACAACAGCTCAGCCCTTTCCAAGAATAAATTTTAGAAGAACTGATTTTTTTTTTTCTTCTGTTTTTTCTTTTTTCCTGACTCAACACTGAAACCGCGTTCTCACGTCGCTAACAAATCCAAGCCCCCGGCTTCGCGAACGAGGGCTTCAAGTGCCCGAGACATGCCATCTGCTGTCACCAGGCTTCACCGAACAGGACCATGTTAAGGACCTTCAGAAAAAAATCCCTCAGCTTTCACACGCTCTGCCAGGGCTCATAAGCGCCGGGCCGCCCACCACCCCGCAGAGCCCAGGGCAGCCGCGCAGCTCCGGGCAGGGCAGGCAGGGAGCGGGCGCCGGAGGCAGAGGGGGCAGGCAGCGGCTCCACGCCGCGTACACACCCGCCTTTTCCTTCTCTTTCCTTCGGCGGCACGTACAGAAATCCGCCGGTGCCCAGCTGCGCAGCGGCCGGCACCCGCCCGTCGGAGCGAGCGTCTCCCAGCGCAGCCTCCACAGCCAGCTCTGCCCCGCCGGCACCCGTCCTCCCCACTCGTCGCTCCGTCCCCCGACCCCAACCGGAGCTGCGACGTTACTTCCCACCGCCACCACCACCCCGCGGGATGCCGAAAACCCTTTTTCCGACCGCCGCGCTCCCTTCCCGGCTGCCGAAGCGCGGCGGGGAGGCAGAGACGGCGCGGCGCGGCCCCGGG
>Ga0065711_1040693_pt1 | contig 16760 bp, 11 predicted proteins | sample Hoacrofraction12_FD_59098 | JGI IMG/M metagenome (GOLD analysis project Ga0065711, IMG submission 59098) | Hoatzin crop microbial communities from Cojedes, Venezuela - Epithelial fraction 12 v2 (version 2) | ecosystem: Host-associated > Birds > Digestive system > Esophagus > Crop | place... | reverse complement strand
GGGGGGGGGGGGGGAAGGCTGATTTTTTCTTACCAGGGATGCTGTCAAGTGATTAGATACAATCTGAAAATACATAATATCTAGCTAAAATTATTTTTCTAGCTCCTTAATGTAGCAAACAGACCTGACAGTGTGAACAGTCAGGTTGGAATTAGTATATATTTTAACATAACTTCTGCAACAATTTATGTGACAGTGTAATGTGTACTTTGATCCTTGAAGTCTTCACTAAAGTTTGTAGATACTGAGTAGCTGTCTAGTTCAGTCAGAAGTCTAGATGTGGCTTAGGACTCACGAGATGAGATTCTGTGATCTGTGTTATGCACCGCTTCATGTTCTTACTTGAAGATTGTTTCATATTATCCTCAGCCAGACGTGGATAACTCTGTTCCACAACTAGAGAAGTGAGGGATTGTGCTGCTGGATCAGATGAAGCAGGTGTTCATCTTGGTTGTGACTTTGAAAGTGACTGAAGCTTTGAAAGTGTCAGTCTCCCTGGCAGTTTCATGTGCATATCTGAATGGCAAAGGACTGACAAAAAGAAAGCTAAAAAGCTTGTTTTGAGATCGTTAACCTGGGACAGTCTTCTCACAAGAATGTTTTGCTTGCAGTTTAGCATACGTAGCTCGCTTCTCTGTCTGCTTCACATAATACAGTGGCCTTCTTGCAAATGGATACGCTGTTTGGATGAATAATTCTGTGTAGAACTGTGTTAGCTTAGTTCCATCTTGCAAAGTTTTGTCATCATGTGGTGAAGCCATAGGGAGTCCGTAGCAAGGGAGAAGGTAAAAAGGAAGTGAGAGCAACTGACTGTAAGTTGCTACATTGTAGTAAGCGGTGACTAGTTCCAGTGGTGACTTTCTCTACACCCTTAGTTTTGTGGTGTTAAAGGTAAATGATATGGACTAAAACCAGTACTAGTTTAGTATGAAGTGATGACATGTAACTTTTACAAATGGTACTTGTTCACAGATCTTTTGCAAAAATAAAGTTTTCTCATAAATTTTGTGCTAAGTATTTGAACATCGTGGTAAGCTTATGTTCTTTGATTTGTACTTTTTAGAAGGACAAGTATGCTGATTGCTTTGTACTTAGAGGGGACCCTGGGTTTACACAAAAAAGGACAAAGTAGCTCTTCTCCAGAAAAGACATAGCTGACTCCCCTTCCCCCCATCAAACAGAAATATAACCTGATTGCATATAAACAGTAGAAGTAAATATCACAGCATCTTTTTCATGACACTTCCCTATCTCCCACACTAGTGACCTTTTTAAGTTTTTGTTAGAAAGTGGTTTTGATGTGTTTTTTTCATTTCTTAAGAGACGAGGAATGTTATAAGAAAAAAATCCTACTTCAAGTCATTCTTCTCCTTTCTTGCCCCAAACAGATACACCTGTATCATGTGAAAGTATGCAGGCAGTAGCTCTGGAATAGGTTGTTGCAGTGTGGTGGGAGACTGTTCCCATTTATTAAAGCAGTTCATATGTTCACGATTGTCCTTGCTTCTTATAGTTCAGCTGTACTCATTTATTAAAGCAATAACCTAATTGCTTATACTAATTAAAGCCTGTTAGCAAAGCATTACAGTATTTAGGTCAGCTTTTCTTTACTGTCCTTTTGTGTTTGTGCCTCCTGTTCCTGGCATTTCCCAGTTGCTGCAGGTCCTCTTTTCAGACTTGCAGCATGTCAGCCTTCGTTGTGATGCTTGATGTTCTACTGCTGTCCTGATCTGCGTTAAACCGCCTGACCCATTTTCTATATTGTCATCCTGTACCACTAGTAAAGACAAAAGGCTGGCAAAATTCGAATAGCGTCTGTCAGATGTACATAACTAGACTGGTTTTAACTGGTCGAGCGTAGAGTGGGCAGTCTGAACTATCCTTTGATTGGAGTGACCTGTAGTTTGGTGTCAAGTTTGCCAGCCTGGTGAAGGTGCAGAGAGCGTTACTGTTGAGCAGAGGGGGAGGTTAGCCCACAGAAACTTTCTTCAGGTTCTCAAATCACTTGCTGCTATTTCCAGCCGTGTGTGAATATTTGGCATGGAACGCTGGATTGGAGTGAATTCTCTGTTGTAGGAGAGGGGAAGGATGAACTATGGGGTATGTAAAATGAACTGAACTGTTGCTTTCCTGCAGTTAATCCTGTTTTTTAGTGTTGGACCTTCTAAGTTGATACTTCCAAGATGCAGTGTTCTTGCGCAAATACAGTTTTGTAGACAAAACATTCTTCATGGGATAAGTGATGCATCTGTTGAGTCATGCAACTTGTGCCTTCCGTTCAGATACACTTTTAAACTATTTGACATGTAGCATAGAATTTGCCTGTGTAGCAGAACAACTTTTTATTAATTTATTTTAAATCTGTCCCACTCCATTCTTGAGGTGAATCTTATCCTCAGCTTGGCCATCGCTTTTACAGCTATGCTTTCTCTTCCATCTCTCATGGCTGGCTGTCCCACTCTTAATATAAAAATTCCACCTGGGATTTCATTCTAACATGTGAAATGGAACTTGTCTATTACCAACGGACCTGATGGTTGTTTCTGAGGATATTTTTCATCTTGCTGGAGAGGAAGATCTTGACATTTTGGAGAGAAACTGAAGCTTAGATTAGTATTTCTACAAGGAGGAGGAGAATATTTTTAAAGAAAGCAAGCTAGAAGCATGGAGGTCTCTTCCTCACATTGCTTTCATTATCAGTATTTGTCTTTTCTGGGAACACTTTTCTTGAGTTCGAAAATCGGCATGCTGTCTGAGTAACAGCTATAGAAGAAATTTATTTAAAGAAATGTTTTCATGTTGTCTTTTCTCCTATTAGGAAGTTCTTTCTGGAGTCGTGGTCATAACAAGTAAGGACACAGTCCAGCACCAAGGTATCTCATTAACAATGGAAGGATCAGTAAATCTGCAGCTCAGTGCCAAAAGTGTGGGTGTGTTCGAAGCTTTCTATAACTCTGTCAAGGTAAGACCTGTGCAGGTTAATATTTTTAGCACAAAACTTTTGTCTCTTCTCAGATTAAATCTTTCCTTCGTGGCTCTCGGGTAGTTACAGCACTTCATGGTATGTAAATGATAGACCGCAGAGAAATGCTCAGCATTATCTAGTGATATATGATGACCTTTTCAGGAGGAACTTGCACTGATTGGAGAGTTTCCTTTAGCGCTGAAATAAAGTAACATAAATAATATGGTTATTGGATGGTGCATTAAAGGGCCATGATTTAAAGAAAAATAATAAATTATGTGGTTTTTTCTTTTTTTTTTTTTTAAAGTGACTGAGTTTGATTGGACTTTAGTGCCAGATCAGTCGCTATCACAATAGTTTCTGCAGAGGCCATTGAGGTTGTGTGATTCTAGGCATGATACGGGAGCAGCACAGATTCTTCTGTGGAGTACAAGGCTGTGCACAGACTATTTGACTGCAGAGCTCCTGGAAGGCTTTTGTACTGCTCTCCACGTTTGGAAGTGTGGGGTTTGGCATCTAGCAGGGCACGTTGTCTCAGGCTCCACATGAACATGGCTGTACTGAGTGAAGCAGGGCTGGCTCTCTCTAGAGGTAGTACAGCTACATTTGCGAAACAGTTTGCTTAGGATAGCTTCAGTGCAGGGCCTTTTAAGGTCTTCATTTGTGTCATAGTTAATTTGTTTACAGTATGAATAATCTGCCCATAAATGATTGAAAACCAAAAAAACCCCAAACAGTAGAAGCAATAGTTTTTCTTATTCCAGTCTCGTAGAGGGAAGATCACAGTAAAACTCCAGAGAGAAAAGTGATGTAATCTTCAGGCAGGTTTCCCCAGTCGAATCATAGTTAACCATTGTTCCAGTGAGAGACTAGCCCTAAATACAGATCTTTAGGGTGGGAAAGGGCCAAGGAGAAGGTAGGAGGGAACAGCGAACTGCTCAACTGGTACACATACTTGTTGATTCCTGCTGCTACTGTTAAGGGTCATAATGTAGAAAATGGAACGCCACTTTCCAAAGCGTTGGAGACTCTGTTGTTTAGCTCTGTGAATATGCTTGGTCATTAGTATGATACAACCACAAAATCGATCACAAATTGTTTTCTTGAGGAAAGCATTCTTAACATTTATTTTCATTGTGAAACTGGAGAGCTGTGTGTCGTGAAGAAACACCCGAGTTCCTGGAAATTCAGGAAGTCTGTTAAAATTTAGTGGATGTTATTGGTTCTTCAAATGATGGGGTTGTCACTCTGCTTCAGCCTAAACCTTGTATTATTTATCTTTGCAGCCTATTCAAATTATTAACAGCACTATTGAAATGGTAAAACCAGGGAAACTTCCCAGTGGCAAGACAGAAATTCCGTTTGAATTTCCATTGCATGTGAAGGGGAACAAAGTTCTGTATGAGACATATCATGGTGTCTTCGTTAATATTCAGGTAAGGCAGTCATATCTGTAAACAAAATATGAACTTTTATTTTGTGCAGAATGTATTCTAAAGCATCTCTTACTCCATGGAAGCAGAGGATCGAGTTTTGTGATAGGGTTTTCTTTTTGTAGTGCAGTATGTTTTCTTTTGTCAATTTGAAGAACGGGCAGAAAGTTAGAGATCGTTTGAAGTAAGTAGCTTTTAAGCTTCCCTTTGTTAATACATCATTCTTCTGGTGTGTACTGTATTTTCTAGATGTAACTCAGGATTTAAAGTCATAATAAATGTTAACCTTTTAAGTACTAGTTTGTAGGTGGTTTCTAGTTGTCTTTTCCAGTTCCGATTTCTAGGAGTCAACACTTTCCACAGGTTGTAGCGCTTCTTAAATGTGTCAAAGGAACCATCCTGAGATCTCAGAATCCCATCAATATAGTGTTGCTTCTATAAAAATTGCTGTGATGTCTGTTCAGTTTTCTTTTCCAGCAAATTTGAGCTTTTAGTTTCAAATAGTTGGTGGTAATGAAATCGATCAGGTGTAACATGGGGTGTACAAGAGAGAATTAAAAGCATACTGGAAAGAGGGGCTTTGGGTTGAGAAAGATTAAAACTTATTTGTCACACTTATTAAATCCTGTACAGTTTTCTTACAGGGTCATCTTTCCGTCTAGTTCTGATTTGATTGTGAACGAAGTCGCATTTATCATTTTGTAGATAATCTGTGTAGTAGTACATGCGCAGATACAAGTGTGTGTACTGTTAACCTACTATCAGTGAGACTTTGTTAGAATGGTAGACAACCAATTACTGCTAATAATACTTAAAAATTAAGTGTACTGACTTACCAGATCCATTTTAAGACACAGGGCTAAATTCTACAGGAACAAAGCTACCTAGTGTTCAGAGTCTGTTTTACTGCATTTGTTTGTGAGAAGCATCCTCTGACTAGAGGAAGTCTTTCCATTGCTTATTATTTTAGGCCTTCTCTATGGAGCAAGCCTTTAAAGAATGATGGCATAAACAGAACAGTAACAAGACATCTTGCCTGAAATACCATTTCAGAACTACTGTAACATATATCTGATCCCTCCTTATGTTGTAGACAACTACATCCATTCATGAAAAAAGACAGCACCACAGTGTCCTTATGCTGAAAATAAATGTAGCTGTGTAATTTCATAATGATGACTCAAACCAAAGTGTTGAGAGCTTGTAGCATCTTAAAAACATGAGTTGTTTGCTTTCCTATGGAGATGGGTAGTAACGATTCCTGCCCAAATTTGTATGTACTACCTGCTTGTAACAGAATCTTGTGGAAACACGATTTTGAAATTTGACCTTTTTTGGTTAAAAATTGGCTTGCCATAGGTGGGTTCATGTGTTTGGGGGGGTTTTACAGAGTGGGTGGTTTTGTTTTTTTTTTTTTTTTAAGGAAAATCTTTCGTCAGGCATCTCTTGAATGTAAATATTGTGTTAGACAATGCTTTTTCTTACTGACGAATGTTTTTTAATTTGTGGGGTTGTTTTTCCTTCAAGGAAAATGTTGAAGGAGCCACTAAATGCAAAAAATTTCAGAGCAGTGCTGATGAAAAATCACTGGGTTGTAAAACGCTTCCCTCCCCCCCTCTCCACCTGTAGTTCACTGATGAGAGTATTGTGTTTGATAACAAAGTATAACACTGTTAGCTATTTAGCTGAACTGGAAGTCTTATATTACAGTCTGGGATTTAAAAAAACCCTAACAAACAAACCAAAAACCCACATAAAACCCCCTACCTAGTACACGTAACTGAAAGAAAAGTGCACTTGTTTTTTATCTACGTTCAGAGGGGTTTTTTTAAGTATTTCCCATATCTTTTTTTCAGTCTGTTGTTTGTGGTAGGTATGTCAGAAATGGTGCAAAACTGGTTGAGTTGCATAATCCAGATAACTTGCTTATGATTGATATCAGTTGTTTTAAGATACTCTTTAATGGTGAATATTTGTTTTGTTTCCCTCTCTGATCTACGTAGCTTCTCTTTACAAGCTGGGGAAAAAATGTAATTAAAAGGTTAATCATTAGATTTCAGCCAACCTTGGAGAGTCCTGCTCCCTGGAAGAGGAAGATGTAGTCTCTCCCAAGGTTATTTAAGGTGCACTGATACCCGATAAAACAGATACATAGATATGAATTGGGGAACATTAAGTCTGTTTTCTAGAAAATCAGGTTTGAATTGCTTAGAAATACTTTGCTAGTTTTAAATAAATCAAAGGAAATAGTTAATTTGCTTCTAACATGTTTATATTTGTTCTCTGTCCAAATCAAGAATTGGAAAAATAGACTACAAGAGGTATACCACCTATTTATTTTTTCATTAGAGTAACTAAAGGTACTGTTTAAGAAACACTTCCTAGACCTCTGTCCAAGTCCTGTGCAGTTTAAAAGCAAGCCTTTATTTCTTAATCTAAATATTAGTATGTTAGCTGGGGGTTCAGTACCAAGATTCAAGTCTCTGCTCTCATGCAGAGACCTTCTAATTAGGCACTGATGGGGAGGCTGTGGGCCAAATTGCAAGGCCTGTGTGGTCCTGTGGCCTCATGGCACTGTGTTCCCTGGTCCGAGTGAAGCGTAGTGCAGTAATAGAAGGCTTCCTCAACAGTGATCAACTTCAGTGGACACCGTAGTCTGTGATGGGGAGAGACAGGCTCCCCAGTGTTGTTCTTGCGTGCATATTCAGGTTATGTGCAGAGAGACACCGTGAACTAGAAGTTACGAAGCTGAGTCTGTAGTTGGAGGGCACTTGTTTTTGCCAATTCCTCAACCAAAACAAGCAAAACAACAACAAAAAAAAACCTCACCCCAGCAAATCCCCTATCTTGTAAGGATGTTGTAAGGCTATGTTATAGATGCGGAAGTGTATGATTAGTGTGATAACCAAGGCCATACTGTTTCTCAGTCACCGGTTTATGGCTCGCTTTTTAGGGGAGAAAGGGGAGGAAACCAGCAGCAAGTTTTTGAACAGTGGACAGCAAAATTAACCTTGTTGCCTTACTTTGCTGCACGCTTTTGCTTTCAAGCTATATGGTTAGACAGTTGCCCGTTAAATATGCATATAATTGTTACTGCTCTTAAATTCAATCTTACCAATTTACAAATTAGAGAGGCTGTGAATATATCTTACTGATGATCACTTATCCAGAGTGTTGAAAAGCAGTACCATAATCATACTTGACTGAAAGTGATTTGGGTGCTGAAACCGTACAAGAATACTACACTCTGTCAGTGAAGTCATCCCTCAGTCTCACAGGTTGTTACATAACACAGAAGATATGGAAAGTACTTGCAAATGACTATGGGACTGTAAACACAAAGAAAAATCAGCTTTCGTTTTGGAGCATCTAAAATCATTGTGTATTTCTTACCTCTTTCCCCTCTCCCCATCACTGGTACACACATTGCCAACTAATCTGTTTTAAATGATGGCTTAAATATGAATAACAGTAACATTCCATACATATACAATAAAAAGATGAAAAGATAAGAAAGATAGAGGAAATCTTCACTAAGGCTCTCTTCTTTTTCTCTGCCATCCTGTTCTTGCCAGTATACCCTACGGTGTGATATGCGACGTTCTCTGCTGGCAAAAGACCTAACTAAGACTTGTGAATTCATTGTCCACTCACTGGTAAGTATGGTTTGTATTAACTATACAAAGTGAGATTTTTCCATCCCCCGCCCCCCTTTAAGTGAAGTTTGGCAGTAAGATTAGAAAATTAATTAAACCCATGTAATTTGTATTAGCAACAAATGGAATACGTATGAGTAAATGAAGCTAGCCTCAAAACAGAAACATTGAGATGAGCTAGGATGTCAGTTGCTTCTGATTAGAATAACTCATCTCTCTTTTCATTTAAAGAAAATAATACAAAGGATTTGGATTATAAGATGTTTTTATACTGCACTGAGTTTATTCTCTTATTTGTCCTTTCAGTTCTGAAACAATGGTGTGGTTGGATAAATGTTATGGTGTTCTTCTAAACACTGTTTGAGATTATCTGAGCATTGTTTAGCCAAAGGTTCCAGACACCCACAATGCCTGTCCTAGAAATGGGAGTTCATTGGTGAAGAGAAAATATCTGATTTGTTCTTCAGATGACTGATTATGATTTAGAGCCCTGACTCAAAGTATCAAAGCTGCAACTGCATCAAGTTGGAAGTAAGAAGCTTGTCAGCTTAATCACCTTTGCTATTAAGTAAGCCCACGGTTGGCAGTATGCTAAGATAACTAGGTTAACAAATATCCACATCCTGCAGTTAGCAACATGGAGACAGCCTTCCTCCCATGGAGATATCACTATGGGATGAGATTTGACAGTCTCACAAGAAATGCTTTGCTGCTTGGTATTTGAAGTTCCTATATCAGATTGGTTTTTAGTTTATATTGACTTGTACGCATGTTCGGAGCATCTGATGTCAGTGTAGACTGTGCAGGCCTAATTAAGTACTTCTTTTTCCACCCACAACTTGCTAGAACATATTGTTTGTACATTCTTTTGAACTCTTAACAGGACAGTAAAGTATTAGACTCTTTTGTCTTATTCATAATAGTGGAAATACGTTATTTTAGTTCTGTAGTACCTTTTTTAAAGATTTAGCTATGTTCTATCAAGAAGTTTCCTGTTGGTAAGATTTCATTATTTTCTAAAATATATTATGCTATATTTTATTGGTCCATTATTACATTATAAGTAAGCCACACTTGTCAAAATAATGAACAAATTACATATTATGCAATTTCCTGGTCTTATTTTTTGTTCCCACTACAGCACTTCTTAGATCACAGGTCAGTAAATCATGAATCTCTCAGTCAGGGTGAATTAATGAGGTTTTACTGAATGTATAATTCTCACTGTCAGTGCTCAATGTACCATTTCCCTTAACCTTATTCTTTGCCAGAATTTGTCTTTTATGGGAAAATACAGTCAATCTTTTGCTAATATCTTCCATCTTGCAGCTGGGCAGCAGAAGCTATTTTGAATTCTGAAGTGGTGAGGGTAGATCCTAACAAAGAGTTCAAGTTAAGCGCACTGGTGGCGGTGTGCTCTGCCAACTCCCAGTTACATACAGCTGGGCCTCTCCTAATTGGCGCTGCGCTGGCCGCTTGTTCGAAATACATAGGGAAAAGATGGTGCGCCTCACTGAGAGAAGGATGGAGAGAGAGGTCCGTGAATGGTGAGCGAAGCTTGCTTTCCATCTCAGCAGAGCTCAGGGCCAATTCAGCCACTTAAGGAAAGACTTAACTTTTTCGTCTTGTGATAAATGGTGTAAATGGATACCGAGGAACTGTGATAATGTGCCCCCAGAATGGCTTCTCCCATGTGGAAAGCTAACCTGGACCAAGTTTTGTTTATTTTACAGTTAAAGAAGCTGGAATGCTAAGCCCATTAAATCAATGCTACACTAGATTCCATCAGCTGAGGATCTCCTAGGAATGTGAGGGTGGCTTAGGAGACCTGAGCTGTTGCTGAAAGTGCAGCAGAAAGAGTTCAGAGTGCTCAGAGGTAACAAGTGGGAGGGAGAGTTTATAAAACATATTTGAAGCAATGGAGCAAGTTCATTTATAAGCTCCCCCTCTCTCCCCTGCCCGAGTTTACTAAGTATTAGTAATGAAAGGAAACAGTGCAAGTGAGATACAAAATGTAATTATTTGTAAATACAGAAATGTGAAATTTAACTTTTTTCTATAACTTACCATATGCTTCAGATAGGTAGTGTATTTCTTCTTTTGCAGGCGGTTTAGTCAACCACATGTTCTGTTTTTGTTTTCCTCCTTTTTTTTTTTTTTCTTCAATGCAGGTAGAGCTTATGCCAAATACTTACAGATGGAGAGGTGGTTGTGGTTTATTGCAATGGCAAACACAAAGTAACCAAAAACTGACACAGTTCTGTTCCTACAATTCAGATTTGTAATGCATTGTGACTTGTATTTAGACAATATCATAATGTTGTTTAATCACAAAGGCAGGAAAACACAGGCTTTTTATTACATGGATTTATTACATACATTTATTACATACTTTCAGTGTGAAGACAATTCTGAAAACTAACACATGCAACAGTTGCTTGACTTTGTTTTTTTTAATATTCTCTGTGTGTGTTTTATAAATCATAGTTTACAGTTTAACTCTTTAATTACTTGTAGTCACAGAAAGGGAAACTGATGCCAAGCCCAGTAGACTTCACAATTACTCCTGAAACTTTGCAAAATGTGAAAGAGGTAAGGGGTTTCTTTGTATTTTATTTTAAATGTAATTCTTGTGTGATTCTGAGTGAGAGCAAGAGAAGAATGATTAAATGCTGCCCTGCAGATAATCAGCACTCCCCCCTCACCTTTTCTCCTTATTTACTTCTGTGAGCAGTGAAGTCATTCTGCCTCATCTCTTGTGATAGTGGTGACTAATGTAAGGTGGAACTTTGTTCAGTCGTGTTTAAACATTCTTACCAAGTTTCTGAGTGAAAGGTGGCAGTGAAGCAAGGGAAAACATTCTATATGATGTGTAGCCAAGTTCCTTGAAAAATATGTATTTTGATCCTTGGTTATGCCCTTTTTTACAGCCTGATGTAGCTTTGGGAAGCCTGTATGAACAATAGTAGCTGTCTTGGTCATTTAGCTTTCTGAACACTGGTTTCTATTTGTCCACTGAAACCCGTGTTCTGTTTTTCCAGATTTTCCTGTTCTGCTCTTTTTGTTAGTAGGACTGCTTTCCTACTTCAGGTCTGCCTTCTGCATCTCAAATTTGTCTTCCATTGCTTTTAGTCCTAGATTTCTGAATTTAGACCTACTCTTCTACTTGTTTCTCAAAACAGGCGTCTTAATGAGCTGTTTGGTTGTTTCATGCTGTTTTTTACTTTATTCTACATATTCATAGAATCATTGTGATTGGAAGGGACTTCTAGAGATTGGTTAGTCCAGCCCCGGTGCTCAGAGCAGAATCATCTGGAGCAGGTTGCTCAGGGCCATGTGTAGTCAAGTTTTCAATATCTCAAAGGATGGAGACTTGCAACTGCTCGTCTATGTTACAGTGTTTCACTACCCTCACAGAATTTATAAATAAAGTAAGAAATTAAAAGTAATTTCCTTTAATTTCTATTTGTTCCCATAACCTCTTGTCCTTTCACTCGATATCATGGAGAGGAGTCTGACACCATTTTCTTTACTCCTTCCCATCAGGTATTTATACATATTGATAAGATTCCCCTGAGCCTGCTGTTCTGCAGGGTGAACAGTCCCAGCTCTCGGCCTCTTCTTGTATGTCACGTGCTCTTAACTGTCTTCATGGCCAAATCCAGCAAAGGCTAGACTTGCTCCAGTATGTCTGCTTCTTGTACCAGGAAGTCCTGAACTGGACACGCTGTCCCCAGTTTTGTCTCGCCAGTGCTGAAGAGATGGGGAGAATGGTCTCCCTCAGCCTGTTGGCAACACTCTCTAATGCAGCTCAGGATGCTGCAGGCCCATTTGTCCAGTCTGTTGAGGTCCCTGTGAAGGGCGGCACAACTATCTCGTTTACCAACCACTCCTTTCAATTTTGTATTATCTGCAGACTTGCTGAGGGTATGCTCTGTCCCATCATCCAAGCCATCACTGAAGATGTGAAGTAATATTGGCTTCAGTATTGACCCCAGTCACTGGTGTACACCACTAGTGACTGGCCTTCAGTTGGACTTCGTGCTACTGGTCAGAAACCTTGGAGTCCAGCAGTTCAGGCTGTTCTCGGGCACCTCAGTGTGGAACCTGTACAGCTAGTCTGCACTCCATCAGTTTGTCAGTGAGCTTGCTAGGAGTAACAGTATCAAAACCAGCACTGAACCTAACATAAACAGTATCCACTGCTCTCCACATGTCCACGGAGCTAGTCATTTCAGTGCAGAAGGCTGTCGGGTTGGTTGAGCATGATTTTGTTTTCATAAATCCATGCTGACTGCTTCATTTCACTTTCCTTTATATGTTTGGCCTTATTTGGTCCATCGCTTTCCCAGGGATTGAAGCTGATGAGCCTGTAGTTCCTTGGATTTTCCTAACCGAAGATGAGTGACATTTACTATCTTCCATTCCTCAGGAACCTTCTTTGTTCATGACATCCTTTCAAAGATAATCAAGATTTGCCTCACGGTGACATGGGTCAGCTTCCTCAGCATTTGTGGGTACATCCCATCAGGTCCCATGGACGTGTGTACATCTGGTCTTTAAGTGTTCCCTAACCTGCTCCTCCTCTACCAAGGATAACTTTTCTTTGCTCCAGACTTTCCCTGTGGTTGCAGGGGCCTGGCATCCCTGAAGGCAAATCTTACCTTTACTCAGTCTGAGGCAGAGAAGACATTAAGTACGTCTGTCTTTGCCCTGTCTTTTGTCACTACGTCCTCTGCCATATTCAGTAGCAGGCCGACATTTACCCTCCTATTCCTTTTGCAGCTGGTAGGCTTGTAGGTGCCCCTTTTTGTTGCCCTTCATGTCTCTTGATTTAATTCTAGGTGGGCTTCAGCTCTCCCAAAACCATCCCTGCACACTCGGATAGTAATTTTGTGCTCCTCCTGGTCACCTGACCATAATTCCATCTTTTGTATGCTTCCTTTTTATGTTTTTATCAGTAGCATGTTGTTCATCCACGCAGGTCTCTTCCTTCCTTTGCTTGACTTTCTTCATGTTGAAATAGACCATTGTTGAGCGTGGAGGAGTTGATTCTCAAAAACCAACCAGCTGTCATTGGCTGAACTCTAAATCCAGCTGAGTTAGATGTTAAAGATTTTACTCTCACACGAGTGGGTATTGCTTTATTCATGACTCAGAGTTGGGCCATCACCTCAGTGAGTGGCAACTCAAACAAAATCATCACACATTATATAGCCATCAATTATGCTTACACAACTGCCAAAGTCCACCTAGAAATTCCCATCAGTTTCTCAATTCTTCTTATCTTCTTAGCTTACAGAAAGTTCTTGGTTTTCCATCCGTGGCCAATCTCATTCTCAGGTTGACCTTATTGTCTGTTGGTCCGTTTCGAGATCACGAAATTCATCCATCTTAGGAAATGGTTTCTAACCCAACCATGGTAAGGGCTGCACAGGGGACAATTGAGAGCAGCATTCCATGATCGTATGGTTTCTTAACACACCTGTATTCACACAATTGAGTCTGTGTTCTAGTTCTATGGTTTTATTGTAATCTATAGTCATAATCAATCTTCTCTATAATCAATCTCTCACATTCCCTCCTTTTGTTTTTATTGCATCCCTGCAATTACTAATTACTATATTCCCAAACTTCTTTTTGACACTTCTTAGCAATTGACATAAACCAAGTCGCTATACATTGAAAAATCACAAACAGGCAAACAGCCGTAATTACAACAACGAATAAGGCCACTAAAGCTTTCTTTAACCAAGTGGCTGGGTTCGGGAACCAAGAGGTTAGCCAAGAGACAGTATCAGTGAATCCCCACACGGTGTCGTCCTTCTGCACTTGTTGCATCTCTTTGCTAACTTCCCAAATTTTCTGCACATCATAAATTAACTCTCCACTATGATCAGTGTACATACAACAACTTACATTTAAAATGGTGCAGATTCCTCCTTGGGAAGTTAATACTGTATCTAATGCCATTCTGTTTTGTATTGTGATTTTCGATAATTCGGAAACCTCTTTTTGCAAAGTGAGCAATCCTGTGCTGTGGAATTTGCTGGTTTTTCATGGAGGTTGAGCAGGTTGTGTCCAGCAGCCTCTCATGTCTCTAGAGACTGCTGCACACCGAAAGCATATGTTTTTCCAAACAGAAGGATGTAGTAACTATTCTTGGTGGTAAAATTACTGTTGAGACTACTGCTAAACACTAAGCTTTCAGCAGTCTGTTGTTCTTGTGAACCATGTTTCCACAGAAATTATTTTGTTTATTCTTTCTCTTCTGTATCTTGATACTCTACTCATTGGCTTAGCAAAGACTTAGTGGTATAAATCATGAGAAAGTCCTGTCCATTACAAGCTCCTTCTGAAGTTCAATAGCAGACCCTGTGCCTGTCTCTATTTCAGGTATATAATACAAAATGTATGGATCTGAAGTGACTACCTGGTGTACAGATAGAAAAAGTCACTATTTTGTATGCTAACAATATTAAAAGTTCAATTCTCTGCTTGTCTGGAGATTGTGACTGAACTATAATTTCTGGTAGACTACTAGAAGACGGATTAGGAGGTTTGCAGTAGCCAAGCAAAACACAAAGAGGTTAGATGAAAAACCAGGATAGACTTGCTTGTATGTTCTTGATTCTCATTTTTGGGGGCTTATGAAATAGAGTGTAAATGATAAGTGCTATGAGAGAAGACCTAGCTAGGATTAAACTATGAAGAGTACCGACACGAGTAGTCAGGGGAAATATACCTTTAAAAAAACAAGTCTCGTCGACCAAGATTGAGGCAAACGGCCTCGAGTTCTTGTTCCGCAAGTTCCTTTTAGCTCTGTCTCTCAGGTTCCTGACCATGATACTTCAGGGGATACCTATGTGATGGCCCTGGGAAGCAGAGAAGCAACTCTGTGTTTACTAATAGTGGAGATGAGAAGAACCTGCGAGGGGTCATGCAACAAAAAAGCATTTTACTAATACATTATTAGGACTCAGTATTCCATAGGGTGGCTTTGTCAGGGGTGTAACTTGTGCTATTTAAGTCAGGAGAGAATACCCAAGTGAGGTCACATTTACTAAACACATAAAAATCCTCTCTTTTTATTTCCCCCAAAGATTTGCTTTGAGTGGAAAAGCTAAATTCTGCAGAGGTGTTGGGTGTCTGAGTGAAACAGTCTAAACAGTAGCTGAGGAGAACTTTTCTGCCATTGCTGCTGGCAACCAGGACTAAGAAACGAAACATTGGGAGGAGAAAAGTTTGTGACAAGAGAGTTGGTTTGGAAGAAGGGAGGATGAGTTACATGGGCAAGGAAATCTGACGCCACAAGCAAGTGTGAACAGATGGCTGGAAGGTAGGGGCTAACATCAAAGATGTCAATAACAAAAAATTAAGGAGGGAGAGAAGAGTAAAGCTTGCAAGAGAATGGGAAGGTTAGAGCAGGGTGCTCAAAGCGTTTGAAGAAATTTGGATGGTGAAGATACGAGCTGAAGATGCGGGTAGAAAACGTGACTGTTTCAGTATGCCTCCTGCCAGAAATGGAGATGTAACGGGAGCCTCTGGCACAGGAGCCTCTCTGCTGGCAGAGAGTACCTGTGATGCCTGCTGGCCCAAAAAAGGGGAGTGGCAGCGGGACCAAACCCCCGCTTTGGTCTCCTATGGAACGTGGTCTATAGGCTGTCATCCTCGATCAGCTGTTCTTACTGCTCCTTCCTTAAAATGTAGGAAACGTGCTTGCTGTTAAGAAAATTCTAGAAGCGTGAGCCTGTGTTCAAATCAAGCTCTGTATTAATTGTCCTTAATTGGTGTCTTGGTACATGAGCAATATACTGCATCTTGCACCGAACGAAGATTTTTAAAATGCCCGCCTTCCCTCCCGATAGTGCCACGAGAGAGAAATTTTAAAAGGTGGGAAAATCCCTGCAGTGACAGATGATGTTGTAATCCGTAAGGAAGCGGGACCGGAATGCAGCTCTGCAGAGCACTGCCAGCTGCTTGAACTTGACCATCCTGTTAGCTCCTGCCAGCCTGCCTCCCTCACCGCGCGGTTCCCGACTGCTGGATGAAGCGCAGCAGCCAAGGCTTGCCAGTTCATCTCAGGAAGAATGCTCCTGTGGATGGAATGAGCAGGGGGGTCCATGTCGGGGGGGAGGGTAGTAAGAGATATCTTAATGCATCTGCATAAGGATACATATTTAAAGAGTTATTTAAGTTACGTAAGGCGTTTCTGAACTTCTGAGTTCTTAACTTCACAACTTTTGGGGATTTCCTATACGCTTTGATAACTGTCTTTCTGTAAGGTATTTTTTTGTTAGTCTGCTCTTACAGTAATGTCTTCTTTATCTTTTTCCCAATCTTTTCAGAGAGCTTCGCTTCCCAGATTTCTCATCAGAGGTCATCTCGGTTCCACCAACTGCATCATTACACAGCCACTAACAGGGGAGCTGGTAGTAGAGAACGCAGAGGCTGCAGTCAGAAGCATTGAGCTGCAGTTAGTACGTGTGGAAACCTGTGGTACGTTTCTCTGGAAATGGAATGTGTTTAGGCTGCAGTAGTTGCCACTTGCACTCTTTCACAGAATCACATAATGGTGGGGTTGGAAGGGACCTCTGTGGGTCATCTAGTCCAACACCCCTGCCGAAGCAGGGTCGCCTAGAGCAGGCTGCACAGGACCTTGTCCAGGCGGGTCTTGAATATCTCCAGAGAAGGAGACTCCACAAC
>Ga0065711_1040692_pt1 | contig 16760 bp, 8 predicted proteins | sample Hoacrofraction12_FD_59098 | JGI IMG/M metagenome (GOLD analysis project Ga0065711, IMG submission 59098) | Hoatzin crop microbial communities from Cojedes, Venezuela - Epithelial fraction 12 v2 (version 2) | ecosystem: Host-associated > Birds > Digestive system > Esophagus > Crop | place... | reverse complement strand
CTGGACAAGGTCCTCTACAACCTATTGTAGGTGACCCTGCTTCGGCAGGAGGGTTGGACTAGATGACCCACAGAGGTCCCTTCCAACCCCTACCATTCTGTGATTCTGTGATTCTTTTTTTCTGACTTACTTTCTTTAACCAACCAGAAGGAGCTTGCCAAGGATAAAAGACATACTGGGGAAAAGGATTTTCACTTCTAGGCACCTGTGAGCTGCTACACCAGCCATTTCTGTCTCCAGTTAGTTTCACTCTCAGTGCCTCTTGTGCTACCAGTACTCTCACTACCCTCTTCTTGGGATTCAGAACTCTGGTAAAAAGTTTCCTGAAACTGCAGGGATTTTAACAAGACTAATACACAACGTGTTCATAGCTGCCAACTTGCACCAGTAGTACCTGTGCACATCATCTTTCCAGTGCATATGAAGGGCTGAAAAGCTGACTTAGCTAGAATGACGATACAGCAGCTCCTTCCCCCTTCACTACCAAACCTGGAAGCAGATAAAGTATGTGCAGGTCATATCTTAACTATATTCTCGCAACCCCCCGGCAATAAGTTGTAGAAGCTGTTCACTCCAAAGAACAAAGGAAGAAGCTCCACGGACCTGAGAAGCAACCTGGCACCAAAAACTGAAAAAAAGGGTTTAAATAAATCTTATTGCAGAAAAAATACATGGACTTCAACTAGTTGGAGAAAAGGGCTAAGGTCAGAATTCTGTCTTTGATACTCAGCAGTGTCCTACAGCAGAAATACAGTATTAGACAGAGACTTTTTTACTACTGGAGCCGTAACAATATAATTACATCAAATGAGAAACAGAAGAATTCCTACAAATATGTCCAGAAGATCAGGAAAAGAACAGTGTTCTGGGCTACAGCTGTAGGGCTATTTTTACAAACTGGTGCCAAGAACTACTTATTTTAAAAATAAAAGCTTAATTTCTTTAGAAACCGACAGCTTCAGGAGATTTGAAAGGGAGATCATCCATTTTTTTATACCTGAGAACAGGGTTTTTTTAACTTCTGACCATATATTGCATATCTTATCATATGGATATTTATCCTGATATACAATTCATCAGTGATACTATATAAAACCATATTGACATTTTAAATTTCAGAATTATGACTTCCTCTTGAGATTTTGGTGACTCCAAAGAAAAAATATTGATTATGAGTTACAGCCTCACTCGGGTTGTGCAAAGCATTTCACATTTCAGATAAAATGGTCATAGTGCCATAATTCACATATGTTCTTTTTCAGCTGATGTACACAATATTCATTCATTGTTCCTATACAGGTGTAACATTAGTTATGACTACATTCTAAAGACAAACACAGATTACATAAATGAGTAGCCTGGCTAGGGGGAAATCGTGTGTAGCAAGTGACACCGGAAAATACTATTAAGCCCTATCTACCAGAAGAAGCAGGGGCAAGTCACTTGGGGGAACAGAGACATCTCTCAATTGTACAGCAATGAAATTACAAAAGCAAAAGCTCAGCTGGAGTGGAAATAATCAAAGGATATTAAGGGGAAGGAAAAAAGTTTCTATAAGTACACTGGCAGCAAAAGGAAGACTAAGTAAGGAAAGTGCATGCCTGCTGCTTAATGTGGTAGGGAACCTAGTGACAAAAGACACAGGAAAGGCCAAGATACTCAGTGCCTTTTTGTGTCTTGGATTTTATTGGCAAATTTCACTCTCAGGCCTCCCAGTTCATGAGCCTACTAACAGAGTCTGTGGGAGTGAAGCACTATCTACAGTAGAGGAAAGCAGCTAGGAGGCACTTAAGCCAACTAGACACACATACAGGTCCATGAGACCAGTTGAGATGTGAACAAAGGTATTGAGGGAGCTGACTGGAGCCACTCCAAGGCTCCTGTCAATCATATTCAAAAGACCATGGCAATTGCACACAGTTTCTCATGGCCAGAAAAAGGCAAACACCACACCCATCTTCAAAAATTGTAAGAAGGAGGATCTGGGGAACTGCAGTGCCTGAAGCTAACTTCAAACTCAAATGGACAAGGACCTAAGCAACCTGATCTAAGCTGGCCCTGCTTTGAGCCAGGGGTGGACTAGATGGCTTCCAGAAGCACTTTTCAATCAACGTACTACTTTGTTGTTAGCAACAACACGGACAAAGACATGGCTAAACAGGTTTCTCACTGTCTAGACAATAAATACATTCATACGCACTACCAGTAACTCTTATTGGAAGACAGCTGTGAAAATTCAATACCATCTGTGCCTTCTGCTGTGCAAATAAAAAATACAGATTCTACCACTCTAACTGAAGGAAGTTGTATTCTCTGCAGTGATACTTTGCTTTGCTTTTCCATCTTTGTCATCTCAATCATCTGTAAATGGCCTCCAGCCTCTCTCTATTATGTTTGATCTTTCATTAATGGTATCTTTTTTTGTCTGGCATTTTCCTGGAAACTCAAATGGTGCTTCATTCTATATTCAATAGTACTTAAGAAGCAATTTAAAACCCAAAGTGTTTATTGGTTTCTTTGGATTACTAGGAATGTCTACATCAGTTCCAGCTGTTTCAAAGAATCTGCTGTATCTGCATTAAATGCATGCATATAGAACAATGAAAACCAGGATACCAGCTATACCAACAGCTTCAACACTTGTGATACTTTGAAACTTTTCCCCTTTCAACATTGATTTAAATACAATTCCTGGCAGCTTCTAACATATACTTATAAGCAAAAAATGACAAGTTAAAATTCTTACTTTTTCTACTTTTTTCTTATTTCAGATGAAATATGAATGATGTATGTAGCGGTTTTAAATATTCAAGGACTACTGTTTTATTTATCTTTTTTTCTCCCTCTATGTCTGCATTTGCTCTTTTAAATATTTACAGAAAAACACAGAAGTTTTACTCAATAATAATAATAATAATCATTATAATGATAATAATGATAATGATGACAAAGTTGTTCTGAAGCCATTCCCAAAGACAATTAAATAATAATTGCAATAATTGCTGTAAGATTTCTGACTGCTTTGGGATAATAAGGGACTAATAAAAATCCGTATTTTTAAAAAACAACGAGATATAGAAAGACTTGCCTAGCTACTATCACACTAAAGACAGAAAATTAGTCTGCAATACACTTTGACATAATAGAACACCCTCAACACTACCAATGTGGAAGACATGGAAACAGTGGTATCTATGACTGAGATGTCTAAACTAAGCCCAATGCTCCTGCTTCTCAACATGGATGATTCAGTAACATTTTGGAAAACATCATAAAGAACTGCAATTTAATTGGATGATCCAAATACAAATGAGTAAGTGAAAAAAGACAGATGAATTTATTTACTAAAATACTGTATTTGACTAAGGCTATGAAGAAGTTCCTTTATTTCAATAATTGAATAATATAAATCATTGAGAATTCTTTGAAACAAACTAACAGTCACAAAGACAATGCAAAGGATTAGTGGTACTTTATGCTTAAGTCAGATGGCTTCATTGTGGAAGAGTATTTTAAACACCAACCTACCGGCAGACTTCTTTTTAATCTTATGCTAAACCCTAAAGGAAAGAAAGGAAGAATAAATTGCCAAATGAGTGAAACACTCTGAAGCTGGCACTAATTCATCTCTGACCCTCTAAGCAGCTTCTCCAGCAATACTGGTATAATTGATATAGTGCCAACAGGGGAAATAGGGAACAGCAGGATAGACAAGCACAACAGGAAAAAAAATTGCAGACAGATTACAACCGAAGTTTTTCAGAGAGTTCAGATTTAATAGAGAGACAGGAAACAGGCCCACAAGGTTCTGGACACGTGCTCTCTCAAGTTAAACATCGTCATTTAGTCTGTAGACCTATATATGTTAGCTACCCACCTATTCTGTAAGCAAGGAAGATCTTGTCAATACGGTCAACAGAGTCTAGGGAACAAATATTTACTTCTTAAAGTAGATAAATCTTCCTGTAAACTACCTATGACCATTCGTCACAAAGCAAACCTAGCAACACTGGAGGGAGTCTTCTCAAGAGAATTACAGCAGTACTGGTGTTTAGTTTCAGAACAGCATGGCTACTCCACCTTCCTTTCCCAGTACTCACATCATTCCGGCTCACCAGATAACAATAATTTTGTGACACGTGAAAGTAACTGGAGTACTATGCAGTTTTATTAGAATCCAGGAAGACACCATTCTTTCTATTCCATTATTTCCTCCAGATAAATATTTAATATTCTCTTTCCTAATCCCCCTTGTAAAAGACAGATGCACGTTTAATCTTGTTTAGCATTTTACTGCAGTCACTTTCCTTAACAATAAAACAAAACAAAACCCCCCAAAAAGAAGGAAAAAGAATCAGTTTTTCACTTTTGCTTAGATGAGCAGATCTGAGGACGGAAATGAGACATCTTCTCACAGTAAGTTTGATTAGGAGTATTTGAAACAGATAAAATTGTTTAATAGTTCAATAATAATGTCCAGCACTGTTTCCACAATGACTCTGGGGCTTTATGCAGAAATGTGTTTAAAGCCTTGACAGATAAAAGTGTTTCAGCTTCTTCTGTCTCCATGGCCATACTTTGGAAACTGGGAAAAAAAATCCCCAAGAATTCCACCACATTGATGACTTACACCATATTGATGACTTCTTCAGGGTTTCTGGTTAGTTATTTGCATATCGATATATCCAATCTTTTTTATTCTTCCTGTGATTCCAGTCATTCCTTATGACACAAGTTGCAAAGATGTTTTTGCAGCTAAATCCTTTCAGTTTCTATTTTCATTGAAGCTTCCTTTGTTTATTTCTATTAAACATACTTAAGTTTCAAAGTTTAAGATCTGCTTTAAATTATCAGTCTAAGAAATTGTGGGATAATAACAGAAGATCGGCAAGCAGGACTGTAAATACACTCAAGCGACTTGCAGCTGCAGTGTAGAAAAACACATATATCATTGTTTAGTCTTGTGTGCTTGACAAGTAGAACATCTATGTTTAGATAACATAGGCCTGTGATAAACCCAAAGGCACCTTATCCAACATGCTTGAGATTCCTGCCCTGCTGTGAGAGGGATCAAAGCACAGTGGAAAATTACACCTGTATGAATCCCCGATATATACAGGCGAAAGCAGCGGGTTTGGTAGCTCAGTTTCTCTCTAGCAAGGACCGCACTCTGCAGTGCCTGCATTCCTGCTTCGCTTGCCCACCTCTGCCCAGGTGTTGCTTCAGAGATCCCCCAGTTTGTGAGGTAACAAAAGGAAACCTACTCTGCATTTCATCCATGGTTTTGTGGTTGTTCCCGAGTCCTGCCTGTGTTGGCTCACAGAGAAATCAATACAGAGGTTTTCATGGACTTAAGACATAGTATTGGGATCTCTGCCTGCGGACTGAGATGAAAAAGTTTTGATTAACCTAATGAATTGCTACTCAGCAGCTGAGCTACAGTTACTGTCTATGCATCTGTTCTGAGCTAACTTCAACTGTGAAGTAAAATATGTGTTTGCTTAAAGCACACTTTGGAGAATCAAAAGACTGAGACTTGGTATCTGTAACAGCAACTGTTCAAACAAACCAGCCATTTTATTTGCAGTACGATACATTTAGGTGGCAGAGTATGATTAGCTATTTATATGTTAGCCTTTCTGTAGATGCAATGATTGTGACTTTGGTCTTCATTTGATTCACTCTATTAAGAATTTACTTATCTCCACAGCAGGGCATTTGTTGCTAAGTAACTGCCAACAGGCCATCACTTCATGCTATCTTAGTGCTCCCTGTAGTGTTTTAAATGGTCACCAACATTGCCTGTAGCATGTGTTAAAGATTAAAAAAATAAACTGTGAATTTGCTTATAACACTACCCCAACGTAAGACAAAATCTATTTGATGCTCATAATTTTCACCTTGTTCCCTGGAAAGCATTGTCAATATAATCTTTCATTAAACGCATATAATCTATTCTTTCCATGAAATGTCTGCAACCATTACGCTGTACAGCTTAGTTTCATTCAAATTCCAGAAAATGTACTATTAACATATGCCTGATGTCACACTGACTGCAGTTCTTGGGATGGCCAATAATTAACAGAAATGATTCAGTAACAGGGCATGTTAGGTAACAAATATCTAGCAAGCCAGTGAATGAGGCTCAGAGCTGAAACCTTTATCCTTCTTTCCTCCTTCCACTCCTCTGGATGCTCTGAACTTCTCTATATGTACAGAGGTGAGAGCAATCTGAAGGAAGAGACAGGAGTGAGGAATCTCACATTTCATGTTCCCCATTGGATACCAACGTTGGGACACAGGGAGATGAGAATTTGGGGTTTTTCCACTTACCAGGAAGCAATAAAGAAAAATGTATCCCTTCCCTTGGATTGTTTCAGCAGTCGGAAGAAACAATTTCTGGCTCCAGTAAAGGCTTTTATATTCGGAAAAAGAAGGCAGAGAACAAACAGATGGCTCATTCCCCTCCTCCAAACATGTCCTGCGGGAAACTAGTTAACTTTTTCCCAAACCTCTTCAGAACTCAAAGACAAAAGGCCCCTTTGAAGACTTTATTTATGGCAGAAAGTTCTTTTAAACTCTAATCATTGAAACAGATTTTCAAAAGTAGCATTTGAATGTCTTAGAAGCCCATGGCAGAAACCATGGCAACACTCAAGTTCATAAGAATCTGGAAAGGATATGAGAACGTTTGACCAAATACCAGCAACTGTTGCAAAATTATTTGCTCCTTTTCTCCATACCTAGTGCCATTCTTTAGAAGAGGAATGAACAGAATGAGTTATGATCAGATGATCCAATAAGAAGCTAGGGCAATACAATCTTCTCTTTGCTATTAATATAGTCAGCAGCAGCAATTACAAAATAAAACCAAAATACGCATGTGTTGTTTACAGCAACTGATCATTATTCTTATCTCAGACACTGAAGCCAAAACTTACAGGACTCTGCAGAATTAAAATACACTAGTCTAAACACTCAGAGCTCTCATGGTTGGGGAGAGACTCAGGTCATGGATACAGTTCAGGTACAATGAGCAAAACAAATAATTTTAAAATATCTAAGTTGCAATGACAGTTGCTTGCAAAGCCTATGACAATAGGATTTTTTTTGTCATTTCACTTCTGTATACTGGAGTAGGATTTCTTCCTCAAAAAGTACAGAGTGCCTTCTGTGTGAAGCAAGATCAAACCATGGAAAATTAAAGTGATGACAGAAAAAAGAGATTAATATCAACTGATTATTCTTTACAGATATACTATTTTTAAAGAAGTCTGTAATTTGGATCACTACTTTCAAGTGTAATAATCTCATTTCTAAACATAGCTGACATCCTTGTAGGTGTCAGACGAACTACTAACAGACTTGCCACGAATGAGCCTATTTCAAATGCTTGAGCACATTTGCTGAGAGAATGGTCATCTACACTCACATTTAGCCTTGCCAGCTAGAAATCCACATATTATCTTATTTTTATTTTCCTACATATTAATTGCAGGTGAAATGTTCATTCTTGGCTTGCTTTCCAGGTTACAGAAGGAGGAAAAAAAAAAAGCTATATGCTAAACCCCTTGCCCAAATTTCCATTATTTCATGGAAAAATTGACTGAAAGTAGTGGTATAGAAGCATTACGCTTTTTAAAACTTTTTTTCTTTTTTTTTCAGTTTGCTCTCCTTGTTTTCAGCCTGATTCCATTTGTTTCCTTATAAATATTGTCTGAATTTTGGTCTTCATAATTTTAAAACTCCAGCTAAATTTAAACATCTTTCTTAAAAAAGTTTGGATTGGTTCTCATCAACATAATTCAGACTTTTGCTGTTTTGATCCATTTACACCAACTATACTTTTTTGCTATATAAAAATATGAACTGACAAAAAAGCCAGAAATTGAATATAAAAAGCAGAATAGAGTACTAGACTGGTACCATGTGTTAGAGAAAAAAGATGAAGATGCATTCAAAAAACTGATGACAAATACAATATAAGGCAACTGAATACTTCATTTAGATCATCATAGATTTGTTTTATCTTGTGTGACTAAATCTTAGTAAAGCTAAAACAAAAATACATTTTTTTCATGTATTTTTGGAAGGATTCATGTGAAATACAACCTGCATTCCAGGAAATAGAAGAGGTTTTACTGCATAAACTATCATTAATAAATGGCTCAAAGACAGAAGAAAAACCAGGTGAAGTTACAGTCTTCAGAACACTGCTGCTTTTAATGGCAGCACAAGTCAAGACTGCAGCCTGTGAGAGCCATGCTAGAAAAGCTCAGCTTGCCATTTTCAGTGGCAAGAGCCAGCTGTAGCAAAAATTCTCTGCTTCTGATTCTATGGAGACAAAGGACTGCTCTCAAAAAGCTTTTAATATGGAATGGAAAAAAAGTATTTTACATATCTGAAAAACACTTTTGGTAATGGAAGGTATCAGATGGTCTGGAAGTCATTCATTTGCCAGCCTTTCATATTCTAACACACTGAAGGTCACTGAGTCTTCTAAAAGACATCCTTCATTTTTTTTTTTTCTTTTTAATTTACGTTCCCAACAGGGGAACACTGAAGATTAATCCCAAGAGATGCTTGCCAGGGCAGAAACGTTGTAATATCTAGCTCTTAAATGAGCACTTTTAATCTACAGACACAAAGATAGTTTACAGAGGAGAGCTTTATGTCCAGTTTTACAGGTGGAAATATGATCTACCAAGACCTAGCCAGAGTTATAGCAAGGGCCTGGAAAGAGGAGTGCCTTTTCTGGTGATTTTCAGATGCCAATCTCAGCCAAGAGAAATGATCTCTGACTGATTCTTCGAAGGTGTTTGACTCCGGGTAGTGCTCCAGGTGGGTCTGTGGTCAGCTGGCCTAAATCCTTCATGGTTACCTGGTTTCAAAAGGTGGAGGTGACAGGCCAAGTGAGCAGAGTCCAGACTAACACAGGCACCAAGGCGTCCCAGCTGCATCTTGCAGTCTTTCAACAAGTCACAGGTTTGAGTGCAAGTAACATCTACATCCAACTGGCAGACTAAATTTCTGTTTGAGCAATGCACTGTCCTTCCAACTAGCAGCAAATGACTACAGGTTATACAGTTCTCAGTGAATGACAGCACTTCAAGATCAGAAGCTGTCTGTCATTATGACAGATCATTTAAGATCTCTGTTCAAGTACCGTCAAAGAAAACAAACAAAACACTAAGGCACACTAGAAGCAGGATGTCCAATATGTGAAATTAGTACAACGCAACTCAGTATAATCAACTTCATGTCCTTTGCATGTATTACTATGATTGGTTCCAGTTGCCCTTCCAATGGAACAATAACTTTGGAAATTCAGCAACAGGCAACAGTTTAGAGCATGGAGGAATAACAAAGCGTAAACATATAAAATACTGAGTAGTACAGATAAGAGTGTATTATCTGTTCTCATAGCACAAGAAAAATAATGCATCTAACATCAACCACAGCAAAGTTAATACCATAAAAGCAAACACCTGACCACTCAGGACATAATTAACCAGCAGAACTCCTTTACATCAGATGCCGCTCAGGTACGAATAATGATCTATAGCCTGTGGAACAGCTTGTCTTAAGCAGAATACACCTCTGTCAAACTCAGGACAAAAAAAGAAATGGAATGTGCCATGTGTGGGATGTTAGCTCCATTCCCCTGAGCTCTGTGTGAGAAAGCACTAACAGCACAGTCACAGAACATCCACTTGTTCTGGTTGTCCTCTGAGGCAGGAAGCTCAGGATCTCTTTCAAATCCTTACTTACTGCAACTGATTCAAAGAGCGAATCTGATGTCATGTTTCCCCATATAATTATACAGTACCTTAGAAATTATGGAACCAGCAACTTTTCTGAGTTTGTTTCTCCTAGCGTTTCCTGCTAAAAAGATTGAGCTGGCGTTAGCTTCAGCTATAAGAATGCTGCAGCACGTCTTTCCGCACTGGAGTTTGGTACTCCAGCATCTTTTAAGAACACAGCGTGTGCTTTGCTCTTTTCTTTGGTATTTCTTCCTTGTTGGCTTCTGTAAAATCCTTTCATGCCTTCTGTGTGGCACCTGGGCAATTAAGAACTAAAAATCTCTGTATGGCAGAGCACCTCAGTACTTCTGTGGATTCAGGTCAACTCATTTACAAAGCACTTGGCACGCATTGATAACAAAACCAGGAAATCCCATTTCTTCAGCAATGGTTACACAGAGCTCTCAGAACAAGCTAAAGACCGTTCTGCTTAAGCAGATGAATAATCCATGGCAAACAGACTCTCTAACATGATATTTCCAGAATGCTTTCCCGTTTCAAAGCGCAATTATTATTATTTTTCTTCTGTCAGCGCTTTTCCTGCTATATAGTTCTGGTGAAAGCTGCTTTTCTCTATTACACTGTTCACTGTAATAGAAGTCTAGACTTCTGTTGCACAGTCTGGTTGCACAGTCTCCAACCATCGGCTCCTGGACAGTGTCTGCCTGCAAGATCCCCTGATACTGCTTTGAATTACAGGGAAAGAAAAACCTGGAACTAAGACCAGCAGGGAGCACAACATTTAATCTGATATTGCCACTGGTATATTACTTAATGTTTTCATGCCCATGAGTCTATGAATTTTGAAATCTACAGATCAGGGTAGGCTGAGCTCTCAGGAGTTCACTGTTTTAATTAGAATTAACCAGGAAAACTACTTTAAATACATAATTTCCTAATTAAAATGTAATCTAGTTCATCAAAAATTCAACTTACTGGTTGGCTTATATGTTATTTCAATATGTTTATCATATTTACTTGTGGAAGAACCCATTGTCTCACCATAAAGCACGAAACAACAAAAAAGTTAAAGACAGAAGAAAAGGAAAAAAAAAAGTACTAACAAACTGACTATACAGATTAAAGTTCTGTTGCGTTTACACACTGAAATATTTCAATGGATGAAGCACAGATGCTGAAAGAAAGGTCTTCATCTTTCTGGCCACAAAATGCTAACACTAAGAATTCTCGGTGTGCTTATGGGTCCCCATGTGCCGCTCGGGGAGAGGGGGAGGAGGGAGAGAAACGGGAGTAAGTTGAGCCCGGGAAGCAGTGAGGGGTGGGGGGAAGGTGTTTTAAGATATAGTTTTATTTTCTCATTACCCTACTCTTATTTGTTGTGTGATAAACTCCCTTTTCTCCCCAAGTTCAGTCTGTTTTGTCCATGACAGTAGTTGGTGAGTGATCTCTCCCTGTCCTTATCTCGACCCTCGAACCTTTCATCATATTTCCTCTCCTCTGTCCAGTTGAGGAGGGGGAGTTATAGCGTGGTTTTGGTGGGCACCTGGCATCTATCCAGGCCAAACGAAAACACTGTGCCATTATCCACGAGACATTAGTTCTTGTCATTCCCAATCTTCAGGCAATCTAGTAAACCCCACTCAAAACATTAAACAATGAATCTGTTCAGTTTATATTCTCTAAATCACTGCCATAGCCCAAACCTTTAGAATACTTACCTGAGGAACATGTGCTGGCAATGGCTAAAATCTTAATCACAAGCCTTGCCTTACTCCTTCTCCTAGGCATATGGGAATTAAGTGCGAATTAGCAATGCAGTTATTTTTTCTGTTCTCTACTGCCCCAGCCTGTAATCTTAATAACCAACGTTAGGTAATCCTAGGCTTTGGTGCTGTACAACAGCAGTGCAGCAACCTGCTACTCGTTGCAATCAATCAGGCACACAGCTAAACTTAAATAATTTCTTCCAGCCAGTCCAGGCTTCAGCCTGTTTCTGCAGGTCCTTAAGGACCCATCAGCAGCAAATATTGCTTCTAGTTACTGCTTTCCTTAACAAGAACTCCAACACCACTCTGACCTTCCCCTATACATCCGTGATCTCTGCCTGTGCCACAATTATCCCTAAATCACTTGCCTCTCTTGACATTGACCATTAACTCCTCATTTTCATCCATAATAGCCCAACCCCTAATTCAGATTTTCCTTTGTGCTGGCAGATGGTAATGACTCCAGTTTAAGTTGGGCTTAATGGCATAGAGTCTCATCAAATTGATTTAAAAAGCATTTTATTTATTATCCATTCTTACTAGTCCAAATCTCTTCCAGTGCCGGCAAAGTCATCAGTTCCTGTTGATAGAATCACAGAATAGTTTGGGTTGGAAGAGGCCTTTAAAGGCCATCTAGTCCAACCCCCCCGCAATGAGCAGGGACATCTTCAACTAGATCAGGTTGCTCAGAGCCCCGTCCCACCTGACCTTGAACATTTCCAGGGATGGAGCATCTACCATCTCTCTACGCAACCTGTTCCAGTCTTTCACTGCCCTTATCATAAAATATTTCTTCCTTCTATCTAGTCCAAATGTCCCTCTGTTATTTTAAAACCACCACCTTTTGTCCTATCGCAACAGGCCCTACTAAAATTCACTATTCACTATAGCCATTGAAACCTGGGAAATATCAGATTCTCAGTAGCCTCTAATGGTTCAATTAAAGAAAGCTATAAGGACAGAAGTTCTTCTGAGCTCTTCAGCCTGTCATCTTTAGCAACTGCCTAGCTTCCGAAGTGAATTGCTACCTAATTAGAAAGCAGTAATGAAGAGAGACCCAATGGAGCATCCTGCAGAGACCCATGCAAAGTCTGACTTAGCGAGTCCAAAGGAATTTTCCTGCCTTCTCTGTATGCTTCTGAGGTCCCACTCCAGCACCACAGTACATCCACCAGTAATCACCATTGATTTTTCACAGTACAGACTTACTGTGCTGACTGTCGTAAGCATTTATGGGGGAAAAAGATGCCTGATCCCACTAGAAATCAAATAAAGTATAAAAGTATATAAAAGTAATTTTACATACATCAAAAAATATTTTCCAGCTGTTTGTACACATTACTCTCAGAGGGGTGCTGTATTAATGTTATCCACATGATTTGAAATTAGAACATTGTAATTCTTCATGGTAAGCACTGACAGCTCTCAGGATTTAAAAATAAAATATTCTAAAAACAATTATAAATATTAAGAGTAGCAGTTGTAAGCTTTTTGTCCCAGAGTAGACTTGTGCAGAATCAGCTCAGTAGTCTGCTGATTTTTCTTGAAAATGATACAGATCTAGCCTTAAATCAGAAAAGTGAACATTCTCTGCATTTGGGGCTAGAATTGTACTTTGTAGAAAATGAATGAGATTTGCATCTTCTTCTCATGGACCTGTAAACACTGTATATCTTTACTGTAATATAGAAATTCCTTACTATACAGCATATTTCCATTTCCAAACAAAGAAATAACATGTCAATCTGTCTGCTATCAAATGCATTCCCGTCATTCTGACATCACAAATCCTATGACAAAGGGGAAAGCACTTTAGAAGCAATATAAAAAATTGAAAAATGTAATATAGCCTCCATTTTGCATAAATCACAGTCTGTAGTTCTAAGTTTTGACCACAAGCCTGATCCAAATAAAAAGCTCCCTGTAGACTTTAGCAAACTGTCATTCAAAACATGAAACTGCCTAGTTGCTTGTTCTGTCCATGGAAATCCTCTAGCTTATAGCAGTGATCTCCAAAGTGAGGTGCACACACAAGGAAGAAAATATCAGAACTTCAGTAGTGCATGTATATAATTTATAAATAGATATATATACATATATATTGGGGTGGGGTGCTCAAAAATTTTTTACTGATATAGTTGCACAATTTAAAAAGTTTGGAGACCACTGGCATTTAGCATGACTAAAAAAATAAATATGTTTCAATGTTTCAGTCCTTTTGGCAGGACTAAGAGTCCCTAAATATCTTTTTGATATTAGGTTTGGGGTATAAATTCCAATACATCTGGGAAACAAGGGAAAGCAAGAAGAAAGGCTATTCAAGGTGTCAACAGAGTTCTCAAGGGTAAACTTCTTGCCCCACTGTGTTCAGTTCTCAACTACCAACAATTTTCACTGATTCCAGCAAAACCAGATTTTCACCCAGATCTTTGACTAGAGTACTAAGACACATGTGGGTTTTCAGCATGATGAAGATCTTACCGAGACTAAACACTGTAGTAGAGTAGAGCCTTTAACCAACCTAGAAAGCACTTCCAACTCGCAGAGCAAAACAGTATGATTGAAAGTGTAGCGACTGCTGAATTCAAATTTTTGAATACTTTACAGCACCATTCTCCAATGTTTCGTGAGAGAATGGGGCTACTTGTTCTGTAAAATTTTTGTTTCAAGACAAAAAATTATTTACGCAAAAGTTTAGAATAAGCTGTCACTAGCTTTCCTTGATTTAAATTCATTGTCCACAGCTCAAAAGATGCTAAAGTAAAATCTTTCCTGACAGCTTAAAGAAGAAGGTTTATAAGGTCAGTTGCTGAACTTAGCAAGACATGCATTCACCTAAACCAACATTTTTCCATCCATCCATCCATCCATCCATCCATCCATCCATCCATCCATCCATCCATCCATCTGGCCTTAGTAATATTTCAGAATGATAAAAAGTGAGCAGGGATAGGCTAGTCAGGAATTGGTATCGGAATTGCTGCAACTTTAGATTTTTTGTGTGACAGATTTTCTGGTTTCCCCTTTTACATTACCAGCATTTCTAGTAATATATATATATGAATGTAAATATTGATACAAGCACAAATAGAGATACTTCTGTAAACTACAAGCTGTTCCATCAAATAATTTATTTAAAAAAAACCAAAACAAAACAGGTCACTTCACCTTTCATATGCCTGAATATTGTTCAGGACAATAAGATGTCGTAAGGAAATGTATACAGCACATACACTGAAACCTCTAGACGCTCACTGCAGGGACTTACTCCTGTTACAGCAAGGGTGCTCTGTATCACAATGGCGGAGCAGACAAACCCAAAAGACATGCTACAGTTTAAAGAGACAACTACAGGCTTAATGAAAAAAAACTAACACAAACCATATATTCTGTGTTATGAAGGTTCTGCCTTACAATCAGGCTACTGTAACAGTTTCATCCATAGTCTAGTAACATAAATCACTAAGCCGCCACCTGGACATCTTCAAGCCACTACACTTTATGTAAAACAGCCTTAGTGAAGTGAGTAAATCTTCCTGTACTCTGATTCTTAGCTACTGCTTAATTAACATTGGCATATGCTAGACATTACTTCCACTGCAATTAGTTGATAATTGCTGAGTGAGAGACAAATCATGTCTCCTGTCCTTTAGGTCCAACCTGAGATTTAAAATATAACGTGAGCATACCTCCTAGATCGCATTTCAGGGGTGTTTCAGTAACACTTAGTTTCATTCAAATATAGTTCTAACTAAATATTCTCATCTCAACTTGACACTGGGAAAACAATTTTCTAATCTGATTTATCCACTGCGGTCTCATTTAATAAAGCCTAAAGTAAATGTACTAAAGACAGATACTGTTCTAGATATTGTGATACAAATAACTCATAAGAATGATTCTTTTACAAGTTATTATGTATGATATAGGACAGAATTAACAATTTTACTACATAAAACATATGTATTTTTAGACTCTCCAAAAAAAAGATCTATCTTAATTTAATAGAACAGCTAAAAAATTCGCATGCTGTAAGAACGCCTATTAAGGACAAAACCTGCAATACTGGACAAATGTTTTGGATAACAGTCTATTCAGTTTCACATACACTGGAAAGTAAGAAAAGACTTCTTTTTCCCTAAAAGTGCTAAAAAAATGAAGTGTTCTTGACAGCTCAGATATCATCAAAAAAATTTTGACGGCTTGAAGGAGTAAATATGAAGGGCTGCATGGTTGTGGCCAAAACAAAACCAAAGTTATTAAGCAAACTGATGCAGTGAGGAGTAGTGAGGAATTGGAGGTACTGGCTGACTGCAACAGAAAAGTTATCAAAATGAGAGTCAGGATGCGAAACACGAAACAGATGTATGAAAACATGAAACAAGAAAATACTTTGTAGCAAAGGCTGGGTAACCAGATATGAAACAAGAACAAAGGGGCATCTGAAGATTGATTTCAAGAGAGAAGTAAGTGATGCAACGGAAATCTTTATTTATGGCAGGAAAAAGAAGAAAAGGGCATGAGCGGATATCTCAGATACGTTTCTCATCTGAATCCTGCCAGCACCATGCATGCAGGCTTGCATACCTCAGGATGAGAAAGTTTGTCAAAACACAGAAATAGAACTTGCAGGTCAAAACGGCAGCCGTGAAAGTCAATGTTTTCTATTTATTTATTTGTCGTTGCAGGAAGAAATATACATTTTCACGGAAATATACAAATTCACACTAAATACCTAGCAAATAGCGAATCATTTTAAACTATCTCAACAGATGCTACTTACACAGAAATAGTTAAGAAATTAATAGGAAGAATGATTTATATATATATATACTGAATTTCCTCAGATTCATTCCAAAATGAAGCAAACATTCAAGGCACTGGGAATCGTGTTTCCCTCCTGTAAATGAAACTGATGTGCCATAGCAGTCATTAACTTTTTTGCCCCAAAAACTTCCGCCAGCTCCGTTCCTCTACCCGGCGAAGACGGAGGGTGCGTGTCCCCGAAACTGTTGTCCCGATTCACAGCGTCGAGGTTCAACAAACAAACCACCCCCACCCCGCACCTTTCCTACTGAAACCACTTCTAACCACGCATCCACTCGAGCAAGCGAACTTCCTCAGCCCGAGCTGTCCGCACGCACGGGGCTGCGGCCGGGCACCCCCCGCCCGGCCTGCCCGGTGCCGGCAAGGCCGCCATCCCGCGGCGCGGACAGACCGCGGCCCCGTG
>Ga0065711_1011571_pt1 | contig 16760 bp, 4 predicted proteins | sample Hoacrofraction12_FD_59098 | JGI IMG/M metagenome (GOLD analysis project Ga0065711, IMG submission 59098) | Hoatzin crop microbial communities from Cojedes, Venezuela - Epithelial fraction 12 v2 (version 2) | ecosystem: Host-associated > Birds > Digestive system > Esophagus > Crop | place... | reverse complement strand
GAATTTTTTTTTTTTTTTTTTAAATAGAGAACACTGAACTCCATTTTCTGACTTCTGGTCAACAGTCATTTTTAATTTGCTTGTACTTTTCTATCCCTGCATGTCTTCAAAACCTGAGTGGGTAAAACTCAAGTTTGTGAAAAAGTGAAAGGTCTGAGCATTAACAAGATTACAAAGCAAGACTCCATTTAATTTTCCAGTAAGACAATGGAAGCAGAGATAAGAACTTCAAAATGAGACAGACAGAAGGTAAATATATGCAAGAGCTGCCTTTAGAAAATTCTAGTTTAAAAAACTGAATAAAGCACACATCGTAGCCTAGACATCTACACACATAGGCATGTGGGTGCATCTGTATAAGTGCATATATATCCACATAAAAACAAACCAATCTTAAATCTGTGCAAACATACCAGCAGCTATACCAATAAAAGATCTGAATTCATCCACCAGGCTCTTAAACATGAATGACAGATGTAAGAATACAAACTGCTGAAACAAAGTTTTACACAATCTTTCAGTTTTATCCATATTTGTCTCCTTGGCAAAAAGAGCCACTATTAAAAATGCAACTATCAATTAAGGCTTAACAAAAAGACCAAACAAGAATAACAAAACTAAGTGTTTTAATAAATACACTTAAGTAGGGCAAGTCTTTCAACAGCTTTTACTACTTCTATGCTTCCTATTCTCTATGGAGTATCTTCTGCATACTACCTAAGTTATATGCAAAAATTACTTCAAATTTATTGCAATTAGTAAGTTGGAAACCATCATTTTAAAAAAAAAATACTTCCAACTAAAATTTGAGCTGGACATTTACGCAACTTTATCTGCAAAAAACTGTTACCTCCTTAATCCTTCATTTTTTGAACATTCTTTTTAAATTAAGAAATGTGTTTAGCATGTACAAACAGTAAAGCAGTATCAGACATGTCCCCCGCATACCCGTCAATTTAAAAAAATAAAAACCATGTACTTGAAATGTTTATATATTTGTTAAAAACATTTTTAAGAACATTATTATTGCAGCCTTTCAGTATTTAAAGGGGGGCCTATAAGAAAGAGGCAAAAAGGGGACAACCTTTTTAGCAATGCCTGTTGTGACAGGTCAAGAAGTAATGGTTTTAAACTAAGGGAGAGTAGATTTTGATTGGATATAAGGAAGATATTTTTTACAATAAGAGTGGTGACACACTGGCACAGGTTGCCCAAAGTAGTACTGGAGGCCCCATCACTAGAAACATTCAAGGTCAGGTTGGATGGGGCTCTGAGCAACCTCATCTAGTTAAAGATGTCCCTGCTCACTGTGGGGGGCTGGGCTAGACGACCTCTAAAGGTCCCTTTCCAACCCTAAGCATTCTATGATTCTATGTAGATATTCAAACAGCTTTAATACCATTACTGTTAAACAGCACTACTGAAGTTTCATGTATCACTACAGAGTTATAGCATTAAAGAAATAGATTTATCACTTCATAGAACAAAAAACAAGTATAAACTGCTTCTTTCACAATCTACTGTAATTAAGGCAGCCTACATTGTTTTCAAGCATAATTAAGATGATAGAAAGTATTCTTACATCCTCGGATTTTCACACTTCTAGCTTCTTCTTTGTTCTGCCCAAGTATTATCAACATCGGATGAAGCTGTCTGGAGCATCTCTCATATGTTTTCAGTAGCTCAAAAACAAGTTGTGCCTTCTTCCACCCAGGACATAAAATAAGTGCTAGTGGCTACATATATATACACAAAATTTTACACCATAGCGTTAGACGAGAATTCAGAATCTTAAGAATTGTACTACTTCAGTATTTAGGGAAAAAACAAAATCTGCAACATAGGCCTTTCAGTACTCAAAAACTGAAGCTTTCAGCACTCTATAGCCTTCTAAATGCAGATATTACAGACGCAAGGAGTCATACATCAGGTTACCTCAAGAAAAAAAGGATGCATGCAGCAACAAACAGTAAGAGGTCCAAAATTCAACAGAAGCAAGAGCATCCTGTCTTACTTGGGGGGTTGTACTAGAGCAATTTCCCTTAGAACCTCAATAATTCTATATTTCTGTGATCTAATACAAGTAAGGAATGAACTGCCATGTTTGAAAAAGCTAACACAAATTTAAATTTAATGACTGCATACTAACCCCTTAAAGACAAACCTTCAACAAGTATCAAAGTCATATAACATTAACCATTTGTTAGGTATTACTTGATAAATAAGCTTTGGACTCCCACATTCACGCAGCCCATCTCCGTAAGCCTCTAAGCAGAGGGCTTATATAAACTGGCAAGCATGCTGAAGATACACTAAGATCACACTAAATGTATACATTCTAAACACAAACTATCTTTTGGATCATCATTCTACATCCGCACTTTACAACAGAAAAGCTGTTACTACTCTAACATATACGTACTCCACTCCTGTTCGGCAAGGATTTGTAGCAACTTCCCAACTGCAAAAATGTAAGAACTGGTGCAATATATAAGAAAGGATCATTTCCCTGGTATGAGATAGCAACTACGTCACATCCTCGAGCTACTGGTGGCCAACAGTAAGATTCTGTGAAGGTAGGGCCCAAAAATTTTTTCCGAGTAAGTTCCTACAGAAAAAGAAATTAAGAGTTCCACAGGAAAAACACGTACTCAAATGGTAACAAAGCAAGACAAAACATAATAGTGTGTGATTTAAAAGCTTTTGACCCACTACATAATAAATGCCCTTAACATGCAATACAAAAAAGTTCTGGGCTGAAGAGTTAAATCTTTGTATTAAAATCCAAACCCCATGACTTGTGGCAGTGGTTGATACACTAGAAGAAATGTGTACAATTCTTACAGCATCTCTCTGAAGCTTCATTTATTCAAACACATGAACAACCTGCCAGATATTCCTCAATTAAAATCAGGTATTACTATAATATTTAGTATCTAGAGTTGGAGTACGATACTAGCCTTAAACAGATATTCAGTGTAATCTATTACATTAGCATTACCTTTTTCAGATCATTAAAAAGGGGTGCTGTTTCCAGATTTGACGATGGCTCAATTTTGTTGCTTAAAAAGACAAAGTTTTTCTCTTCACTAAGATTTTGAAAACTCTGAAACAATATGACAAACAGATGACAAAGACAGTACTTTATAATAGGGTTTTAGTGTACATACAACTCAAAAGCATTTACTCTATTTAAAAGTAGTATTTTGATGAAAAACAGCCAAAGAAATTGTAAATACATTTTAGATATGACTCATACACACTAAGTTACACAGACCAGTGGTGAGACAAATAGTATTTCTTAAAGAAAGATTTATCAAGATTGTCTTAACACAACCATTTTAAACCACTCAAGAGAACACACTAGATGTTCTGTGTACAGCTAGCATTCAGCTATAACAAAATTAAAATGCAATTAAAAAAAGATGACTAGTAAAATTTGATGTGGTGGGTTGGCCTCGGCTCACAGCCAAGCACCCACATGGGCACTTACTCAGTCTCCCTTCCCAGAGGGATGGGGGAAAAAAACTTAGCAGAGCAAGCAAGAAGATTCATGGGTCAAAACAGAAACAGGGTTGTTACTTAACAATTACTGATGCAGGCAAATCAGACTCAACCTGACATTAACTTAATTTGTTGCCAATTAATGTATGAGTACTGATTTGGTTACTGGGAAACAAAAACAAAGAAATGAGCATTTACACACTTCAGGAAAACACCTTTCCTCCCCATTCCCAGGCTCAGCTTCACTCCAAACTACTCCACTTACAATCAGCGCAGGTTACACTCAGTCCCACCAGTGAGGCAATGAGCAGTGCAAGGCAGGGATTGCAGTCAGAACATAGCAGTTTCTCTCTGTTGCTCCTTCCCTCTCACTTCTTTCCTCTGCTCCAGCTCGGGGCCTCCACAGATTGCAGTCCCTTCGGGCACACCTGCTCCAGCATGGAGCACTTCCTACTCCTGTGACCTTGGCACAGCCTCAGTTTCTGACTTCACCCTGCATTTTTTGCCCTTTCTTAAATACGTTTTGACAGGCACCACCAACTTGGTCAACTCAGCTTTGGCTTGCAGCGGGTCTTGTTGTTGATGCAGCTGGAATCCACCCCTAACCTCCTTCCACAAAGATGACCCCTGCCGCCCCAACACTATCAAAGCCTTCCACATACACACAATGCATTTGAACAAGAGATGTTTAATGAAAGTTAATGCTTGAAATACCTGTTCGTCATCTTCAGTTGAGTGTGTCTTCAGAAGATCAAAATTTAAGAACTGCTGAAGCCTGAGAAACATACAAATCCAACATAAGTAAAATATAATTAATAAGTACCATCAATATTTCTAAAATATTGAAAGCAATCCACTCACAAAATATTTCTGATGTACTACCTATGCCAAGGAGGAAAGCCCCTGAACATGAAAGAGGAAATAAAAAAGTATAATTTCAAAAACAAAATTTAATATTAGCTTTTAAGTATCTGAAAATAACCCTAAGGAAATTTTTTTAACAAAAATAATTGGTAGGTTCCTCAACTTTAGAAGAAAAAAAATCAGACTGGACTGTAGGAATAAGGTTTCTTAAAGTGTCAAAAAAATGAAACAATGTATCTTTGCATCAGTTACAAACCGAATTACAAAACATCCCTTGGGTCTATTACACATGATCAACTGACATGCAGCGCAGTAAAAGCACTGCACAAATCAATTCACAGTCTTATTTCATGAAGTTTGAAAACTTTATAAACGGCACTAAGAATAAAGCAATTTAACATGGTTAGTGTGCAGCAAAAATACTTACCCATCACATCTTTGTACTCAAGTTATTGTTTAGAAAGAAATTCTATTTTTATTGTAGCCTGGGTAAGTATCAGCAGCTTTAAATTCCATTCTTCCCCAAAAGCACGCGTATACAACCTCTCCTAATCTCCGTCCTTTTAACTGCCTAAGAATAGTAACTGGAAGCATATTACAGTTCCTAATTATCTGATTACATAACCATTCAAAACATTTAACACACCACACCATACCTGTCTCTGTGAATTGCTGTATTTTCCTTTACAGGCAAACCTGGAATTGCTTTGACAATCTATCAAGAAAAGACAAACACATTTTTAGCACTAAAACACTGTTCAAGAGCAACATTTTAGAAAAATTATATCTTTAGTCTATTGAGCTGAAAGTTGAAAATATTCTCCAAATATTTTGGAGAATTTTTGTACAAATTCTACATTTGTCTGAATAATGCAACAATTTTGACGAACCAAACTTCAGAAAACTGTCTAACTTGTTACAAAATATTATTTTCTTTACCAAGAATCAAGCACGCGACAAGAACACTGCCCACACGAAAGAAAACTTAGTTCATGGTCACATCTCAAGCTGTATTTGGAATTGGGGACCTGAGCTAGTATGAACACATACTGATTCATTCTTAAAACATTTTCATTTTTAAAACAAAATTAAGAAATCATGGAAAGCCTATACACCACAGACAGAAGGAAAAACAAAAACAGGTTACCCAACTGCACATTTACAAAGATAATGCACATGAACTTAAATTTAACAACACCGCAAATTGTCAAGGGAGTAACCAGTAGCAGATACTGGATCCAGAGTTACTCCAAAGATGTCTGGTTCCAAACAGGGGACTTTCTAGCATTCATTATTAGCCTCCAGCAATCAATAGGCACGACTTGGTCAAAGACTTGCGTCACTCAAGTGGCTGATAAACGTAATTAATCAGATTGCTTGCAGAAGGGTATAAAGGTAATTCTACTCTGCTTCAGAACCTCCCCCCCCCACACTACTCCTTTCACCATCATTCTTTCCAAAATATTTTAATAAAGTATTAGAGTTTAAGTTCAGGAGTGGTTGTCATCCTTAAAATTCTCAGCAGAGCTAAAAAACCCCACTTTTGTAAAACTCCCTTTTTCCCTCATGATCTGACAGAACTAGTAGTTCCATTGCTATCATAGAAGCAAATGTCTCCTTTAAAGCATCTAGAAGAAAAGGACATGGAACAGCACACAGGCTCTTTAATACAGGTGAGACTGGATACACTCAACAGTTACTATTTGCCTAGAATCTGTCATTTCATTTTCCTTTCACTCCATGAACATTTTATTAGCTTCAACTGTGCAATTCAGTACACAATTTCTCAAGAATGAGCACTGATGGTGTGAAAATGTTTCAGAAAAGAACAGCAGCAAGAATAGAGAAAATAGCAAGAAACCAGACTAGACATTTAAAGTATTAGACAACAAATAAGGAGAGATGCCACAATGTTTAGCATAAGGACTCTTTTGTTTTCAGGGAAACATTACATTTTCATACATTCAGAAAATTGTGTAGTGTAGACAGCTATCATCTTCACAAAACTATAGCAAAAAAGCGCAAATGGAAACACAATGTTTTCAAGGACTGTAGTACTTTTTTTGTTGTTATTTTCTGCAATTTAAAAAAGAAACTGAAGTAGAATGTTCTTTTTTAACTATATCAAGCATTAGTACAGTCCCCCAGATCTACATTACATAGAAGAACAAGCTAGACGACTACAGTATTCCTAATCTGTCCTACGTATGTTTACAATATTTCAACTATTTAATACAAAAAATAATACTTACACACGCAGTACTTTCATTTAGATCTGTGCTTGACCTTTGAAAGGAACTGGAAACTGCAAGACCTAGAAAGATAAGTAAAAAAAAGGCAGAAACAAATTTCTGATTATCTAAACACATAAAATCCAGTACTTCTATTTAAAGTGGGTTGCCACTGACTTTAGTTGCTTGCATTGTTTCCTAATGGCAAAAAGGACAACCAACAAAGTAGTTACATTTACACAAAGATAACTATGCAGATGAACTGAGTGAACAAGGATGGCAAGTTGCACACTTTTAAAAAGTAAAACTTGACTCGCTATAAATGAGACAACTCATGACAAACACTAAAGTTGCCTCTGTTCAAATAAATCCCTCCAAACTCAAAGCAGTAATGCATCATTGATCAATGCCAGAAGAAATTTCAAGAATATCTAATGCTATTAAGCGTACCAACAAATGCCCATGTAACTCACCCTCAGCCTTCCTGTGTCTTACATAGTACAAAAAGCTTTCCGTTATTCCTGAACCTGATGATTTGATTGGTCTTTGTAAAGTCTGATACATAAGCAACATTTTTAGAAGGATACCATTTGATCCAATTGTTGGATTCGAACTGAGTCAGCAGGTTCACATCCAATATAACCAGTTAAAGACACATGATGCATTGCATGTATGATTGTCTCCGACACACACAGTTCCCACCTGTTTCAAGATTTGTTGATATCTTCTCCTGAAAGAGCACTGGCCTGAAAGCACGTGCAGGATTAACGCTTTTCACTGGAAGAGACTCAATATTCAATGATGTTTGGTTCTCCTGATAATTTGCAGAACCCCATGTATTCTCCTTAGCCTCCTCAAAATGAGCAAAGTTCTTTGAGACAAGATCATCATTAACACATACCTAAAAAACCAAGATCTTTATTGACCAGTATCAACAAGCAATCACCACCACATACTTGTTTAGAAGTTCTTTGAAGCTTTAAAAAACAGCAGTGAGACATTCATAGTGTCAGTGAATGCTTTCTGAAGAATATTAACTCCAGAATAGGAAAGTCAGTCATATCTTCCTGTATGTTCTCTAACACGTACTAACTAGTTGTCAGTTTCATCTTTCTGCCTAAAATTCTGTACTCAAGTAACTTTTTCTATGGGCCCTAAAAATTAAAAAACCAAACCTGTTAGTACGACAAGCTGGTTGATTTCTTTTTGATTCAGCGTGCATCAAAATCTGGTAGAAAAGTAATACTAAACCCGAACCTTCATAACTTCCATTGGCTCAGAGATTAGTGACACTATTGCCAACTGGGATTCTCCACTCACAGAAGAGTTTCAAACCAATATGCACCTTTGAAGTTACTGTCTATAGCAAAGACCACAGCTCCAGTGTTAAAATCCTCAGCAGAACACTCCCAAGTAGAAGCGGTATTCAAATAAATTTATTTGTGTCTACCATACAGCCACCGAAGTGTGACACTAGCTACAGCAGAGACTTACTGCAAGTTACGCATTTTGGCAAGTGGAACTAGGTTTTTTTCCAAAGGTTTGAGGACTCAGTCTTATGCAAAAGCACGTTCTGTATTTTTTGCAATACTATGCAACTGCCTTATTCAAACATCTTCAAGTATGATACCACAAACAGGTGTAAAGTGCACTAAATAATTCACATAGCTGTCCACTTGAAGCACTTGCTGGACTTCACTTGCTTGTCAATACCTTCCAAAAAGAGGCTGACAAAGAAAAATGGACTTTCTGCCTCTTGTAATTCCTCCAGAAGCTTACAAGCAACAGAAATACAAAACAAAACCTCTGATAAGTTTATGATTTAACTTCTACTGTATCTGACAGAAATTCCAAAACTCACTTCCAAGTAATACTTTTCCATCTTGAACTAATCGCAAAGTTGTAACTTACATAACAAAGCACATGAACAGGTTTGTAGATCTAAAAGAATCTTACCTTTTCATCCTTTATTGTCACATAAAGATAAACATCAAATATGTTATCTTCTACAGCACATAACTTGGCTTTCATATGGGTAGTCGCTAAATGTAGTAACAAACACAAGAACAAATGAAAACATTAAATCTTTATCAAATTATCTCTATTTTTCACTTCTGTTTTCAGAGACAAACAAAAATAGAGATCACAATTAGATGTGTAACCTATTTCTTTAGAGAATCTAGAACAAATGTAGTAACTTCTAAATGAAACAAGAAAGTAACGAGGCAATAAAGAGTTACAAAAATGAAGTTGTCCTTAGCCTTTGAAGGAAGATGGAGAGCCCAAGCAGATTAATGACCTCTCCATACAAACAAGTCTCTGATAATCTGCAGTACAAGCACATACTTTCCAAACCTGATATTTACTTTTCTTGAAACAAGTTACATTTGCACATTTGTTTAGCTTGGTTAATGTCTTAATTCAAGCAGACATAGCTGATAAATGTCCGTTAGTAAATTCTGAAGCACTTCTACACACACTAATGATGTGTTAACAATTAAAAAAAGTATGTATTACTACTTATAGTACACTCTGGGAACATCTATGAAATTAAATAATTAAATTTGATTTATCATTGCTTCCTACTAACCTTTATTTTGCAGTTACACTCAAGATGTGTGGAAAAAATCAAAAGTAAATCAGTGCTATGTCCCAGTTAGCGTGCGAAATTATCAGCTGAAAGACCCTTTACTGCTTTCATACAACTCATCCCCTCCTCCCCAAATACCCTTTACAAGGAGTTTTTTATACTTGTGAGCAAGCAGGTAGGTAGTTGTTCAGGTAGAAGCAGGTAAGCAAGGAGATTAGAAAATCTCAGTAAAGACCTGCTTTTCTAGTCAGACCAAAAGCTGTCTCATACCAAAACAGCAGACCTGATATGAGAAGTCTGGATGACCTACTGAAACACCAAACATGGGAAAGGACAAGAACAAACTGGAGAAAAAGCAATCTAACTTACTAAATAACTACCTGGAGCTCAATCTATTTGTTAACAACTGTAACAAAGAGACTCTTAAGCTGGTGCTTACATCTTTGTCAAATAACAGCTGAAAGGGTAAACTCCTAAGCTAGATCTTGCCACCTCTGTACCAAACTACAAAAATACAGCTGTGATAACGCTTCAAAGATTTAAGCTAATTACACAGAAAGGATATGCTGTTTAAAACAAATGTTACATGAGTGCTACCTTATTTAGCCTGTTGAAGTATCAGATACCATCTAGCCAACTATCAAAATCTATGCAGCATCGAAGCCTGCAATACTTAAGCTGCAGCTCCACAAATATTTTTGCCTCTCTCAGCCCATACAAAAAACCTCATGTAGCTCCTTTCTCTTTATTTTTAACATACAACATTCTAAACATAAGCACTACATATCTCTAACAGTTTATTTTTCCCAAAATAGAAGTACTAATTATGATTTTGGCAGGATATTTTATTTACCTTTGAGAAGGTTTTGAAAATACCGAGTCGCAGCACTATCCCATCTTTTGGCTGGTCTAGGAAAATAAACACAATCAATTATCCCACATGAAAAATTCAAATGGCAATTTTGGAAAAAAACTTGGATGCATGTAAAGAAATTATTTCAAGTCCTGCCAAACCTTAAGAACTGCACAAACTAGACACATGAGCAGAATCTTACTACCTAGAATGCAACTCATCGGTTAATGAAATGAACTCATCAAAAATTACTGGATATTGCTTTGTCAAGGTATGATGGCTTACATCAAACATAATACGATGGTCAGAAACAAAACAGAATAACCAAAAATAAAGCAAGAATCCACTGGCTGAACATACTAATCCAATAGGTGTTCAGCAATTTTGAACAAGCACTTCACAAACATTGAAATGCTGAAGACTGAAAGGTCTGTAGTCAGAAAATCAAGTTCACTCTCTAAAGTCTTTGGCAACTTTCAGAATACAATAAAAAAAGAATCAAATGAACACCACCGTAAACAAAATATGACACTCTACTACTATTTCCATCACTCACAACGATGGCCCACTCAAGACGTATGATATTCCTACCCAAAATAGGCCAACATTTGTTCTGCTGGAATATTGGAAGTCAAATACTATTCTCCTCTTCCAAACAAGAGTATATAAAAAATAGACTGCTTGACCACATGTAGTTTTGAATATTCTTTAATGACACAAACCAAAGCAGCTTTCTTGCTGTGGAGCTGCATTCCCCAGTGATCTAACCATGTCCCTCTCAAGTTGGCAGGACCTTTGACAATAGCATCCTAGAACTCAAGGATACAAAAAACATTTTTCTTTACTACCAGGTCCCAATGAAAACCTTATCTGAGTCCTTCAAAAGTTCAGTGAGAAAAAAAGTGACATGAATATAAGGAAACCACAACAGGAATCCAAAATATGTAAAGAAAAAAAGACAGAATGGGGAAAAACAAAGCTACCTATAAACAACTATAGAACTTCAGTTCAGCTAAGCATGTAAACACCTCAAAAAAAACAAAACAGGCATCATGAGTAAGAGGAGCACCTGTAAGAAACAGCACATAAGGACAGGTTAGTAAAGAAGTTCATGTGCTAGGAATCAAGAAACACAGCTCTGGGATGACAGACAAAGGACAAGAACTGCCAGAGACTTGTCTAAAATTTCGAAGATTTTAAAATAAATACCAAAACGTTCGAACAGGTGAATAGTAACACCCAAATCATTAAGACAGCAGATTTGTTTAACTGCTCCTCTGAAACAGAAAGTTTCCCAAATCTGATATCCTATGTTCTTCTTGGAACATAACCTCTTCTAAAAAAAAATTTCTGCAATAAAACTTCACACTTACAAAATATACGAACAGAATACATTTATTAAACTCTACTTACACTATTTTTGCAGTACCTTCAAAAAAGTCGATACGCAACGTCACTGGCTTTGTGCGATACAGTCTACACCTTTTTGCTCTATATGGGATCTGCATAAATGCTTCCAATGCAACTCGAATGCTTAAAAAAACGCAGAAATTATCTCATTTTACAGAGCAGATATTATTCTCCCGAAGTCACTGCTCTCATACACATCCTTCCACTACCCTGCATCCGACAACACAGTTCTTCCAGAAGTTTGGCTCCCACTGTGAAACATCCTGGAACCATCGTTTTATTTTCCTCTCCAACAGAGGTGCTACCAGGAGCAATCAGTGAATAGATTTGCTCCAGATATGAACACACCTACTATGTACCGAAATCTTTCTGATCCTATGCCACTATAGTCTGAAGCCTTTTCATCATATTTAGCCATCATATTACCACATATCACCTGGCACTGTGTATTCCATTTTGCAATTACTACTTCTGTGTGAGAAACCAGGTATGATTAATATCCGCAAGAACGAAAAATAATAAATAGACTAATTTGCATTTGTACTCATTTTCCCAAATAGAATTTATTTTTCATAAAGCTATCACCAGAGTGTTAATCTTATCCTTTATGCTTAGTTTGGTCAGAGATTTTTTAATAACCAGCAAGACACCGTATATTACAAGCTTTTAAGATCTGTATATTTATTACTTTTGTTCAAATTTTTATTTTACAATGAAAAAGCAGTGAATCACACATTTACTTCTATTTGAACATAATTTAAACTCAGAGCATTGTCAAGTAGTTTTCCAATACAACAACATTCCATTTAAAAACATGACTTCAGATTACTGTAAAATATTTAAAATAAGCTTTCTCAATTTGTGGAATACTATCAAAAAAAAAAAGGGTAAAGCTTCTTGTAGTCAATGTTGCATATATTATTAAATAAATGAATTTTAAATCTACTACCTAGGAACTGGAACAGTTATTTTTTAAAACATGTTTTTCAAGATTTTAGAAACAGCAGGTCTCACAGTGGTTTTATTAAATACTGAGAACCCATGAAAACTCACCTATTTTACACCATGCCAAGACACACCATCAACTCTTAGAAAAATAACAAGCTAAACTGCAGTAGAAAAAAAATCCATACATTTGTATACAGATGTTAAAAGCTGGTTCAGCAAGTGAAACCCTGCTTCCACATATGCTTTTTGAACAATCTTGACCGGTTCTAATTTTTTAGTATATAATCACTTACTAAGAGAGGAAAGTACATATAAATAATGTTAACTGGCAACCACACATTTCAGTGGTAACAAACTGCCATTATTCCCACTTCAGATCTTTAAAAAAACTAAACCTCCAACAGAAAGCATCTTTAAAAATTCACAAAACAGACTGGTTTGCATCCACACTTGCTCGGGCCTGTCATATGGCTGCCAGTCTCTTGGGGACCCAACCCACACCTCCATTAAATCAAAGCCTTGCCACTATCAATCTAAATAAGTATTTACAATGTTTCTATGCATTACCTAACAAATACATTTCAATGACAGTGTCAAAAAATCCAAATACTTACTCATTTGATTTAACAAAAATGTATTTGGCATAATCCACAAGAAAACATTCTGTTTGATAATGATCTGTACAGTACATGATTGACTTTATAATCGCTCTACACCAGCATTTGAGTTCCTCACTGAAAACCACACAAATCTGAAAAAGAAGGAACAAGATAGCAGGTTCTTGTAAATGGAGCGAAATACGTTCAGGTTTTTTTAGAGGCAAGATTATAGTATTCATTATACAGCCCCCAATTTTCTTTTTAAAACGCAAGCATTGCAGCTTATGTAGTTATGAAGTTTACAGATAAGAAGATATAACCCTTATAGATGCCATTATCTACTTCTTTACATAGCAATATCAAAAAATAAAAAGATTAATGCATATCTTGGATACTTCACCCCAAAAGCACTGCAAGTAATAGATTATTTCTGTCTACATAATATAGCAATGATTTTACCTGGCCTTCTTCTATGGTTAGTGGTTTTACTCCATCTACATCTTTATATGATTTGTCATAGAACTGACTCATTTCAGCATTCAGGTTTTTATATTCCATTTCATCAACTATGTAAGGCCCACATCCTTTCATAGTAACCCAAAAGCAACCTGGATCTTCAATCTGGGGCAAAAGGTAGATAACAATAACAAATACTATTAACTGCTGCTAAAAATGGTATGATGTTTTTAAGAATATATGAGCAGCAAATGTAAAAATAAAACTTAATCTTTAGTGAGGTGCCTTAAAAATTATGGGGACTGATATTTAGCATACAGAACATTAGCAAGCAAAATATGTTTCAACTTCAGATCATCAGTTCATTGAATGACTTCTCAGCTTGCAAGTCTCTTCAGCACTGCAGTTTATGGCATGTATAGTCTAAAAGGTAGTAGCAACATCTAAAAAGCTGGTTAAACCAAACAGTGGGTGAAGTGCAAAGACAAAGGTTTTTACTTCCATATTGTCTTCAAGAACTATGTATAAAACCCCCCAAACACAAAACAAACCCCACCAATGGACTACCCTTCGTGCTCAGAGAGTCTACAAGACAGTCCATTTCTTTAAAATGGGGTCATAGCTTTATGCTCAGCCTTTGTAAACCTTTATATCCCAGTCTTTCAGGTGATCTGGGTTCCCAGTTGTTGTGGGTTAATCCCAGCAGGCAGTTAAACACCACATAGCTGCTCCCTCGCTCCCCTGCAGTGGGATGTTTGAGAGAACTGTCAGGGTAAAAGTGAGAAAACTCACGTGCTGATATAAAAACAGCTCAACAGCTAAAGCAAAAGCTGTGCGTGCAAGGAAAGCAAAATACAGAATGCATTCACTGTTTCCCACTGGCAGACAGATGTTAAGCCACTTCCAGGAAAACAGAGCTTCATCACACATAACACTGGCTTGGGAACACAAATCCGATAACCTCAGACATCTCCCTTTCCTCCTCCTTCCCTGCCGCTTTTACTGCTGAGCATGACATCATATTGTATGGAATATCCCTTCACTCAGCTGGGGTCAGCTCTCTGGGCTGTATTCTGGGAAAACTATTTTCCCATGATCTCTTGTGGAAATCAACAGAATTTAGTACTATACTACACTCTATGTTGCACATCTTCCATTCTAGATTTTAGCTGCATCCCTACTGACCTCTTTGAGACTAAACCAATATAAACACCTAAAAGAAGTGACAAAACATATGTAATCCACATACGACACCACACATGTACAAAAGTGCTGCTGAATGGATATATAGAGGCATCATCTTATTTGTATATCTTACTTCCAGAGAGTTGCACTAAAATAAAAACAGCAATGCTTTAGACTTCAAAGAAAGCCAGCATACCTCTAACAGCAAGACTTCCATATTTCTCAGCGAGAGTCTTCCCTCAACACTACTGTAAAAGAACAACAAATGTTTGATTAACTATTTTTAAAGCCATAATTTGTTTTGAAGCGTATCTAATGAGCACGCACCTAAAGCAAGCCTATAGATTTTTAGTACTTGTCTCAAGAGTTTTAGTCTAGGCAACTAATTTACACATCTCAAAGGATTCAAACCAGCTTTCTTAATGAGAGACTATGTTAAAGCCTAATTCAGATTTGCCATCCACGCTTATTTATGTACAGACACATCAATTTTTTGTACACCAAATCATACCTGTTATTCTCAACTTATTTCCAGTATATAGCTGCTTATCTTACATTCAAAGGCCAACAGAAATAGGCTGATTGAAGACAACTGCTGCTACAACCTATCTATACAACCAAGTAGACAGAAATACCAGAAGGAAAGGCTTACACTATTTTAAAAAACCCCAAACACTAACACAAAAGAATCTGAGTCCCAACCTAAGCAAACAATCTTAACATAACAGAGATTTTTACCAGTATTTCACATTACATTCATCTGCAAGAGTGCATATCACACCTAGGAATTGCAATAGAATAATAAACTACCTACAGACTGAAGTAGATTGCATTTCATTTACCAGCACATCACAGTATCATCAATGGGAGTGTCTAGCATAGGTGCCTAATTAAATGTTTCACCAAAGGAAAGTCAAAACACAGCCTTCCATTTCCAACGCCAGTGTTGAACACGTCAGTGGTAAATAAGAAACAACGCAGCTACACTGTGGTCACAATTAACAATGTGCCTTGCTAAGAGANAGCACTAATTATTCACAGCTTGACATTACAATGAAACAGCTGAAACTATCTAAGAAGTTTTACCTAACAACATATGATACAAGCATACCATCCAGGTCACACTTCAGCCTCTAACACTGCACTATAATGTAAGATACACGGTGCTGCCTTCAACACTTCAAAAATACACACTTTTATTTCATGAATTACACGTGAGACGCATAAATAACCTCTCCTAATCTCTCAGTCTGAGAAGTGCAAAACCAATAAATGGCCTATCAAAATATCAAGGATAAAGTGCACCCATATAAAAGGCTAGTTCTCTTAATATATTCCTAACACCATGCCCACCTTGTTATTGAGAATAAAAATACAAATGCTTACTCAAATCCCACATCCAGTACTAAGAATATTACCTTGTAAAGATGCAAGAGGTCCTAAACCCCTCACCCCAGACTGCTGCCTGGAGAAGAACGCAACAGACGGTAAAAGGAAGCCCCTCCAGCCACACAAGCCTGACGCAAACATTCCCACAAAAAACAGCCAACTCGCTATCCCAGCCTCTCTCCCTCTAGCCAGCCTTACCCCACGTAAAAAACCCACTTCCAATAACACAGGGTAAGTAGAGAGGAGCGCAGCAAAAGCTCAAAACTTGTTAAGAAACTATGTTTTTTGCTTTATCCCACGCCCCCAGCTTCCTTCATATTCTGCCTTGGTTCCACGCTCTTACACTTAAAAGCAAACCCCCTAACCTTAGTCGCCAACAGGATCGCAGCCATCAGGGCCCAAACACATCTCAACACAAACTCTGTCCCGCTCACTTCAGAAGCTTCCAGAAGTGACCCGCACTCCGCCTCCGACACCGCCCCAGTGCGCACGCGCAGTTCGGGCCAGGGTGCGTGCGTCAGTCAGACGGCGCGCGCCCTCGGGCCCGCGTGGCGCGTTTGCCGCGCGCGGGTCGCCTCCCGCTGAGGCGACACGGGGCTGTTGGCGGAAGCGGCGGAGCGCGCAGTCGGGGCGGCGTTAGAGCGGTGCAATGGCGCGTTCTCGCCTCTTTGAGTGTATCGCTGTGGCAAATGGGCCGTAAGTGAGAGTGCTTCTGCCTCGGGCGGGGGGGG
>Ga0065711_1009369_pt1 | contig 16760 bp, 7 predicted proteins | sample Hoacrofraction12_FD_59098 | JGI IMG/M metagenome (GOLD analysis project Ga0065711, IMG submission 59098) | Hoatzin crop microbial communities from Cojedes, Venezuela - Epithelial fraction 12 v2 (version 2) | ecosystem: Host-associated > Birds > Digestive system > Esophagus > Crop | place... | reverse complement strand
TGCCCAGGGAGGTTGTGGAGTCTCATTCTCTGGAGATATTCAAGACCCGCCTGGACAAGGTCCTGTGCAGCCTGCTGTAGGTGACCCTGCTTCGGCAGGAGGGTTGGACAAGGTGACCCACAGAGGTCCCTTCCAACCCCAAACATTCTGTGATTCTGTGATTCTGTTATAACCTTGAATCTTGCCGCAATGTGTCACAAAGCTGTAACAAATACTGTACATTTCATATGAAAATTATCTACCTTCTTCTAACTGCAATAGCTCCTTGTTCTGCTGCAAGAAAATAGTATCACCAGCTGCTTGGATTATACAGAATATTACAGAATAAATATAACAACAGAAATACGCTGCTATTTTTCCTTCCTTATGCCCTGCTTTGTGACAGGAATCCCTCCCCCTGCTAAGTTCATTGGTTAACAAGACATAAAGCTGCTTTCAACAACTGTCTCACTATAGCCTCTGTGGAGCGCAATACGGTAGAGCCATGATAGTATTAAAAAACTGGCTTACCATGATAGTCTTGATTTTTTTAGTAAACTTTATTTGACTTATAACCTCTCCTAAACAGAGATGATCCCCTTTTCTTGCATCCACGTAGAATGGGGCATCTACAATCCCAATAATAAAGAATAGCATAAATCATTTCATTTAAGTAAGCATTTTATTAACATTAGCAGAGAAAAATGTTCACTACAAGAGATACAGCATCACCACAAAGACTCCAGAAGTGACCAGAGGTTGTATTTTACTCAGCCCAGGGACTCTGGGTTGCTTGTATATTTCATTCCTATTAACAGAAGTTTTTGTCACTCAGCATTTTTGGAAATTGTGTAAAAGTGTTTGGCTGAATCTCAAACATTGATTTATGGGAAAATATTTTTTAAAAGCTGAAAAATGTGTCTGCTTTGTCCATGAGAAATGCCTTGAAGAAAGGGTAAGGACTTCACATTCCTTAGCTTTAGGTGACTAATTTTTGTCAACAAAATTAAGACTTTCATTTTCAAGGACTCCCTCTGTAGTCAACAGAGAGAAAGAGGATCTTCCAGAGGATTCACAACCAGAAGCCTAACTCAAATAATCTGTGCTACCCTTCAGAGGAGGCTTGTGAGAGAGATGAGAAAACTGTCTTAGATACCCTTGGCAGTACATGAGAAGTGGGCTTGCACCGGTGGTCCCAATTTTTCAGTGCTGGAGGCTGGCTGCCAGGTCTGGGGCTCTCCTGACATGGTGCCATGCACAGATGCAGAGGGAGGTACCAGCTTTCACCCTCTGTCATGCCCTGTTTCCTTCAGAACTGCTGCAGAAAAGATCGTGAATTCGGACCAGTCCGTGTGCCGCATACCTGACCTGCAGGCCACCAGTTCAGCCACCTATTATTAGGAATATCAGTCTGTCCTTTCCCTTCCCTTACAGGTTCTCTGTCATACCTGGCTTTTGTTTTTCAAGAATATTGCAGATGATGTATCTGACATTCTGGGGCAAGGTCTTCCTGCTTGTGCTTATGCTAGGCAAATTGTATGACATTAAGTTCTGACTAATGCTTTGTTCACACTTGTGGTGGTCAGCTATGGGTGACAACATCTGTATTCAGAAAGCACTGACTGTGCCTTTGCACTCAAAGAGTGGTCTCAGCAACAGGCGCAAGGACCGCAGGTCCTCTGACCTGCCACGCGCTGTCCCCACAGGTGTCTGGTCCCCACGAGAAGCCTGGTCAGTTGTCTCTGTGAGATGGGAGTTGCTCGGGCATTTGAAGTTGTGGATGCACCTCCACCCATTATCTGGGATTGTCTTTCCAACGTCACGGTTTGGGATCTACCCAAAACCGGACTTCAGACAGGTCACCAACAGACTTCAGAGATAGTGTGTGCACTGACTGATCTACTTTAGACAAGCCTTGAGGTGGGTACTGACCTCCTGCATCTTTGTGCTGGATGGTCTCTGTTAAGAAGTCCTGTAACTTGCTGCCCTCTTTTGCACTCCGCTGCTATATCCTCTTACTTAGGTCGTCTTAAACTTTTCCTCAGACAGAGTGCTTTAAGTATCTGGATCTTGAGATTTATTGCCAGATTCTTGAGTGTTCATCCTTCTCATCTGATGAAATTGTTCAGCTCTCCTACAGCGATTAAGATGTAAAAAACTTCCCTGAATCTGAAACTTTGGTGGGTGTGAAAGTCTGAAGGCTACTGGTTGTTCTGAGTATAATGCTATTTTGTTTGATGTTATCAGTGGGTTTTTTTATGAACAGACTATGTTTTTTCCTCATTTGGCCTGGCAGTCTAACATTTAAAGCAAGTGAGAATCAGATTTTACTTACAGAACATTTCATTTATTTAAGGCTATTTGAAATTACTTGTTTAATGAAGGTATCGCGACTTAGTTGATGACCTCACTTTCTGTGCAGTTACAATTCTGCATAACAAAGAGAGGGCCATATGTATCCAGGGGAAACTGAATAACTCAAGCAGAAAACAAAGTCTGTCAAAACACTACATAAATGCTGTACATGCACCTTTTTTAACTGAGCCTGGTAAACTGAGACATTTCCAGTGTATTATGAAAGTTAAGCCACCGGAACAAGTCAAAAATTGATCTGCCACTCCTCGAGGTAAAATAGAAGTCACAAGTCAAAAAACTAGTCCTTTTAAGGAACAGTGAATATGTGCACATTGGTAATCATTCTAGATCTCCTTGGTTTGACTCATCTCATGAATTCAGTTTACCAATTAAGAAATTTGCTGCATCAAGAACTTCACTGCCACCCTCCTCACAGAGATGGAACCCAATGCGCTAAAGTACAGGCTGACATAAAAAGGGTTTGAAGTTTACAGTGCTCATCAGAGATGTGCCTGTCTCCAAGAGTAGCTCTTACAGTACATTTGGCTTAGCCCATGTGAAAGACCTTCAATATTTTTCTTTTGTAATGAGAGCTTTAAATATGTTCTCTCATAGGGAAAAGACTTGAAGGGAGGGCAAGAGTCTTCTTCGCTTAGTGCTTCCTTTCAGTGGTTCATGGCTCTGCAATGGCTCTCTAAACTGCTATGGATTTTAACATTTACTCGAGCACAGCTGGGCATTTTCTTTTCCTGGCATTTTTCATTCAGATATAAATAGGTACTAAAGCACTATCACCAAGAATATTTTTAAAGACATAACCACTGAAGCCATAAAAAACATCGTGAACTAAAGCCTTCCAGAATGACTGCCATCATTTTTATGCTCCTTTTCTGGGTGCACATGAGGCTGTCTAGGAACTGTAAACTTAGGGAAAGAAATAGAAAAGTGTATTCCAAATGCAGTAGATGGGATCTTTAGTGTAGCTTGTTCAGAGTTTCTTTTTCTTAATACAGCATTATTTCTGTCAAAAATGAAATGCTTTGAAAAATGTGTTAAGTTGATGTAAAGCAGAAGAAAAGCAAAACTGATGAAGGACTGGGAAAAAAAAATCCAGGAAATAACATTTTGACCATTTTTAGAAAAATTTAAAGTGTGAATTGTTTTATTTAAAACAATTCAATGAAATTTTAGCACTGTATGAAATGTATAGCAACTATAGAAAAACAGAATCTATTAGGTTGAAATGGGAAAAAAAGTTGGCAGCATGAAGTTTCCTGTGAAACAGAAAATCCAGTTCCTGGCGAGATCTGTTTAGTGACAATTTCCTAAATCTGTAAATACTTTTGATGATGGTTTTAAAGAGAGAGAAAATTCTTGAATATCAACTCACAAATGCAAGCGGATTAAAATCTCCCAAACCACCTGCTTACTGTAGTGGGTATGGCTTGAACCTAGTGTGGAAACCTTGTTCCACATGTTCCTAAGAAAGGTGCCTCAGTAATGAAGCTAGTGCTGCCCTTCTGTGAAAGCTGGCTGAAGGTATTTTCTCAAGCTGTAGTATTAAAGTTCTCAGAATAATTATGCTTTTGCAAAGCCTAAGACTCTCAATTACCTGAAGTGTAGGTTGCTCTTCATTTGCTGGCTGCTGACAACTTGTGAGTTCAGGTGGACTGCTGTGTATTTTAAATTGGGTACTACCTTTGAAACAAAAAGAATGTGCCAGATGAGCTGTTACCACATCTCTCATGTCACCAGAGTGCCATGCCATAGGTCTCCCTGGGAGCTGGACAATGATAGAGGAAGAAAGCTGGTAAAATGTATTATTTTAAAGAACATCTTTGTAAGTGGAAAAAGTGTTCGTGGTGATGAAGCGTCAAGGAAGCAGAGCCCATTCATTAGGTCTTCTTTCTGTGTGGAAACTGAAACATGAAACAAAAAACGACTAGTTGCACCGTGCAGCTAGTGGCTGTGCAATGAGCATTACGCCACACTTTGAATATAGCAACCACCAAATATAACCACCATCTTTCTTTTGGGATTTTGATCTGTTTCCTATAGAAGGAAATTTTTAGTGTCCCATCCATGCGTTTCCCATCACTTTGTAAGCTGAAGAAGAAATCCAGTCTGCCAGATTAATCAGTTAGAATTCTCCTACGTAGGAGACAACAGAGTCTGTAGACCTTAGAGGAGTGTTTGTCACCAAATGAATGTGTCTGTGCTAGTTCAAAATGCCCTTCAAGCTATGTCTGAAATATTTCTCTGTTCAGATGAGTTACTCCTTTTCGTGGGTGGAATGAAGAATCTTGTTCTTCATCTTAATTTGTATACACTAGGTTCATGACAGAGTAACTTAGTCATATGAAAGAATGCAGATATCACCTCCCTTCTACACCATGCAAAGCTGTTATGACCCAAGGAGTTGTACAGCTAACAGACTAGAAAAACCAGGCCTGTGATGTCTACCAAAACAATCAGGTTGCAAACTCTGCATAGTCAAGTTAAAAATCTAATTTGACTACTTGTGTGGGTTCTTAATCATAGGTATACAAGTTCACATTAAAGTTAGACTTCATTACATCTCTCAACTCATCCATCGAAAGGAACAATGCTTTGCTGAATGTAGCTTTGTTTTTTACAAACATCTTCCCATTATATAGCAACTGAATATTCCTATTTTACCTTGGCTTTTGTGCATGGAAGAGGTACTCTGAAAGCTAAACATATCCAGCATTATTTAAAGTATGTATCTAGGAAGGACAGCAGGAAAATTCTTTTTCATAGTTTTATAATGAGATTTGTCTGTACATGAAAAAAGCTCAGTCATTCAACATTTTTACTTCAATCTTAGATCTATCTTTACGTCTGTGAGAGTGACCAGCATTTGGCCCCTATATTTTATGACCTGGTACGTGTGAAAAATGAGCTTTTGTGAAATTAAGTTTTACAAATACTCAGAAAATGGGAAGAAACAATGCACAGGGAAGAAGGAAGTGGGGAACAAAACATGGAGGAAACGATAAAGATTTTTGGCAGCTAATGAAAAGCGAGAGACAAATACCTACACAATGTGAACCTGAACATGAAAGCATTGCTGAATCCTAAACACGACGTGCAGTATGCTAGATGGTAGCTTTCTGTCTCTGTCCTGTCTCTCGCCCTGTCAGTCACCCTACACATACCACATCTGATGTGATCTCTTTCTGCTCATCTTCCTTCCTAATGCCCCAGATGAGCTAGCAAACTTGCTGTGGCTCCCCTGGAGGCCCGCGGGGCTGGGGCACCCCTGTCCCACGCCATTGCTTCCCTGGAGGCCCGCGGGGCTGGGGCACCCCTGACCCACGCCACGAGCTGCCCGCAGAGAGTGATCTGGGGGCGAAGCCTGGGCGATGCTGCCCTTTCCCGGTGGGTGCCCATGCTGGCACTGAGCTCCTCGGATGCCGTGAGGCTGCCTGTGGTCCCCGGGCCCCTCTGTACGGTGCAGCCGTGCCCAGCGTCTCGAATGGTCTCGGCTGGCGGCTCTGACACAGCACCACGACACTCGGAGGCCTGCTTTTGCTCTCCATGTCTGCAGCAGCCATGGCAAGGCTTCACCTCTGCCTTGGACTCAGCACACGGCCGCCAAGCCTGACGGTGCTGTGAACCAAACGCTCGGTGAACCAGAATTTTCCCACTGAAGTCTTCTGCTTGGAAATGGGAGAAGTCACGAGATTACTTCATCCGTCACGTGGGTACCCCGTTATGCGTAACACTTGGTGTTTGTTCCTTGGACCAAGCAGTTTACCCGCTCTCTCCGTCCAGGGGCGAGGACAGAGGGGGCCTGGCTAATGGCGCTGCGGCTGGCCGGGCAGGGTGGAGCGCCCGTGCGTGTCTCGGCACAGCGCCTGCTGTCAGCGCAGACCAGCTCCCGTCAGGGCTTGAAAGAAAATTGCAGGACTCCGCGTCCAAAGCACGTACGCACAGTCCCGGCCGGCTGCTTTTCTGCAGGGATGTTTTCCCCTGGCAAACAAGAAGTAACGAATTGTGGAGGGCCTGGAAGCAGAAGAAAGAAATAATGCATGAGTATCCAAAACTTCCAGACTTTTTTCCATGGTATTGCAGAAACCAGTCCTTAGCCTCACTTAAATAACTACAACAGAAGGCTATTACAAAGGTTCTCAACCGAATGAAAGGATATGTGGTATGCAAGCACCAAAGAGTACAAATAAATATTTTGCAAAACTGCCTGTAATTATGCAAAGTAAATTTTATGCAAGAAGTGGCGCCACCTAAATGGCACTATAACATATGCACATGGTCAGAAAAGACCGTCTTTTCAAACAAACTGTTGCCACCATCCTGGAATAGCTGGAGTCTTCAATTACAAGTCAATCTATCCTCGTAAAATGAATTCTTTGATGTTGGGAGTGCTTCTCTCGTTTTTCACTGGTAACTGTATTCTTTCTAGTCTTCTATGTTGAAACAGTAAAGTTACATTATAGGAGAAGGAAGAATTACCTCCCATGTGAACATCGTATGTGGCAACATGACAGTCGTTCTGCTGCAGCTTTCCTCATGGCAAGGTGAGAAATCCAAAATTAGATGGCTCGGATGTTGCCAAAGCTGGTTTATAGCTAGAGTTTGTTAATTTCTCACTTTAAACTCGGACCCAAGCAGTAAGTTTTGCACTAGCAACAATCCCAGTACTTATGGTTTTCTCCCAGTTGCCCTCTTTTCTGTGTTTCCTGCTAAGTAGAACTGGTCTTGGGGCACTGAGCTGCAGCACTTCGCTGCAGACCCAGAGGAAACTGGGCTGTTCCAGCCAAGGCATTTAGTATCTGCTGTCTGCTCCTGTGCCACAACGCATGTTCATCACACAGCCTCTGCAGAGAGCTGGACTGAAGTTACAGCACGGTAGTCAAGAGTGTAACTGCCTTGAAGAAGAGGAGGAGGATACAAGTTCATATAGGTTGCAAACCCAGAGCTCCCTTACCTAGTTGGTGCAATGAGCCAGCTTCTAACTGCCTGCATTTTGAAAGCTTCTGGAAAGCCCATGAAAGGAGTATCTGATGTGTTGACTCTGCTGCACCAATAGCTGTGTCAGAACCAGAAGGTGTTGCAACTTCCTAAGCAGTAATAATAGATGGGTTGATGCCATCTACTTCCTTAGTTTGTCTTTTCCTGCTTTGTCATAAGGGTGTCTGTCTGGCAGGGCTAGAAAAGGGAAGACACCTACGTTTTGAAAGATTTGCAATTGTAAGCATCTGGGAAGGAAATGAGTACCAACTCTTGTCAGAGGCAGACTATTACCCTGCGGGCTCTGTTGTGCAGTGGAGCAGGCTGAGTGACGAGCTGTGGGTCCAAGTTCCACTACAGAGAAGGAGGAGCAGTGAGTTTTAAAGGGAAGAGTCTTGGCTGGCCTTTAGTAATTCTTCTGGTCATCTGCGAAAGTCTTGGCGTGTGCCTGTCAATAGAGCCGTATCATTCATGAATCTAAGTTTAGGTGACTATAAAACGTGTAGCAGGCTTTAAGAAGAAAATTCTGATGGATCAGAAGCAGGAACGTTGATTCTGAGAAAATAAATGCCTTTATGCAGGACCTTTCCAGATGAGTCCTCAAATCCATGACCGCTTGTGCTGAAATTGACTCTACAGTCTGTACAACCTGGTCTTTAAGTATCACCCCTAGATCCAACATTTTCATTTCACGGAATTTATCTAGTGAAGATCCAAGCTCTTGTCATTGTGTGAATGAATAGATGCACCCTCTGAATCACAGAACACAAAGAAGTTTGTGTATTACATTGATCCATGGGTCTTCTCTGTGGAGAAGAGAGTCCCCTAGAATAGAAAACAGTTTGAATTTCCTTTTATCATGTATCGGAAAGAAAAACAAAAAACCCACAGCAACAACAACAAAAAAAATCACACTGTATAAGATGAGTTTACCTGAATTTCTCACCTTATTGCAGATGTAAATTTGGTAGGACAGGGAATTCTGTGTCTCCTGCCCCGTTCGTCTTGCTCTGTCACTGTGTGCACAGAACTTATGTTTCCAGTACAGCATTATGAATTCTCTTTGACAGGCCATGAAGGTGTGTATTGCACAGGCTTAGAGAGTGGTGGAGTCACCGTGATGTGGCCACATCCCAGGCTGCACGTTGCAGAAGTACCATGCCGGTCACCTAGCCTGGCGCAGAGTCTTGGTTGCCCTCGTAACTGTGCTCTTTTTTCCCCACAGTCCCTCCTTGCTATTGAGTATGTACTTCTGCAGTTAACATTTTGCCATCCCTTGATACTGTTTAGCCATACCGTCTCCCAGCCTTGGTTAACAAAAACAGAGCAAGCCCTCAGGATTAATAGCTCTGCCTCCGTTTTCTAGATGGACCACTACACCAAATGTATGAGACTTCACCTGCCTGTAATGCTGATCAGCTACTGTTAAAAAACCTTCTTATCTCTCTCTGCCTTTATGCTTAGACAATCTGTCCCCACCCTGTTCACTTGATTAATTACTTTATTGTCTTAATTTTGTGCAGTTTTATAACAAATATTTCCCTTAGGTTTTTGCCTTAAGAGTTTTTCTTGCTTCATTGATTCTCTGGAATACTATGCTGAGCTTGTTTTAAATTGCAAAGTATACGCATGTGTAGTTTGCCTCAATAAAACATACATGAACACCGTTCAGAGAGGCTCTCATTGTCAATTGGTACATGATGTTTCTGATGAGACTACTGCACCCAAGTTCCCCAAAAGCCTTGTCTAACCTCACCACCTCAGTCCTGTCTCCATTTTAAGTCATGGACTCTCCCTCCCCTCCCCCGGGTTAACCCTTGCTGTAACTGTGCAGCAGGCAGCCCTAGCTAGTGCAGCACTCCCCCCCTTCCGCACAGATGTTGAGTTTCATGCCACCAAAGCTTGCCTCGAGAATTATTTTCCTTGGCATCGTGTACCAAACGTGCAAACGTGCAATAGTGTAGCAAGTTGTTATTACCAATGCAATACTAAAGATCGTCAATGAAAGTCCCCACCGAGAAGCAAGCGCCACTGGAGATCATTTGTCAAACAGCATGACTAATGCAATTTATGACCCCATCTCATCTCACCAGCCTCCCGTTTATCTAATGTGTCACCCTTTAAGTCTTATGTTTCACCCCAGCTGTCCGTGTTTTAACATTTAAAGGCTTTGCGTCTGCTGTGCCTGATACTGATATTAGTGAAGGTCACTAAGCTGACTTTACTATTAGGTGGGTTTCATTTTTATATACCAAACGTGATGAGGAAGAGTCATAGTGAAGTCTGTTGACAAGATCAGTTTTAAACGTTGCACGTATTAAGTAACTTTGCTTTCAGTCGGTTGTCTCAGCACAAGGGAGACTGGAAATCTCATTAGAATATAAAGTGGCAGATTTTGTGGTGCCAGCTGTACTCTTGGAGCCCAATATTGCCCTTCATGTGAATACACAGAGAGTATAGTCGCATATGGATTTGGAGATTGTCCTACAGCTGTGTCTGGAGTGCCCACGGACAACAGCCACACACTACCCGCGACGCTTCTCGGAGTGGGTTAATAGCAATAAGGAGGTTTTTAAAGTGACATTTTATATGGATTAAAAACTTACTTTTTCTTTCTTTCTGGTAGGTAATCTCCCCAGTGTTAATTATTAAAATGTTAACTTTTTGATCACCCAAACAAACCCTGGGCTCAGATAAAACAAGTCAAATACGGCAGAGATGTGAACTGGTCTGCAGCTGTCAGCGTTCTTCTGTAAAATTTCAGTGAAGGAGACTTGTCGGTTAAAACCATGACAAGAAAAGAAAACAAATACCTTTTTGTTTTCTCAGATGCCTTCTCACTTACAAAACTGCTATCGTTGCGGTCAGTAAATGTGGTAAAATGCCATGGGTCATTGAAATAACATGGAGAATATATTATTTTCTGCCAAAGAATATTTTAGAAATAATTATTTTCTACATACAGGTAAAAAATACAAGATGGTATGAGGCTGATCATGCACGTATGTCAGTAATATTTCACATCTACTTGAACTTTTACATATAACTAAATAAGATACAAAACAAACTGACACTTATTCAAGAAAATGAAGCACACATGGTCCTGTAACTGGATATAAGAGAGAAAAAACATCTCAGACAATATAAAATCAGCAAGCATGCAGTTCATGTTGAAGAAATTACTACACCTACTACTTAGGAGTTTTCTGTGATCCAGACTGAGAATTATTAATTTTAAAAAGCCTCTGGGCAGAGGGCATGAAAACTTTATGCTATAAAAATCCTACAAGATCCTATTAAAATCCTAAAGGTCTGGTTTGTCCTCTTTTTCTTTTTTCCTTGGAACAAAAAGCTGTAATCAAGTCCTGCCATAGAGGCCATGGTTGTTTGTGAGGGACCATATGATCTTTCCTTAATGTTTCTAAGGGCTGAACACAAGAAACCCACCACGTTCTGTACAAAGCCACCTCTCTACAGCTGGGTTAACTGAAAACGCAGATCTAAAATCAAAAACAAACAAATAAAAAAAAAAAAAGCAAACTCCCACCTAAATTGTTAGACCAACAAATTTTCATCGGTAAAGTTTCCCAAGTGCTGGGGAAGCTGTCTTTCTGTACGTGTGCTTCCACCTCGCCAGGGCTGAGTGCCTAGAAATGTTCCCTAAAAGGGAAGCGGTGGTATTCCCCAGTTCATCTTCCCTGAGACCGCTTGATAGCTGTGCTCTGAGCACGCTGACGGGAATGAATCAACATGACACACAGCAGCCTTGGCTGCTTACATTTAAAAATACAGCTAGCGAGGGAGGCGGTAATGATGTTTGTGCCCTATTTAATCTCCTCGTGTTCAGAGTACTCTCCCAGGAGATGGAAGATTTGGGTGCCCTGTCCTCCTAGGCAGTCAGAGGCTTGGTGTCCACATTCCCCTCATTCCAGAGGAGCGGCCAGACAATGATGTCATAAGGAAGTGGTGTGGTTAGACTCGAGAAAGAATCACTAAGCTTTGGTTGTGAGATGTGGATCCTTATCTAAAGCAGCTGCCCACCTGTTCAGAAGAAGCTTCCCGTCCATAGTAGGGGTAGGATATTAGGCATGTGCGTCTTTCAGCAATTTAGCAAGTCAGAGGTTGCTGGATGTTGTAGATCCCAGCTTGCAGCACCCAAGTCCCTTCCATACCTAGGGCAGGGAGCTTAGGTAACTAGCTGAGGTGTTTTGATATTACCCTAAGAACTGAATACCTGAAACCTGTGTGAAATAATGCACTTCAGTGGTCTGGGTTCTTTCATTTCTCTGTCTTTGAGTAGCAGATTATGAGTGACTAGAAAGGCATCAAAAAATGACAGGCAAAAAATGGGAATTTTCTACTAGTCCCATCAGCTTTGCCTTCTAGTTTTGTCTATGTCTTATAGGATCCTGATGGAGAGCAACCCTGTTTATACATGTAGACCATCAGATGTAAGGTCATTGGCTAACGAAGCAATTGCCTGTCATTATTTAATTAAGGAAGAGTGCATGCATGTACATGACTGCACGTATGGGAAACTTGTCCAGGAAGCAGAAGAGGCTATCATCATGGTCAATGAGCATTTGCTTGAACAGAAAGCAAGACATGACTGAGAAGATGAATGGTAGACAAGAACGTGGCGTTTACAGGAAGTTCTGCCATTTGAAAAAATATATTCAAAGTAAAAATGAAAAAAATTTTCCATTTGCTGCAGAACTGTCTTAATTACTTTATAATCCAAAATAAGTTGTTTAGACCTTGAGTGTTCTGCACTTGTGATGCTAAAAATTATAATTGCTTGAGCTGAAATAGTTTCAAAATAAACATTGGAAACAATCATAGCATAGAATCATAGGATGGTTTGGGCTGGAAGGGACCTTATAGATCATCTAGTTCCAACCCCCCTGCCATGAGCAGGGTCATCTTCCACCAGACCAGGTTGCTCAAAGCCCCGTCCAACCTGGCCTTGAACACTTCCAGGGAGGGGGCAGCCACAGCTTCTCTGGGCAACTTGTTCCAGTGCCTCACCACCCTCATAGTAAAGAATTTATTCCTTACATATAATCTAAATCTGTCCTCTTTTAGTTTAAAACCATTATCCCTTGTCCTGTCACTACAGGCCCCTGTAAAAAGTCCCTCTCCAGTTTTCTTGCAGGCCCCTTTCAGGTACTGGAAGGCTGTGATAAGGTCTCCTGGAGCCTTCTCTTCTCCAGGCAGAACAGCCCCAACTGTCTCAGCCTTTCCTCACAGCAGAAATCATTAGGTGCAGTCTAAAACAGAGGGGTATTAAATATTATGTTACCTAAAAGGAAATTCAGTGGGCATAGTGATTTGTTGTGAAATGTGTTCCTTTAATTTTGGGGAAAAGTTCTGAAACTTTCTACTGCTTGATAAATGGTGGGTAATGCCTATTGGAAGGACCAGTATTCATTGCTGAGCTCTAAACTACCTTCAGTCACATAGCAAAAAAACCTTATTGCCTCTCAGGAAGCTGTGTGAAATAAATATATGATCAATGTGCAAGCATGGTCAAGAAGTAAATAAAATGTGAAGATGGCTAAGGTTAAATGTAAGGCACTTGAACCAGGTTCTTGGAGAATCCATAATTTCTGTGGAATTCAGCTGCAGTCACATGGACTCAGTAGTCTAAATCTCAGATCTTTTGTTTTGAATGTAGCAGCATCTAACTTTCAGAAGGTATATGAATAGGCATCTAACTGTCAGGAAGCATTTGGAAGGTGGGGGACCTTCAATTGAAGATACATAAACACATGAAGTTGTGTTTTGTACAGCAACAAAAACCACATTCACATAATTTTAGTTTTGATTTTAGGTTTTCAAAGGGCTTTCAGATAACAATTGCCCTCTTTGCTGAGTTACAACCTTGGTTAGGTTTTGTTCTGGTTCCCTTGGGGAATAACCAACATCAGATTCTGCAGGCGCAGAAGCAATGTTTGAATGGTTACCAGTGACACAGAGAGTGATTGTTAAATTATGATTTAAAAGGTGATGTGCTTAAAAAGCTTCTTGACTGTTGTTGTTTTTGTTTCAGGTGGCTGAACTATCTACTGCAAAGTGAAAACTGAAAGTGCTACAAAATGGCTTTTATAAATGCGAATCCAGAGAGACTCTTTTCTAGAGTTAATTACAGGAGCTGTGCGGTCGCAGCGTTTGCCGCACGTTTCAAAGCAGTGCTTTCTCATGGCCAATATAGCAGGTTACACATTTGGTATTCTTTTATACCAAGAAGTCCCAGCTTGTACTTCCGCAGCTGTAACCAATGCAACCACAGCATAATTAAAGCCCTAAATAAATGATACATTTAATTAAAGACAAAAACAAGCCTATTGAAAATGGAGGGAAATAATGAGTGATTTCTTGTTATACACGATCTTCGTATACAATAAAACGTGCTAAAGTGTTTTGTGGTTGGCTGGCGTTCTGTTTGCTCTTTGCAAAAACGGGAGGAGAAGGAGCCTGGCGAGCAGGTACATGGTTTCCATCCAACAGGCGGTCCGCAGATCAGAAAGGCGCGATCACTTACTGATTCAAGAAATAGGTGAAATGAAACTCAGCGGGCATCATCGCCGAGCTTGTGTCACCCTCTCTTTTGGGCCAGCACAGCTGTTCACACAGCCAGTCAGTGAACCATTTTGGGGAACTGATCTAGCAGAAAAAAGCAGCTGGTTTAGGGGGGAGGGGAGGCTGTAGTTGTATTTCAGGTGGATCTCTTCTCCAGCACTGCCGGTGAGGAGGGCACGCAAACGGAGGGGGCCTTGCCAAGGGGACCAAAGCAGCTGGAGGCAGAGGTTGTGCAAAGCGTCGCCACATGTTTAACCATGCAGCCCTGTAATATTGCTAAAAGGTGAGGAACAACTAAGTGGAAACGTGATAAACTTCCGGAAATATATGTATAGCTACGCCTCATGCTATTTAAGATATTAAAGGTATATTAAGGTGCATTGCTCAACTTGTAACCAACAATGTAAGCAACAGGAAGAGATAAAAAAACCCTAATAAATTTCAGCTCTTGAGACTCAGAAGCAAATGTCATCATGCAGCCTGTAATCACTTCTCTTTCTGTGCACTAGTACCATCAGTAAGACTAACAAGAAAACGCTTGCAGCTCTGGAAGTGTGACAGCTAAATGATCACTGCAGACTAGCAACAGCAGCTCAGAAATTTAAGACTGCGGGCTCTTTGTTGAGGTAGCACGTCTCAGAAACAGTACTTTTTACAGGTAGGAGTTGAGATGATATTATGTAAGTGAAAAAAACAAGACTCCTGTATGGTCCTTTTTGCGCTGTACCAGTGCAGGTGTGACAGCTTTTGGATTTTTCAGTTCTCATGCTGAATTCTCTGCTAGGCTCACACAAAATTCATCTGGGCTCCAATCAACAGGATTTGAAAGCAGAAAAGGAAGGAGAGGTGAAACCAAGCAATCTGCTTTTTTAATTTCTTCTCAAACGATAGTTCCTTAATACATTATAGACACTAAGGAATACTGATATTATCAAATTGAAAGCTCTTTCTAAATTGTGGCTCTGACAAAATCATTCTGATGAAATATGAATGCCGGTCTTGTGCTAAATCTACTTCCTATAGTAGTATGTGCTGCAAATGGAATGTGAAATCCCATTCCGCCTGGTTTCCAGCAACACCATATGTACGACAGAATCATAATTTGCATGGCTATGGCTCAGATTATGTCAGCATTTCAATGATAAATCCCCGTCTTGGGAGTGGATTGCTCAGCCTTTTCCTTATTAAAGAAAGTGGGGCAGGGGAGGAGCCATTAAAAGTGATAGTTTTGCTGGGGGGGGAAGAAGTGAATGAATTTAATGGAAGATGATACTTTGTCATCCTATCCTGATTTGGGGCAAATTGGACAAAAAGCAAAATTTCTTTCCAACACTTTCTGTTTGGACACATTCTATCTGTCAGGTAAGCTTTTCTACTGAGTTAAATGAAACAGAGAAAAGACTTGAGAAATTATTGGAAGACAAATGTATTTTTTTAAAAAACACTGCATCGAAGCAAGTATTTTCAAAGAAGATAAACAACGAATAGCTTTGATGGAAATGATCTGAACACAAATAGTGCCGCATACGTCGAAACCACACAGCGTAGAAGCTGGAAAAAGCGCGACTCTATACTGGAAGAGAAGGACAGAGAAACATGTCTAGCACTCCCGCACAGCAGTGCAACAGAAAACTTGTCTTAAAAAATCCCCAGACTACTACTGTTACCTTTCTTACACGTGGCCATCAGTCCGAGCAGAGATAATTTCTGCTCTGCTCCCCAGAAAAGTAATTTGCAAGCCATTTCTGATCTATTCTCTGCATGGTTTCTTGTCTGTTGCACAATAAATTCTTTGGGAACATTAAGCATTGTCTTGTATACTGCAGCGTAACAGGCAAAAACATTAAAACTGATACAATCTACGAGCAACAAACCTGAGAAGAGCAAATATTGATCGAATTGCAACAGCTCCTGCACAGAAGGTACAGTGAAATAAGGCAGTGTTTGCAGGTTGTCACGAGCTGTGCAAAAATCGGTGTTTTACTTGAAGTCCGAGGTCTTGCAGCGATGTTATTATCTGATAATCTCAGCTCTAAAATGATTCATAGCCTGCTGTGGGGAGAGGAGGGGAATTGAATTACGGAGTTGTGAACGCTAAGGCTCGGTGTGGCAGCGGGGCAGCAGCCACAACTCATCCCATCGCGTTAGGCTCCCAGCTCGTGGCTTGTGGGTACTCGGGGCTAGCAGAACCGCGCCGATCTCCTCAGCTCTTCCAACAGACCGAGCTTCACCAGCGTGAGATGCGCAGCTGGGACACAGCTACCATATGCATCGTGCAGGCACCCAAAGCCTGGGGTGGGCTCCTTGGCCGCCCTCCACCTGCCTCTGCTGCAACGCGCTTTGGAGGGCCCAGCAGCCCAGGGGCTGCCGATGTCGGCCTGGGGCTGGAACGCTGAACACCTCACGGCTCACCCTGAGCAGGGAAGGAGGCAGGGAAAGGCCTGCGACTTCAGGCGCCGTGCGGTGCCCAAGCGCGCTGTGGGCCCGAGCGGGTCAGCGCCCGAACCGGCCGCGAGTTTCCCGCAAAGCCCCTGTAGAGCACCGGGCGCTCGAAGCCGAAACAGGCGGCTGCCCGCGGGGCTGGGGAGGGAGCCCACCGGGCTGGGGAGGCCGCGGAAGCCGCGCTGGCCTCCCGCGCCCTGGAGGAGATGCCTGCAGCCGGCCCTCGGTGGGAACCAGGGGCTTCTCGGCGGCCGCTGCGCAGCGGGGGAAACTCCGCTTCCCCTCGGGAGGCAGCGCGGGGGGAAGCCCGAGCCCGGCGGAGGACGCGGGGTCCGTCACGGCGGGGCGGAGCTGAGCGGAGCACCCCGGGGGGCTCGGCGGGGCCGGGCCGGGCCGGACCGCTCCCTCCG
>Ga0065711_1008094_pt1 | contig 16761 bp, 16 predicted proteins | sample Hoacrofraction12_FD_59098 | JGI IMG/M metagenome (GOLD analysis project Ga0065711, IMG submission 59098) | Hoatzin crop microbial communities from Cojedes, Venezuela - Epithelial fraction 12 v2 (version 2) | ecosystem: Host-associated > Birds > Digestive system > Esophagus > Crop | place... | reverse complement strand
CCCCCCCGGCCCCGCTCTCCGTCCTCGCTGCCAGCTGGGCCCGGGGTGGTGCTGGGGGGCAGCTGCACCCCAGCCCCATTGCTGTGGTGTGAAACCAGCGAGAAGGAAACGGTGCCACCACCCCGATGGGGCTTTGCGAAACAAAGGCGTTCTGAAGGCGTACCCATGCTGGTGCCAGGCGCGGAGGGGGCAAGGCCCGCCTCTGCCTCGGGAAACTGCTCAGCCGGGGACAAAAAAACACCCGCAAGCTGGCTGGGGTGGGAGGTGCCCCTTGTACTTTCATTTCATTTTGCTTTATTTAAAAATGTAATAATCCCCCCCAGAACAAAGAGATACAGTTCCTTCACAGAAGAAAAATACAAGGTTTGTTTTTTTCAGTATGAGATACTATAGTGTCCTCGTGTACAAAATTGGGTTCCCTCAGGCTCTCCTGAGCCCTTTTTTTTTTTTTTTGACAGTTGTAGGAAATACAGGTGACTGTTAGGACACCGCAGGGCTCTGCACGCTGGGCCTGGCGGTGCCCCTCACGCTGCTGGCCAGCCCCGCTCCTGTCTCTCTCGGCTGCAGGCCAGGCAGAGAGTGCGGCCCTCGCCCCGCTGCACCTGCACTCACCCAGCAACAAAACCCCCTGACGCCAGACAGCCCCGCACCCATCACGAGACAGCACAGGTCTGGCCTTGCGAAAGCTGCTGCCCCTGCTCATAACCTCGCAGGTCGCAGGGGCCGCAGTGCCCGCTGGTGGGCAGGAGAGGAGCGAAGCCCCCCGCAAGCAGCCCGAGAAGGGGCTGGGAACCCCTCCTGCCATGGAGCGGGCCGCTTCCAGCTGCCAACAGCAGCCATGACCCCGTCCCCGGCCAGATTCCACCCAGCTGTGCTACAGAGCACCCTAGCTCTTGGCGCTAAGAGCACCGACCTCTGCCCGCAGTCCCCCAGAGCCACCTTTCCTGTTCCCCTCCAGCACGCAGTGCCCACAGGTTGGTCCTGCCCCACACAGCCCCCGGCTGACCACCAGCCCTCCAACGTCCCTGGCCCCGCCTACCCCCGCAGCAGCTTTTTAATGCAGAAATGTCAGCAGTGGGCACCACCCAGCAGCTTCACAGCCCTGGTCTGACGAAGGATTTACACCGCTAAGGCAACGCAGGGCTTCTTCCCCAGCCCTTGCAAAGCAAATGCAACTTAGCACTGCTCTCTCACGTGAAGACCACGACCAAAGAAACCCAAGTTCGTGACTGCAGTTGGGTATTTGAGATGCACCACTACAGTTATCTTTTTTTTTAAAAGACAGTAATACTGCCTGGACCCCTCCCACCACCCGAGCCTTTGAGAAGCACGTGCTACGTACCGCAGGCCTAACGCTACCCTCACCTCCTCCTCCAGCACTGTCTGGCCATCTGCAGTCATGCGGACACACCAGCTCCGCACCCTGGTGAAAGCACGGCTGCCACACCGCGCTCCGCCTGCAGAGGCTGCAGATGTCACCGCGGGGCAGAGTCTGGGCTCACCCTTCCCGAGGTGGGCTTGAAGAGTCAGAATACACAGAGCTTAAACAGCCGCCCACAGGGCTGGAAAGGTGAGGAGCTGTCAGCAGCCTCACGCCGCAGCGCACACCTCTCAGCACCCCAGAAGCCATCATTTTAGGGCTAAGTATGCCAACACCGCCGTGGTCTGCGAGAGATAAAAATGACAGTTCAGAGAAAAAGAAGAGTCCCCACTTCTACTCTAAGCAAAAAGTGTTTTCTTAAAACGCGACAACCCTCAGCGTTCCGACCATGTTAATACTGCACTCTTCTCTCAGCAGCAAAGGATTCGCTTCTTAGAGCGGGCATTACAAAATACCTGAAGCAACCCAAGATGAGTAAACTGCTACAAAATACTTCCCCTCCACAGAGTTCATAAATGTTAAGCCAGCTGCCCCACGATCTTTATAAGCCACAAAGTATCCGTATTTTTTCTGTAAAAATCACATCACCTCACTTTCAGTCCAGTTCAGGATTACACCATCAGCTACTTAAAAAAATAAAAATACTCTGTACTGTTCTCCCCCCGGACGCACTCGAGTCTGAGTCACTGGCGTGCGGGCTTCAGCGCCAGGAGCAGAGCCTGCGTTTGGGCACCTCCTCCCCTTAGGATTTTCCTTGTACTCCTGAGCTTTGTGGCAATTTCCCTTCCAGTCCATCTGCGGAAACATTTGAGGTTAGTGTTGTGTTGGAGGTATGGGCCACCAGGCCTTGTGTTTTAAAATAGATGATATAAAATACTGGGAGGACAATTCCTATCAGAAGCATAATAAAAACTGCGTTCCACCACTGGATTCCACAGTCCGCACCATTACTGGTCTCCTGCTTCCCCGACTCAAGCAGCGGCCTCTCCAGCGCGTCCATGCAATACTCTGTGTTCAGCTGGACCTCTGCCTGCACCGCGTCCTGAATGCTCTTGTCGATCCCCTTGAAGTAGTCACTCAGGCACCTGCCATCTGCTCCGTTGCCCGGCTCCGGTAAGTCCACCAGCGGCCGGCCGGCCGGGCAGGACGCCGTTGGGAGCGGCCTCAGCTCTCCGCCGTTCTCTGTTAACAGCCCGTGCGTCTTCACGGGGATCTTGATGGACTTCAGCGCGTACAAGTCCTGCTCCCGGATGAAGTTGTTGACGCGTTTGATATCTGCAACCTACAGAATCCAAAAAGGACACGACTGTTAGTGCAGGACAACCCAGGACTGAAGCAGGTGGTAGCTACGGAGTTAGTGTGCAAGCAGCAGCCAGAAAACAAAAGCAAGCCCTGGCTGCAAGCGGCTCAGCGTTTTGCAGAGATTTCCCAGCTGCTCGGGGATGCTCCAGGTCCTGCGGGATAGAGACAGTCCCCTGTTAAACCAGTCTGTAACCTCCTCCCGCGCTGTGGCATCTCTCATATGCCGCATTTTGCTTACTACCGTTTCTCCTTCCTTTTGCTTTCTTCACCCTTCTCTCACTTTCTAGTCCAAGTTAAGCAGAGTCTTTACAACACATCCTTTTTAAAACAGTTTTCATACTGTAAACAAAGCATGAGGGTTTCAGGTGAGAGGACGAGGTCAGTACGAGCAGGCAAATCCTCCCCCTGCTCAGAAAGCGGTTTCAGAGTGAACACAGCTCCATCCTCAGAGCACACCGCAGTTCTGAAAGCAAGATCACAGCCTGGGAGAGGGCAGGTGAGCCCCTCCCCCCACCGGCACAAGCACCCTTTGCTGGTGCTCCAGGCAGCACCCCTCTCCACACAGCTCACGTCTCCACAGTCAGTGCAGGCTCCTGCTGACGATACGCTTACGGCAGCAGCCCCCGTGCACCAGTGATCTGCTCTGGCGGTTCGTGTGCAAGGCTCCCATCTGCGACCAGGATTCCCCCTCCGCTCGGCGACGCAAAGAGCAGTAAGAGCAAGAAAGACCAAACCCTACGTACAGGGTAAGTCACGAGGACAGCTGGTATCAAAGAAAAGAAAAAGGCAAGGCATCCTTTCTTTAATGTTAAATAAAGAGAAGACAGCTTAATACAGGGTCCACTCACAACCACCTAACAGGTAAGTACATGAACTTTGCAGTTGCTCTAAATCCTCTGCCAAAGAAAATGAACAAAATTGCCAACGTGTGCAAGGAGCTCCCCAAAGCGGCCAAGGAGACGTGGAAGAACCTTGAGGGCAGAAAGAACAGAATCATAGAATCGTTTAGGTTGGAAAAGACCTTTAAGATCATCGAGTCCCACCACTAACCTAACACCATCAATTCCACCACTGAGCCACATCGCTATGCGCCACATCTGCATGGCTTTTAAACACCTCCAGGGACGGGGACTCCACTGCTCCCCTGGGCAGCCTGTTCCAGTGCTTTAATTGTTCCTAATATCCAATCTAAACCTCCCCTGGCCAAACTTGAAGCTATTTCCTCTTGTCCTATTGCTTGTTGCTTGGGAGAAGAGACCAGCCCCCACCTCAATACAGCCTCCGTTCAGGTAGTTGTAGAGAGCGATAAGGTCCCCCCTCAGCCTCCTCTTCTCCAGCCTAAACAGCCCCAGCTCGCTGCCCTTCTCTGGACACACTCCAGCCCGTCAATGTCCTTGCAGTGAGGGGCCCAAAACTGAACACAGCACTTGAGGTGCGGCCTCACCAGTGCCGAGTACACGGGCACGATCACTGCCCCAGTCCTGGCCACGCTATTCCTGATCCAAGCCAGGATGCCGCTGGCCTTCCTGGGCACACTGCTGGCTCACATTCAGCCGGCTGTCGACCAGCACCCCCAGGTCCTTTTCCCCCATGCAGCTTTCCAGCCACTCCTCCCCAAGCCTGGAGCGTTGCGTGGGGTTGTTGTGACCCAACAGCAGGACTCGGCACTTGGCCTTGCTGAAACTCATACAGTTGGCCTTGGCCCACCGATCCAGTCTGTCCAGATCCCTCTGCAGAGCGTTCCTACCCTCGAGCAGCTCGACCCTGTCTTCCAACTTGGTGTCATCTGCAAACTTACTGAGCGAGCACTCGATCCTCTTGTCCAGACTGTTGACAGAGACATTAAACAGAACTGGCCCCAGTACTGAGCCCTGGGGAACACCACTCATAACCAGCCATCAGCTGGGTTTAACTCCATTCTCCACCACTCTCTGGGCCCGGCCATCCAGCCAGTTTTTTACCCAGCGAAGTGTACACCCATCCAAGCCAGGAGCAGCCAGTTTCTCCAGGAGGATGCTGTGGGAAACGGTGCCAAAGGCTTTGCTAAAGTCTAGGTGGAAAACATCCACAGCCTCTCCCTCATCCACTCGGCGGGTCACCTTGTCATCGAAGGAGACCGGGCTGGTCAGTCAGGATTTGCTTTTCATGGACTCATGTTGGCAGGGCCTGATCCCCTGGTTGTCCTGTGTGTGCCGCGTGATGGCACTCAGGATGATCTGCTCCATCACCTTCCCCGGCAGCGAGGTCAGGCGGACAGGCCCGTAGTTCCCAAGATCCTCCTTCTGGCCCTGCCTGTAGATGGGCGTCACATTAGCTGACTTCCAGTCCACTGGGACCTCCCCAGTTAGCCAAGACTGCTGACAGATGACGGAAAGCGGCTGGGCGAACACATCCACCAGCTCCTTCAGCACCCTCGGGTGGATCCCGACCGGCCCCACAGACCTGTGTGTGTCTACGTGGTGTAGCGGGTCACTGACCATCTCCCCTTGGATTATGGGTGTTTCCTTCCACTCCCCATCCCTGCCTTGCTGCTCAGGGGGCTGGGTGTCCAGAGAACAACTGCCCTTACTGTTAAAGACTGAGGCAAAGGCGGCACTAAGTACCTCAGCCTTTTCCTCATCCTTTGTCACTAAGTTTCCCCCCACATCTAACAGAGGATGGAGATTCTCCTTCACCCTCCTTTTGTTGCTAATGTATTTATAGAAACATTTTTTATTGTCTTTTACGGCAGTAGCCAGGCTAAGGTCTAGTGGGGCTTTGGCTCTTTTAACTTTCTCCCTGCATAACCTCACGACATCGTTGCAGTCCTCCCGAGTGGCCTGCCCTTTCTTCCAAATGACAGGAACTCTCCTTTTTTTCCTGAGTTCCAGCCAAAACTCTCTGTTCAGCCAGGCCGGTCTTGTTCCCTGCCAGCACATGGGGACAGCCTGCTCCTGCTGAAGGCATGCAAAACCAAAGGCTGGAGGATGCACAACAAAGTGAACAGCAGGACCCCAAACCAAAGGCAACACGAACAGGTTAACCACCTCTGATGCATCATACAGAAAAGACACAGTATGAGGACTGTGCTTTCAGACAAAGTTTGGTTTGGTTTTCTAGAAATCTCATAAATTACTGTGTTAACTGCACTCACTGCACTCACATGAGCTTGAGGCTACCAGTGAGACTGGGGAACTGAAACCAAGAAAGTGCTTTACTTCCTAAGCAAACTTCTAAGTGCCCCCAGTGCCAAAATCATTGACAGTTCAGGGCAAAGGTCTCCTTTTAAAAGACAACACATGAACACACCAGGAGGGAGCCCAAACATCTCCTTCGCCATGTTGAGGGCCACTGGCAGGGAGTGCTGCCACCAGAGCGGGCAGTACCCCCGCACCCCGAGGTGCCCGGGAGGGCAGAGTTCCCACAGGATGCTCCCACTGCGCGAGGACCCTGCATGGGGCCGCAGGGCGGCGGAGCTGCAGCGGCTGTCCCTCATCTCCCCTCCAGCCCGTGCAGGCTGCCAGGAAACTGCACACCAAGCTCATCTGCCATGCAGCCCCTGGAAGGTGAGGAGTCTGCAGCATCGCTGCCAGAAAGCAGCACCACGCTGAGGGGCAGAGATGAGATGGATGCCTGAATCTCATGTTTGCTCTGCCAAGCTGGAGAAATCTGAAAATGGGACGTTTAATCTAGATCCTGATCTGGTGCCCCTAAGGCGAAAGGAATCCTCAGCTGCTGGTTCAGACTCCTCTCAGCTCGGCTCAGCACAACATCAGGACGTAAACCCTGCAAAATTACTTAGTTATGAAACAACAATCTCACCCAAAGCCTCCTGACTCAGGTGGTGCTTTAATTTTTGGTTTTGTTCCAATAAAAACAAATTATTGGGACAGAAAATATCCCCTGCAGTGTCTGCAATCAAACCCTGCAATGTTGTGCTAAGGCTCTAGAAGCAGAAAGTGGGGCAGCACTTGCACAGAAACAACAAACAAAGCCGATGGGAAGAATGCAAGAGCACTCGGCTGCACAGGCCATTTAGGCTTATTTTCTGTACTCCGTTTTTGGCTGCAGTGAGCTCCTCTTGTCCCAGCTAAGAACAATGCCAAAAGCAGGCCAGGACTATAAATGGTCAGGAGTAAAAATGAGAATTTTAAAGCGCTTTGCATCTCTGCCAAGTTATCTGTAGCACACACAAAGCTATTTGTTGCCCTGTCTTAATACTCCCAGCCCCAAGTAGGCCCTGATGATTCTGAAACCCAGGACAAGTTCTCACTGATTTCAAGGAGAAGCTCACGCTGGATTTTTTTAAAGAGTCACATATACTTGTGGCTATCTTCCTCACTGATGTCCTGGTAACCTCTCAGGAGCTGCTTAATTGTGCAAGTAAAAAATACATCAAATCTGTAAACAGAGAAATACACAAATCCCCAATAACAAGGATTCCTGTACCTCTTCAGTTTAACTGGAAAAGTCAGAAGTGCCCCTTCCGAAGGGAAGGAGGCAGTGGGACGATTTTTTCCTGTGGGAGGGGAACACTGCCTACCCGGTCCCTCCCCACCAGCTTGCTTTCCCCACCGGTCAAGCCCAGCAGCCCTCAGCAGGGCAGGCAGAGCGGATCTCTGGGGATCCGCGTGTGGGGCAGCCGAGGAGGCAGAGGGACAGTCAGGGACAGGACTGAGGCCTCCTGAGCTACAGCACAGGGGGCACAGCAGGCTTTTTCATGCCATAAAGCAAAAGAGCCGTTCAGAATCTTCCTCCTTGGAGTTCACTGAACTGCTGTGATTCGGCATAAGTGGCAATAACGACACAATTGCTGCTGCTTACAGATGAGCACACAGTCGTGACTGCAAAGCCAGCTGCCGCAGCTCTGCTCTACCGGTGCCAATCAAGGCCTATTCAAGTCCCACCAGACTCGCTTCTTCACACGCATCAGTCAGCAGAACCTAGAAGGGTTCTTTTTTGTTTTGTTTTTGTTTCTGCGGGAATGGGAGGGGAGGAATTGTCGCAACTCCTCTCAGCCCTCTTGCTTCAGCTGCACCACACAGCTGTGCTGTTAAGCAAGACAGACTGCAATAGTATTGCAGCAGTTGAGCCAGTACTGTATCATTATCCCCATCCAGGTCACTGTCCAACTGGTTGCATCATGGAACTTTTTAATCACAGTCTAGCTCACAGATAAAGGAGGCTCTAAAAATACAGCTTTAACTGCTAAACAACGGGGTACTTCTAATGTTCACATCAGGTAATTAAACTTTTCAACAGTTTTTCTATAAAGCTCTCTGCTTTGGAGCAAACAAAACATATTTTGTAGCATGTTCAACTCCAGAGAAAATTCACCGTGCACACGCACTCCCTTCTGCCTGCAGACGGCTGAACCACGCACACTCGGCTGAACTGCGCACACTGCTGGGTACGACAGCAAACAATCAAAACACACATGGGCAGACAGCACCCGGACTCTGTGACCTGGACTCTGGCATCTCTCTTTCTCCAAGTCCACCCCTGTTCGACTTTGACCTTCCTTGCAATATGTAGGCTCACACCTTTCAAAAAACAAAAAAAAACCCGAGGCAGACCCCAACAGAGTGGCATTTCTTTGTACTGTTCAGTTGGCTTCAAGAACTGTACGCTCCTTGAGAGCTGGGCCCTCACCCTCATTTCTGTAATCAGCTTCCTACCTTTTGCCCTCACTTCAGTAACTAAGTACAAGTCATGACTGCTACACTGCACTTAGTCACCCAAACTCAACAGGAAAGCAGCTCACACAGGGCATGGGGTTGACAACATCTTCCCAGACTGCTAGCTGAAGAACTCTGTTTTTTTTTTTTTCCTGTTTGGTTTTGTTTTGCCTTTTTCCAGTTCAGTTTTACCCAGATATTGACCACTCATGAAACACATAGGGCAAACACCTTTCAGTGTCAAAACTACTAGACAACTGCACACCTTCCTGTAATTCTGGAAACTAAGCTATATGTAAAATACCTCTGAAGTAATTAAAACCAGAGACAGCTCTTACTTTACAACCATATTGCAGGGCTAGCTTGTTAAGATTATCGTCCTCTGTAATCTCTCGTTCCAGAAGTACCACATCTCCAACTCTGTCCCGAGAAGTGCTGCACCGCTGCTGCTCCTTGCCCCTCGGTCGCAATTCCATAACGTTGAGCTCCTCCTCTGACGACTCTTCTGAATCAGATCGGCCATTGGGAAACACGTACACTTGCCTGCCGGGGTAAGCATGGATGGTGACAGGAGCCTGGAAGGATCTTGTCCCGCTCTCATTCAGCCTCATCTTTTATACCAGCACCTGGAACAAAAACCAGACATTCTGAATTTCCTTAACATCAGTGCTTAATTCTTAGCATGCAAGATTTGGGAGAAAGGACAACAAGCGCAGTAGTTGCGTGTGTGCACACACACAAAGCTTTCCTTCTGCCCAGATTTTCTCAGGGGCAAACCCAAAAGATGCCATTCTAACAGCAAAGACAGAAATACTAGAAAGGCTAGGTACACAAACTTCAACAATGTGTGGATTATTTTCAAACCTTTTTTTGTCTACCTGTGGACAAACCACTACGTAACTCTACTTTGCTACACATCTTAAATAATACTTCCTATAATTTCATAAAAAAAGCATCAGAGCCACTTGAGCCAACTGTCTTTAATTACGGTAAAAAAAAAATCCACAGAACCACCACATCAGACCTCCTACCAACACACACTAAAAACTGACCAAAATTATCCCTTGTGCCACCTTTCCAGAAGTCCTTAATTCTCTACACTTTAAGAATCCATATTTTAATTTCACGGAAGTGCATTTTTTTTTTTTTTTTTTAAATACGGACAGCTCAAGCTACACTTAACTTTAGCCTGAACGATGAGGTCATTCTGTGGTATAAAGACAAGAACCTGCCTGAGCACTTTGTTTTAATCCTTGCTAGGCCTACAGCAGCAAGTCATCAGGAACCTGCTTTGGTTTGGGTTTTTTTTCCCCTTCAGTCCTCAGCTCCACAGTTTGTTGTCGGGGCAGGTGCAGGTAAGAAAACCCCACACTCTCACAGAACCCCGCTGACCTTAACACTGTACCCATAAGGGACCCCCGTGGTGACCCCGCTACCACTCTGCGGGGTTTCATTAGCAGACAGCCTGCAGGCAGGCTCACAGCTCTGCTCCAGGAGCCGAAGGTCGAAGGCCGCGGCCTCCCCGCCCTCGGCCCAGCGGGACGCCCAGGGTGCCGAGGGCGCTCTCCCGCCGCGCCTCACCTATCGCATCTCCCCAGGGCAGCCGGCAATCACCGCCGGGCAGGAGCCCGCCTCCCCGCGACCCCCGCCCCGCGTCGGCAGGGCGCAGGGGCACCTCCTCCCCTCCCCTCCCCTCCCCCCCCGGCACCACTCCTGGGGCCTCCATTGGGCTCCGGGGGTCGGCCCGTCGCTCGCCCCGGCCCCGCGGGAGAGCCCCGCGCCGCTCCCCTCAGCGCCTCAGGGGATCCCGCTCCCCTCAGGGGCCCCCGCACCCCTCAGCGCCTCAGGGGATCCCGCTCCAACCGGCGCCTCAAGGGACCCCGCTCCCCTCAAGGGCCCCGCTCGCCCCGGCCCGCGGGCCCCGCCCGTCTCCCCTCAGCCCCGCGCCCGAGAACCGGCCGGGCCCCGACCCGAATCCCCGGCACTGACCCGCCGCTCGCCGGCCATCGGCCACACGCACCAACCTAACCCCGACTCTCGCCAAACTTTCCCCCCATTGGCTAGCAGCGCTGGAAGGCGGGACCCTCAGCGCCGTCTGACCAATGAGCGGCGGGGCAGGGCGGTGGAGCGAGGTTGGTTGAGCGCTCGGCGTCAGGGTGAGGGCGGGCCCCACTTAAAGGGACCGCGCCCCTCCCTCCAGCCCGGGCTCTGTGCGGGAAGCCAGAGCGGGCAGGCGACCCACATCTGCGCAGCGCCGCGTGTGGCGTCGTGCATGTTACACCGACGGGGCGTACGGCTATAGCCGCATTTCAGTTACTGCACAGAGGTCACACGCCGGCGAGGAAGGCTCCCCAGGCACCTTTTTATTATTTTTAATAATGAAATTATTTTTATTATTTTAATAAACAAAACTATTATTTTAATAAATTATTATTTTAAAATAATATTATTAAAATAATAGCATTACTTTTAATAATAATATTATTATATTATAATATAATATATTTTATTTCTTATTTTTAAGCAGCAGCCATCGCTTCCCCAGGGCTCTGGCTCACCCGCGCACCCGAGGGGTCTCGGCAGGGCTGGAAGGGCGGTGGGAGAGGGGCCGGGCAGGGCCGTGGCCGAGCCCAGCTCCCAGCAGCTATCAGGATCTGATCTGGGCCAGCCGGTCTCATGGGCTGGTTTGGGGGCTCCGCCAGCTTACCTGCGGCTCTGACCCAGCAGGCGATGGATTCAGTGTGCTGGAGAGGGCTCCGCAAGCGTGGGGACGGGATGAGACGTGCCGAAATGCTTTCCCGGAGCCACTCCTCATCTCTCTGTGACTACTGAGGTTCAAAAGTTACAAGCAGTAATCAGGGTTTGTCAAACAAACACAGGTTACTCAGGGTGACCTGCTCAAACCTGGAGAACACTGAGGTGATCTGGAAACGTGGGGCAAACCACCAGACTGCTGACAGAGCTAAGGCTGGGTCGGCTTTCTCCTCCTTAATTCTCATTTACTGCTTATTACTTTTCTAACTTTTAAAATACCAGGAAGAATTATCCACTGATCTCATGGAAAGACACCAGGAAATGTAGACGGGAAATTGCTTCATCCTCCGGCTGAAAGATCCTTATGAAAAGGTGGTTTTCTCCCAACTGTTCGGATGAAACAGCTGTTACGAAAATCAAGCAAAAAAAGCTTTCAATAGTTGGACTCAAAATCACTTCCCCTCTCGGCTTTGTCTACGCCAGTTGTAAACACGGGAACACAGAAGTACTCGGCTGGCGTCAACTGATCGCAAATCATTCGAGCTCATTCGTGCGTTCGCACAGGCTGAGCTGGACATTTGCTTGCGGTCCTGGCCTGGAAGACAGGTGTGCAGTGTCCAGGCTGGGTAATCCGTCGCCGAGATTTAATCATCCCCGCGCAGACAAATCCGCGGGTTTCTCTGCCGTCTCTGATACGTACTGACCTCTTTTCTGTCTGTCCAGAAAGCCTTCCAGCGGTCCCAATGGATGGAGAAAGAATTCAGGCCTTAGAACAGAACCTGCCCGTTCAGAGCCTTTCAGGCCTTCACAATCCAGTGGACAGGGCAGAAGAAAAGCCTGTTTTGGTTGTTTTTTTGCCTTCATAGGCACTTACGCTGCCAGTTCGCTTCCTCCCTTTTATGGGAAATTCAAACAGCTCAGGATTTTCTCCCAACTGTCTGTGGAAGATTCTGCAGGGACCAGCTCTGCGCTGGGTCATGGAAAGGTCCTTCGCCTTTCTTCCTTCCAGGAACCTGACACACAACTCCAGTGGTGCCTAAACAGATGGATCTTGACAAATTCACTCTAAGCAGGACACAGAGAAGCTCCCAGCCGATTTTCTGGTGGTTTCTAGACCTAAGGCATTACGCGGACACAAACCACCCCAGCATGGCGGCAGCACCTTTTGCCGGCAGCAGCAGGACCCCAGGTACCTGCTGCCGGTGTGGTCCCATGAAGCGACTCTGCTCTCCCTCCCAGCAGCCTGCCCGCAACAAATCTATGCTGCAAAAGGATCACAGTCCCTGCGAGAATTTACCGCTTTAAATACGTAGCGTTCTGGAGCTACAGGGCTTTACAAGATTCCTTTCATCTTGGCCTAAAATTCAAACGGCAAATGTGATATGGTTTACCAGGCCAGATGTGATATGTTTTTACAGGGAAATGACAGGGAATTAGTGTCCATGCGCTGAGTGCAGCTCTGCCCATTCTGCCCTCTGGGACCTCCAAACTATCATATTTTACCTTAAAATACTATACTTGTTCTCACTTTAGCAAGAAATCCGCCTCTAGCAGAGTGGGATAATTTCACTGTTAGGTAATTATTCCAACAAGGACTTACTACACTGAAAAAAGCACAACAGGAGGGTTTTCAAAATGTTTTAGATACCTGTCTGCTTTTTCCAGGTTTTTTCAGTGTGAGCATCCTCCGCTGACCTTTCCNTTTGCAACAGCTGAGGTTCAGCCTTGGTGCCACTTCCCCAGCAGCTTTCACTGCTCCCTTGGCCGATCCCGAACCATTTCACTTTGCAGCAGAACNGCTCAGCNCTGCACCTCGGAACAGCTTATCCCTCNTGGTCCTCCAAGCTCCACGGCTCCCCGCCGCNTTTGGTGTAAGCCAGGTTCGTTCAGGCTGAAGCGGAGAGATGCGGTGGCANGTGAGCAACCAGCAGGGTTCTTNGGGACGAAGAACACGATAATTCTCTATGAGAAGTAACTGTCTGTTTTGTCGGAGTGCTGATGTTGGCTCTGGGCCAACTGCAGGGGTGATGTCATCGTTCCAAATAATTGGAATATTTTTGTTGTTAGGAGATAGATTGTGAGAGCTGCAAAGCCACCAACAAGTGAAGTCTGTCTGAGAGCTGAACGGCTCAGTCATTATACACATTCAACCACCATAAGGGTCATACGTCCCCTGAATTTCATGAGGAAGTCCTCCCACCCCTAACTTCTGTCAATGCAGANGGCAACAGGACTGAGAAAGTNNTCTCATTTGCNCTTAATCCAAAGTAGCAACGTGNCCATGATGCTGGGCACCAGCCAGTATTCACATTGATGCAAGCTCCTTCCCAGGGAACATCACAATTAACCACTTTGTGATAAAGAATCAAAATTTTCATGAAGGTCTTGGCTGGGGCTTTCCAAAGAGAGCATAATCCAGAATAGGGCTCTCCTCTTTTGTCCCTGCGATTCCTGTAAGGTCTTGCTCAGATCCAGAATTGCTGTTGTCTTCATCACTTTGATTTCATCCCTCTTTTTTCAGGCTCACTTCAGAAGCGTCAGACAGATATTCCTTGTGTCTTCCTTTGCTCCTTTTTAAGCAGCCTTCTAAGTTCTGCAATAAAATCTGTTATTTCGACTTCAAATCACTCAGTGATAGTCTGCTTTCCACCTCTGGGAAAAAAATAACTTACTGCGCAGCTCGCAGAAGGCAGCTCCAGTCTCTGTTGCCCTGGTATGAACTCGCCTGCCCAGAGACGGGCCGTTTCACACATCCACGCGCACGCTGCTCACTGGTGCTGACTGGTGCGCAGGCTACAGCTGCTTGGGCTGGCGTCTGGTGGCTCCCAACTGCCCAGGACTAGTACAAGTAAAAACTGCAATTCATAAAGCACCAGCGCCATCATTATTTGTGACTTGATCCATAATTTGGGATTAATAAAAGCAAGACAGAGTGAAATCATTCACCCGTTTCCTTCGCCATATGGGCTATTAAAGACGTAGAATGTACAGTCAATAAAAGATGAAGGAGGGGACCCTCACAAGCAGCGAACTATGGTCCTGACACTAGGTACAGCACAAGTTAAAGAAATACTTCTGGAGCATCTGCTTCTTAGTATCAACCAGTTCTTCCTGGGTAGTTTAGCAGATAGAGGGGAAGGCTCCTGTACAGCACTGTGAGGCAACAGGAATCTGCTGATATTTCTGATACTGCTGAATTATAAAAGGAAAAAAAAAGAAAAAAATATCAGTATTCCTTTCTATCTTTATTTTGTTGTTTCCTAGTGAGACACTGGGAAGGCAGCTGTAGCAAACCAGGATATGGCATTACAGAAATTATGATGCCTCTGTTGCAAATAATTTATAAATGCTGGGCTTTGCTCTGGTTTTGGACTAATGTAGCATAACCAGCTTCAGTGAAGTTACTCCCTGTGTTAAGCAGAAGTATGAGCCCAATGCACCAAAGTAATACCCTCCCTGGTATCTGGAGTGACTAAGCTTATGTGGGTACTGTATGTACATTTGATTGAATTATATACATAGCAACGAGTTTTAGAGGTTGATACAGTAGGCACACAACGCAGGGAAGAAAACCTCAGTTAAATTAAATTAATTATGGGTGTATACTTAATAACAGTTAATTGAGCTATGGAGGTTACTCTGAGTGCATGTGTGGTAGCATGAGGTTACACCTTGCGTCTTTTAATGGCTTCTCCTGTTGGAAGTTCTTGTCTAGCTCAGCAGGTTCCAAACCTAGCCATGGGAAACTCCACACAGGAGCGCTACTCCTGTCGTTGGCTGCCCTCGAAGGGTCTTGTGCTGAAAGGCAACACCCTCGGGAGCAAGCTGACGGTTTCGGTGATCGCGTTTGAAGAGAAGCACCAAGCCTGTGTCTGCACAGCCCTGCGACCCGGCTGACAGCATGCCTCGTGCCTTGTCTGGAGGGACATCCCTGGCTCAGGGGCGACCCAACCGGGTATGGCCGACGCCTTCCTTATGCAAGGGTGCACCCAGCGTGATGCCCGATCCAGCAGCCCCCACCTAGCCCACCCCTCCAAGCGGCCGCCACATGTGGCAGACACTGCAGCCCCTGGACTCCCCAGGCAGGACCCTGCTGTCGCCGGCAATGAGAAGAGGGATTTGTCATCCCTCCGAGCCAGGGCATGAGGTGCTGGGTACCCTGAACCTCTGACTTCTTCCAGGGCAGAAGCACAGCTCTTGCCTCCACCCTCGCAAGCTTTTCCTCCTGCTTGTAACATAGCAGGTGTTATAACAAAGACCCAGCTTCATCGTTCATCTCCAGCTCAGACATCAAATTACTCCCACCTACGAGGACTACATTTGCAACTCTGTCACGTAGGCTGTGACTCTTAGGAATGAGACTTTTATCTCGGGAACCAGAACGCAGATCTAAGCAGCACTGCCGTCTCCTGGAGGAGATAACGTGTCTTTACTCAGAGACCTAGTTCTGTGCTTGCCTTCTATCATGCAGCACCATTTGGCAGGGGCTGCCTGGTTTATGTGATAGCAGACACTGAATTACTTCAGAAAAACAGAGACTTATTCTTTATATAAAAACAAATGACTAATTAAAAGTGGTTTTAATTTTGCAGCTCATATTTTCTTGGGATCGTGCCAAATTCTGGAGTCCACACTCCACACCCTGTCCTTCTGGAGGAATTTGGCTAGGGAAAGCACTGTAAGATTTGTTCCCTTTCCTCTCCCTTACTCTTAAAATCCCTCCCTCCCCTTCTCCCTTCCTGCAACTGGTAAATTCTGAAGAACAGGAATGTTCCTGGGAAGAAACCCAGGCAGAATCGCATTCAGAACAAGTCAAAGATTTCTTGCATAGCTGAAGCATGTGTTTGCAATCCCCAATTGCCAGCGCACGTAAGCCCTGCCAGCGCATGTTGTTCTCTTCAGATGTTCTCAGAGAGCTCCAGGCAGCGTCCAGGGCACTCTGTGGACAATATTCAGCTGAGGCATTGCTCCTTGGCCCATCTGTTAATGGTGCCAGGGCCAAAAAGGCTCTCGGTGAAAGGACAGCAAAGAGCCAGCCCCACCTTTCCAAGCAGCTGTGTTAGTGATGGTCAGAGCCATTGGTCTGCACAACCCCCCCGAACCACAAACTGGCTCCATTTGGGCCAGTGAGAGTTTGGCTGCTGCTACCAACCCATCGCACCAGGCTTCAGGATTGATGCTCTCCAGAATAATTAGCACATGCAGCCCCCAACAAAGTACTGCTCAACAGAGAAGGACAAAACCATGAGATCCCTAACAGATGTCCAAAAGGTGAATTACAACTGGTGGCAAGCAGCAGGTAGGTAGCCAGTTACTACAGCCTGTTTTCCCTTCTGCTTGAGAGGTGCCACTGGTTCTGAGGGAATGTGACTCTGCAAAGAGGTGCCCTTTAACGGTTCAAAACTGGAACCTGATGGAGCCAGGAAGGATGGGAGTTGGGGGTTGAGACACTGGTTGGAAAAACACAGTTTCAATGTAGTTGTGAGGAAGATTTTGACCTTGGCACCATGCGGAGCACAGTATACTATAGGAGCGGAAAGCGAGTCCTTGCTCAAGCTGGTGGGGAAAGGCAGGTTGATGAAAGCATCACTTGTCTTTCCAATGACCTTATCATGTGAGCTCAGCCTGCCAAGAGCTGTCTCTTGCTCTGTGCTCCTCATGGTCTGA
>Ga0065711_1040691_pt1 | contig 16762 bp, 9 predicted proteins | sample Hoacrofraction12_FD_59098 | JGI IMG/M metagenome (GOLD analysis project Ga0065711, IMG submission 59098) | Hoatzin crop microbial communities from Cojedes, Venezuela - Epithelial fraction 12 v2 (version 2) | ecosystem: Host-associated > Birds > Digestive system > Esophagus > Crop | place... | reverse complement strand
AAAAAAAAAAAAAAAAAAAAAACCGCAACCCAAAACTTGTCTCATGTCACAACTCCGCTGCCCTGCCTGTATGTTCCACCACACTAAGCAGAACGATTCCCTCAAGCAAGGTTTAATAGTCTTTATACCAACACATGTAGCCCTAAGTTTGAAGACTGAAATATAAAGTTTTAGGTTTTTATCAGCTGTGGTGCAGTGAACGAAGAATTGACATCTCCCTGGGAGCACGCAGAAGGCCTTTAATTTGACTCTTGCAGTTATATTGACAAAGTGCTGCTTTCATGGCACTAAATACTTGACTGATTCGATTAATGCACATCATGTTGGACTATAGCTATTTGATGATTCTGATGTTTTATGTATTTATCTATTTATAAGAAATCATATTTATCTCTTTATAAGAAAATAAAATATATGCTTTAAAACCTGAAAAGAATGGCTGGTGATTAAAAAAAGTCTCCTGAAAACATATTGCCACAGGAGTTATCCCATAACCTTGGTACTTGCTACTTGCATCTGGTTACAAACGTAGAAGTAACTTCTTTTTGTTTTGAAATATATATGAGTTTAACTATGCTGCATGTTCTTTTCTTGCTGCAGCTGGCTTGGCAAGTCAGGGACTCTCCCAGGTGCCCCCAGCTAGTGCCACCATTCCCAAGGCTGGCAGACGATCCTGACCTGAAGCTACTGTGAAGAACCAGGTGACCTGAAATATTTTGACATGCATTTCTCTCCTCACCTTGAACGCTTCAAACAACTGTTGAGGGCACACCAGCAACAATACAGGCAACGACGGGGGTGGGGGTGTGTGCGTGGTGGGAGGGTTGGCATCTTCTCAGCATGGCCCCAATCCCTCCACACTGCATAGTACGTACTGCCCAGCTTAGTGGAGAAGTAGTACACCTCATCTACTGGATAACTTCAGGGGAGCCTGGCAGAACACAGCCATTTTACATTTTTGGAACATTTCACTCACCTTTTTTCTTCCCCCTCCAAGTGGTTCATTTCTGAGAGTGCAAAGACCAGCGTCATTACTGCTATGTGGAACTCAGAGCAACTGTAAGCTACCAGAGTGACTTCAAGGAGTTTCAATCTTCTAAACTGCAATGCTTCTAAAAGCATTGATTTTAAATCACTGCACTTCAGCTCTGCCCACAGAGTTGATTTCTGAATATTTAGTTTTAGTCTTCTTTAATCTGGCAAAAAACATGTGGCAACGGCAGCAGCCTTTCATGTTACAGACACACAGTTTGCCTACTCTTGGCCTCACAAAGAAATCAAACAAAAGGACCTTCACACCAGAACTGGCTGATTTAGATATTATGGCTGCAGATGGCCACAAAAACATGAAATAGCTTCTCTTTCATCGTTCTTTGGTGTTTTGCTGTCCTTCAACAAAAAAACAAAAAAAGCACATCCAAGAAGACATGAAGAGATGAATCACAGAAGATATTATGAATAACACAGAACTGTTTCAAGGCTCCTCAATTAGAATTTTACACTGCTTACTTAACCTATAAAAACAGGTACAGTTCACCACAAAAAATTAAAAAAGGTCTGTCATTTTCCCCAGCTATGTGAGAAAATACTGTTCCACTATTCTCTTTCTTCGACTTCCAAAGCAATAGTAGAATCCCCCACAAAGTTTCAGACAGTAGAAAAGCAACTGTAGTTATTAGCATTTCTATCCCATCAGACTGTCCCCTTTGGCCTCACCAGACTTCCAGGAGAACAATGGGATTTCTACCTATACCTTTGCCTAGCAACCCCAAAGTTTATACTTCATACTGTTAAGTCCATATTAAATTGTAAGCATTTAATTCTTAACAGCATCTCCAAAACAACAGCTAAAAAAATGATGCAAGTATACCTCTAGTATATTTATTAGGCTGTTGTAACTACTTGAATTTTACTAATACAATATTATGTAAAAATTGCACTTATTTTTATCACAAAGCTGGTGGCTGTCAACTGCTTCAGAATAAAATCTGGCAGAAATCCATACCTTGGAGGTGTCATGTGTATGAAACAGAGTATCTGAAATATCTTGCTACTGAGGGTCACCTGTTTTAATCCAGAAGTTAGTTGTGGTGGGGTTTTTTCTTTTTTTTTATCTAAAGTAAAAAGGTAATGCTTCATGCTTTGCTGTAAAATTTGTTATGTTTTTTTTTAAATATCTAAATAGAAAAATACATTAAAATAAAAATATCTAAAACCTGGCCAACTGATGGATGAAGAAGCTCTTGGAGATCCACACTAAACATTCGTTTAACCTCCAGCCTCAAGCTGGCCATTCCTACCCTCTCTCCCTTGTTCTAATCAACCAGTGGCAAGAAAATTAAGATTTTTAAAATAACTTTTTTATGTGTGTGGAGGGGGTGGACAGGACACTCGAATAGTTCCCTAAATTAACAGTTCTTATTCAGGCAAAAGTATTATTTTCCATTTGGTTCTTCAGCCTAGAACCACAGCAAACCCTTGCAAGTGGTCAACGGCAGCTATCAAGCAAGAAAACACATCAGACTTCTCTGTGGTTTAGTCACCTGGCAGACATCAGAGCGTATCCCTGTTTTCCAGAATCCCTGGCTACTCAACTCGACGGTCACTTCACGTCTCATTGTGTTCTTCTGACGAATTTTCTGCAGTGCCTCCTAGACAGGGACAGAACAAAGCTCTAGTGAAGAACCTTCTACAACCCAGCAGGATCACTGCGCACGTGAGCGCGTTCACAAACACCCGTTTAACGGTTGCTTTTGGTAAGAGGTTTCTAAGACTAGTCCAAATGTGGTACCTGCCAGCCACACACTGTGGTGGAAGTGTAGACAGAGGATTTTGCCAGATCAAGAAGAGAACAGAGCCATTTTACTGCAAATGACAAAACAACCCAGTCCAACTCATACATCCAAGATGATGCATAAGTAAGAAAGTTAAGGTCCTTATAATGAAAGCACCTTCTTTATGCCTGGGTGCAAAACAACCTCTTCATTCAAGTCTGTCAACACTTCTGGTTTGAAGCATTCAGGAGGAGAAAAACAGTAAAAGAAAGGCTTGGTTCTGTGACCTCGGCTACCTGATAATAGTTCCTGTTCAACATTGCCCATATTCCCAGTCTGGGAAAGGGGTCAGCATTTACTAGTCCTGGAGCCTACTATGATGAAATCTACCAATATTATTTCAATTTAAAAACTAAAAAAAACCACCCAACCTGTTTTGCCTTGACCACTGGCTGTTTGGTGTTGCATAAACAGCTTATTTGTCTCTAGAAACTACGAAAGGGGCAGAAACATTAAAAGATTCTGACAGATTCATTAAAAGAAAATATTTTCTGTAAAAATGGAATGAAAGAAAAACAGCTGACATAACTCGTCCCTGGATCAGGATCTCCTGGTTCCATTACTACAGAGCCCCCAGGGTACGAAAGCTCCCCACACAGCACGCACTAATGGTAAAGACTCCATCAGTGCTCTTCCTTCTTCAGAACATGAAACCCTTCAAAGCTGCAACCCATCCTCCCTCTCCTTCTCCTTTTCGCTACAGGGCACTTGCTCAAAGCTGTCTCTTCCCGGCTTCACAGTCTGAGGCCTGTGAGCATCTCTGGGCAGGAACGGGTGCCGTCTTCTGCTCCGCAGAGACTCACAGAGTGGTTCCAAGGGGCGCATCTATCCAGATGCAGATTCATCAAACCTCAGACACCTCCATACCGAGGCATCTAGGATAGGAGGCTAGTTAGCCCTGGCTTCTTTTATAGTCAATGAAGGGGGATGGATGGCTTCAAAAAACGCATTGCTCTCTCCACTGACTTCAACGTGAGCCTTCAGGTCCCATGTTATACACCTGCTGCAAACGTTCAAAGTTAGGTTAGAGGAACAAAGCCTCCAGGCATGACCTTGTCACAAATAACATCACACAATCTCATAGTAGTGAATGATTGATGGCAGAGGGAACAGAGATGCTTACAGCACTGCACCCCTTACACGTTGTCTAAAGTTTCCATTTGGAGGATGTTTTCTGAGATGGGTGCTACGGTGTTGGCTAGACCTAGCTGTAGTTTCAGGCTGACTGGCTCAGGAGCATTCCAGTGTTACTCATAATATCTGATTCACAATGTTTAAAAGCCTATGTACCAAGCAGGGGCAGCACTACAGCTCCTAAGTTACTGACACCTTCACTGGCAAAATGCATAGGTTAGCCTCACACCACGCTTCTGCTTCAGCCCCGCATGCCTCCAACGGCGAAGTACTTTATAAACTCACTATGCTAGATAATATGGTCTAGAAACAAAAATCATCACACCACACAGTACGTGATAAACACCAAAGGAGCGTTTTGTCTTTTGAAGCAAAACATAATCACCCCTCCCATCCAGTCCTCTGCAATTGTACACATAAGTCATCCATTAGTCCCTAATGAAAAGACGTCTAGAAAACAATGATCTTCCTTTTGCTTGATCTGAGTGTAGAAAGCTGTAGCAAACAAAAACATCCCCTGTAGGGACAAAAATTTTTTTTCCTCACAACTGTGGCACAGTTAAGTCACAACATTGTGGATTTTTCCATTTACAAGTAAGGAAGCTAAAGGCTTATTTAATATCAGCATAAATAAAATGTTAACTAAGACTCTTGCTCACGCAACAGCATACTATGGTTTGTAGCAATAATAAAAATCAGGTGCAATGTCAAATGTATCAAACATTTACTGCACCAAAGCTACCCAATTAGCAGCCTGGGGAAGACTCAGGAATTGGACTCAATCCTCATGGCTCCTTTCCAACTCAGGATATTCTATAATTCTATGACTCATCAAGGTTTCTGATCAATAAATAAAAACACAACACCACTTAAATACATTCCATCCGGTACCAAAGAAGGTAATTTCTTCTCTATGTATTCTTTATGTAAGCTGTCCAATTAACAGTGCCTGGTAGATATGCACCAGACAAATCCAAAGCTTCAGTCCAAGATCTTAAAAAAAACAGATACCTGAGAGCAGGCTGCTTTAGTCTATATTTAGGTGACTTTATTTTTCTGATTTTAATTCCCAATTAGTCGAGCATCTGCACTTAGGAAATGCTTATTGCTCATCACTTCAGGGGAAAAAAAGAGAAAATACAAAAATTCAACAAATACCTCATTTGTCATTAAAAATCTCTGAAAATAAAAACAACCAGATGATTCTGACTCAAAGATCTTAAGGAATGTCACTAAGACTGCCTAATAAATTACAGTTTAAAACCATGCACAAGTGTAGCAGTTTTTATCTCAGAAGAGCAATGTTTAAAATTATGCATCAGTTAAAAGTGCACTCTGAAATAAAAAGTCCTTCTCTATGCTAATTCTTGAAACCATTAATGGCATCGGCTATAAAGAAATTACGGTTCTGTAATGATCATTTCTATAATTGAGTAAAAAACTCGCAGTAGTTTGACAGCTGAAAAAAAGGAAAAAAATCCATTCACTAACAAGCAAAGATAAATATAAAATCAGTGTTAACAGGCTGAAAAGAAAATCTTTTGTGAAGGATTTCTATTACTTCCATAAACAGGGTGGTCATATGGCTTTATTCCAGCCTGAATTACTGTGCTCAGTCATCAGTTACGGGAGGCCCAGCATACCTCTCTTTGTGACAATTTCTGTTTATCAGCCTGTTTGACTTTGGGACTATTCGCCAGCAGGTGACGCAGCTTCACATAACTCTTCCACAGCTTTTGGTATCTGAAGGACAAAACCAGAAAGCAAATATTTTGGTCAATACACCAAAAGCCTCTCACCGCTTGTCCTCATGAACACACCGGCTGCTCATGGTGCGCCCATATACGCACAGATTGTCTGCAAGCATCTTTTTGCTGCAGAAGAAAAATCTCAAAGCGTTTTCCAAGAGAGGTGACGGTGCCTCTGCAGCTGTTCCAGTGGCGTGGACACAGCAGCAGAGAAGAGGCACTACTGTGCAGTGTGAGGTGAACAGCAAAGCTCGGGGCAGAACCCAGGTCTCCCAGACACCCACCGCGTGCTGAAAAGACTTGCCCCCAGCATGACATCTCAACCCAGGCAGGTGAAACCTTCCTCTTCTCCACGGGGTTTACCTATCGCTCACTGAAGAGCAGTAGTAACCTTTCCCAAGAACTGTCTGTCCTTACACTGGCTGCAACATTTCAGTGGAGCACATGAGCAAGTGCTCTACAAGTCACACGCAACACGAAGTCCTTCTGTGAACAGTGCAATAAAAGTTTAATTCCCTCTGGGTTTGGGCTGCACAGAAAGAGCAAGTCAAGTTTTCTCTGTGGTTAGCATATACTTAAGGCTTCTGGTTTCCTCCACCCGTCTAGCCCCCATATTTTGGGGGTGCCTGATTACAACTGAACTTCAATAACAGAATTTCTTCCTCAGTGAGAGTCCCTCTGTGATCTAGCATGAATTTTCACAAAACTTGTAAGAACTCACTCCATTGGTAAAAAACATCCCACCGTCACATTCAGCTGCAATGGCCAACAAGTTCAAAAGTTGCTATGGGAGAAGCGACCACGAGAATCACGATATGGACCTTGTGTCCTTAGGAAACTATGCTAACTTCAAAATAGTATCATCTCTGTAGTGTTTTTTCAAGAAAACCCATAAAACTAGACTTTTAACAGGAAGCAGGGAATTAGAGGACAGAGGGGAGAAATTTACCCATGCAATTTATATTCACATTATAAAAGAAGATCCTCCTCAGCACCAACGTAGAGCAGTGGTTTTAGAAGGAAGCTATCACATCAGTGGCAAAGCAGTAAATGAAGCAGCAGCTCTGTTACCATTTCATAATCTTCCCATCACTCCACATTCACAGGCACACAAACAGATCTTTTTTTACTGGCATTTTTTCCATAGCTATTTCTCTGCAGCATTCTTGAAAGTACACTCTCTGTCTCTAGAGATGCTGATAATTTTTGAGTCTATAAACACATCTGAAATGGTCAATCCATAGATTTTTTTTTCTTATGCTCTGTTCTCCACATTTCTGCAATCTGCAGAATAGCACATCTATTTCTGACAAATCCCCATCCAAAGGAAAAAAAGGAGTTAATGAACAAATCAACCAACCAGAAAACAAACGCCATGAGGAGGTTTCAACCCCCAAACAAGAACCTGAATCTATGATCTGCAACATACGTTTTACTACTAGTATTAATATGGATGGCACAAGCTCCGTTATTGCAGTTAAGTTTGAGAATTGATAAACAGATTACAATAACAAAAATTCTGTATTAGAACCTCACAAAGAAAAGTCACACTAGAGGAAAATCTTTTCTGGGCATTACCTATTTCAAACATACACCAGAGGTAAGCCTGAGATTTATGATGGCACCACAAAAGTCTTTCACAAAAATTGCTTTGAAGCGTGCCTAAATTCTACAAGCAGCTATGGGGAAAAAAAAAAAAAGCCATGGAAATTTTAAAGAAAGTTTAAAAGTGTGGGAAGAATAACTTTTGTATCATTATACTGTTTTCAATGAAAGATACTAGAACTCTACAAATAATAAGAAATTCAGCATCAAAACAGAGGTGGTTCATATATTCTTTGGTCTAATTATTTTCTTTTTATGAATAAGAAAACTAAAAGACAAGGAGGATTAAAAATCATACTCAAACATAAAAAAAACCATTTTATTATGTGGATAAGTACTCACACTTCCCACTTTCTACCACATTAAATCTAAATTTCTGAGCAAGTAGTTGTAGAAGAATATGTCTGTCATACATGCACATGAACCATAGAATCACAGGTTGGAAAAGACCTCTGAGATCATCAAGTCCAACCATCCACCCAACAACACCATTCCTAGTAAACCATATCCCGAAGTGTCACATCCACACGATTTTTTAAACACCTCCAGGGACAGGGACTCCACCACCTCCCTGGGCAGCCTGTTCCAATGCCCGACCACTCTTTCAGTAAAGAAATTTTTCCTAATATCCAATCTAAACCTCCCCTGATGCAACTTAAGGCCATTGCCTCTTGTCCTATCCCTAGTTACTTGGGAGAAGAGACCAACACCCACCTCACTACAACCTCCTTTCAGGTAGTTGTAGACAGCAATAAAGTCTCCCCTCAGCCTCCTCTTCTCCAGACTAAACAAACCAAGCTCCCTCAGCCGCTCCTCCTAAGACTTGTTCTCCAGAACCTTCACCAGCCTCGCTGCCCTCCTCTGGACACGCTCCAGCACCTCAATGTCCTTCTTGTAGTGAGGGGCCCAAAACTGAACACAGCACTCCAGGTGCAGCCTCACCAGTGCCAAGTACAGGGGCACGATCACCTCCCTGCTCCTGCTGGCCACACCATTCCTGATACAAGCCAGGACGGTGTTGGTCTTCTTGGCCACCTGGGCACACTGCTGGCTCATGTTCAGCCGGTTGTCGACCAATATCCCCAGGTCCTTTTCCACCAGGCAGCTTTCCAGCCACTCCTCCCCAAGCCTGTAGCGTTGCATGCGGTTGTTGTGACCAAAGTGCAGGACCCAGCACTTGGCCTTGTTGAAACTCATACAACTGACCTTGGTCCATCGATCCAGCCTGTCCAGATCCCTCTGCAGAGCGTTCCTACGCTCAAGCAGATCGACACTCCAGCCCAGCTTGGTGTCATCTGCAGACTTACTGAGGGAGCACTCAATGCCCTCATCCAGGTCATTGATAAAGATGTTAAACAAGACCGGACCCCAAAGACCCAAAACCGAGCCCTAGGGACACCACTCATGACCGGCCGCCAGCTGGACTTCATTCAGCACCACTCTCTGAGCTTGGCCATTCAGCCAGTTCTTTATCCAACGGAGAGTCTACCCATCCAAACCATGGGCAGTTAGTTATTCCAGGAGGATGCTGTGGGAAACAGTGTCAAAGGCCTTACTAAAGTCCAGGTAGACAACATCAACAACCTTTCCCTCATCCACTAGGCAGGTCATTAACTGCTTCCTCCTGGATTATGGGAGGTCTATTCTGCTCTCCTTCCCTATCTTCCAGCACAGGGGGCTGACTGGAATAACCAGTGTGGCTATTAAAGACTCAGGCAAAGAAAGCATTAAGTACCTCAGCCTTTTCCTCATCCTTGTTGGCAATATTCCCCCTCGCATCCAACAAGGGATGGAGACTCTACTTGGCCCTCTTTTTGTTGTTGATGTATTTGTAAAAACATTTTTTGCTGTCTCTTACAACAGTGGCCAGCCTGAGCTCTAGCTGGGCTGTTGCCTTTCTAATTTCCTCTCTGCAGGACCTCATGAGACCCCTCTACTCCTCTTGAGTCACCTGCCCTTTCTACCATAAGTGGTAGACCCTCCTTTTTTACCCCCTGAGTCCCAGCAAGAGCTCCCTGTTCAGCCAGCCTAGTCGTCTTCCCCACTGGTTCATCTTTTGACACACGGGGACAACCTGCTCCCGCATCTTTAAGACTTCCTCCCTGCAGAATGTCCAGCCTGCCTGGACCCCTTTGCCCTTCAGGACTCTCACCCAGTGGACCCTCTCAACCAGCAGCCTGAACAGGCCAAAGTCTGCCCTCCAAAAGTCCATGGTGGTGGTTTTGCTGGCCCCCCTCTTTACCTCACCAGGAACTGAGAACTCTGTCATTTCATGGTCGCTGCGTGTCTGGGCCTCAAAAATGCAGGTGAAATGCAATGACCTTAAGAGACACTGGAGGAAAATGCATGAGGAAAAAGACAGCCTTAGCTATACATGCACAAGAGATGGGCTCTACACTGTTTGTTGTCATTCAGAAAAAACAGATCTCCAAATCATTGGAAGAGCTCCCTGAAACTGTCAGAAATTAAGAAAAGAATTGTGAACAAAATCCAGCAACCACTTTCATGCCACTACATGAATCCACAGTGAAACAGTAGTTCTTGCTCTGCTTGAAGTTCTGATTCCCTCTCCACTTGTTCACTACATTCTTCCCAGTCTCTGTAAGGATGTAAAAGGTACAGAGAAAAGTAGCGTGGATGCAACCACTTCCAAGCTAGCAAACAGTACGTAGACTTGGTCCTTCAAGGCACAGAAGCAGACAACTAAGCAGGACATGGCAGGGTGCAAGAAACATCAATGTCATGAAGAAAGCAAACAGAAAATGGCTATATTCTTCATTATTAGATGTCAGACCTGAAAAGCATCTAACTAAAGAATCAAGTGGCAGCTCCGACACAAAAGTCAGTCCTTTTTCATACGATGCACAACAGTACTGGGGAAGTGACTACCTGGAATCTTCTCCCTGTCAGTAGCATAAAATGATTCAAACAGTGATTTGACAAATCTAGAGAAGAACAGTTCATTCAGGGCTGTTAAATAAAATGATCTAAACACATCCTCTAGCTCAGAAGTCCATAGGCTAAAGACCTTTGGAAGCCTGGGTAAGTCTTTCTCCCCCTCTGCCTTCCTGTTACACTACTCTCTCTCTAAAAACCCACATCTGGCCTCTCAGAGAAATAATGTGGGGCTTGAGGAACATTTGGTCTGACCTAGAAGAGCTGTTCTCAGGTTGAGAAATTTCATACTGCACATGCATGCACATCTACTTCAGCAGATCCTCATTTATGCCAGAAGAAACAAGTTCTACCTTATATTCTCTAATTTACAAGAGCTTGTGTCCAATGTCATAAGCACTCAGCTTCTTATCAGACTCAAGCACATAAACAAGCCCAATTTAAGCCACAAATCACAACAGTAATGAGTTTCTGAACGAAAGATGGAAGGACAAGCATCTTACTGAGGATCTCCAGCATAACTGAGTTGAGCAGGTCGTATCCCAAAGTGGACAATAATGGGGAAAGTAATTACATCAGGATTGAACTGTTCACGGTCCAGTTGATCAATACGAACCGAGCTGGGTTTCTAGAAGAAAAAACAAAATATACCTAATTCACAACAGCTCCATGGAAAATTTATTGCCTCTAGCCCACACTATCCAGGAACCACGAAGCGGCAATATTGCAGGGTTATTAAAATACACATACAACTAATCATTAATACTATAACAAATATTTGGCAATGACAATGACTGAAATAAAGTTAATTGACTTTGACATCCCAGTGAAAAAAGGAAGTCTTTTTATTTTCATTTTAGAAGTCAGGAAATTTATAGTTTGATTATTTCTGAGAACCTCAAGCAACTTTCTTTGGTCGAACATCACACTGGAAATAAAATCAGGATTAGCATTCTGGCACCCAAGCTCCCACACGCCTAAGTAGTTCGCTAAGATCAGGTTACCTCTCTAATTTTACTTCTGTTCCCGATTTCCCAAAGCAAGTGAAGCCATTATTAGATCCATTCAATCACACCGACTAAACAGCATTAAAAAAATCTGTCATGCTACTCTTAGCAAAGGCTCCTAGGCTGATGGGTGCAACGAGGAATACAGTCTTGTATAATGAGGAGACTTTTGTCCTTTTTACACTTCAAAACAGAAGTTCTTTTTATAGTTAAAAAGGACAGTGTAGAAGGAAACAACTTTCGCTTTGCCTCTAAAGCTGCAGAAACTGAGTAATTGCACATCACTGTAGAAGACACGCTGTTTACAGAGCTTTCAGTCCCTTATCTAACATATTTAAAAACTCAGCTGAAGGCACACAGTTTGTCTCCAAGTAAACATTTTCTCCATTACCTGGCAAGCTGCTTTGTTACGTGCTTGCTTACTCCCGACTTTGCAATCAGCTGGACAAGGACAATATTTTCTGCTTGTCTAACGTTTCAGAAAAAGGGCATTACTTCTAGTTACCCGCATCTCAAAACTTCTAATTTATCCTGGTGAATTTCTCAAAGATGAGTTTCAGAGTTACAGAAGCAGCTCCTACCATTCTCTTCACACAACAATAAAAACTGTGTCAAGAACAAAGCTTTCACCCTTCAAACCACCTCGGCAGAACTGTTCACAGGAACCATTTTCTGCATGGATAAGCAAAGCCAATTCTAGAAATAAACGTAAGCCTCATCAGGTGGCCACACTTTCACTCTATTCTAGGAAAACAAAAACTTACTCAAAACTTTGACATTCAGAAAGAGAAACATTTTCCAAGAGAAAAATGCTTATCAGTTTCCCTTTGGACATGATGACTGAACATAAAGTTACTTCTCCCCAGCCAAAATTAAAAAAAAAAAAAAAAAGAAAAAAATTGAAGTTAGTCAGCTCATGCTGCCAATATTATAAAAAAAAAAAAAAGAAGAAAAAGAAAAGAAAAAAGAAGAGAAAAGGTTTTCCCCACACACTTCCAACAAAAAGGGATTAGCACAACAAAATCTAATGAAAAACATGGGGAGGATTTGTAGCAGGCAGAATGTTGTTCTCTCAACCAAAGCTTAAAGTCCTGAAATTTAACTTTATCTGGTTTTGTGGGTTTTGCACAAAGCCAATTTGAAAAGTTTTTATCTTCACAGAAGATGTTCATTGGTTCTCACCCCTCTGAACATTAAAAATGAGGAACTCCTATCCCCGCCCTCCTCCAAAAAGCCGCCTTGCCACACAACTCCTCTGAGCACCAAGGTGCCATAATACGATTAACAGAATATGAAACAATGCTTACACTCAATGGCCAATTATATCCATAAATTTTTAAAAACGCAGATAATTTTTTCCTACTCAAATGTTTCACATTTTAGACACGTCAACAGGAGTAATCTGATCTTCACAAGCGTGAAAGGGAGCAGCGCTTTCAGTACGCCTATAGCAGGGTCTGTGGGAAACGCGTGGCCTCGGGGCCGCTCAACACCAGGCTCTTTACTTCTGTGCCACTGCCTTTGAGTTGTGTCACTCCGTCACACAGCTGTTCACAGACGCCTGATAACAACCAGGGCAAAAGAACTCCTTGTTGAAGACTTCATCTCAACGGTGCCTTCCCTGACGGACGGTGAGGAGAGGGGAGCAGCTAGGCTGTGCTTCTTCCCCCCGGCACGGCGAACACGAGCTTCCTCTCTGGTGCTGTTTCTGGTATAAACTGCACACCAGCAGACAAGACCCAAGCAAATTAGATATCATTCTTCTCGATTTTTATCTTCGTGTTCTTTTGAAAGTGCTGCGAGAGACCATCTAATACTCAGAACCTTGCTTTTAAAATCTCATCAAACCCAAAGAAATTCTAACAGAACAGAGGCCCATTACCTTTGTTTCCTACTCCAAACCTCATCAATCAGGGCTCTGCTGATATTAGAAGACCTGCTGAGATTGCACATAGATGCAGTACAAAATATGTTAAAATACATATTTATTTGTACTAGTGAGAAAAGCAGCAATACTTTAGAAAGTGTGAAGTACTGAAGAGGATTAAAATTTGTGAACCGTTAAATCTATTCCAACACAAAGTTTCACTGAACTAATGAAACATCATGAATAAATTAAATGGTTTTAAGTAATGCTGAACTATTGTTAGTTGTTAAAGTAAATAGGATTCATATGCCTGTGAAAATTTTTTTCCTTTCTCCAGCATGCATATACACAGCTCATTTTAAAAAACAATAAAATACATATACAGAACCTAGATCTGCTCACAAGATGAATTATTATTTCGGAAGTGATGGTGTGGAGGAAAGCAGCAAAATAAAATCTAGTGTTTTTACTTTGTTGTGTCAAGTGGATAAAATTGAATTGAAGAGCTGTCATTTTCTAAAACAGTTTCACATTGTCTCTGTAACAGAACAGTTTTCTATGCGTTTTAAAATGTTAGAAGATAAAACACTTTCATACGCTGTTTTTCACTTACTTTCGTACTCAACGGAATATGCTGCAAGGAACAGAAAAAAATCCACAAACTAAGAAAGTCATTGCAATCTTCTTAAGAGAAAAAACCTGTTCTAATGGTGGCATTACAACATGACAATTTTTCAAAGTGCTGCAGATTTCCTTTATAGATTTCTTACATATTTTGATGTCCACACGCATCTCTCAAAACATTGTCTTGTAGAATGCAGTTTTCTCAGTAGAAATCACACCAAATCTCAAAATTAACCCCACCACTCTCAAACTGCACTCTCGTGCATACAGACTTTTATAGTTCAGTGACACAAGGAAGGAGCATATCTGCGTTCCTTCATGCTAAACAAAAAAGCAAGTTTTCAGCTAGCTGTAATCAGTGTATCTTCAGCAAAACCACCCAAGTTATGCCAGCGTGTGCCATTCAGATGCTGATGACCTGTGCACTAGCACGTACCTCGTATCACAGAAACCACAGGCAACGTTAAGTTAAACAGTTAAGGCTGTCTAACAACTCCTGTTACAAGATTCTCATTTAGTACTCAATTTTACCCAGCTTGGGTAGCATTTTCCATAGTGAGAGTTCACATGTATTCTGTATTTCACGTTGCCAAGATGATCTTATTTTCCTTTTGGTTCAGCAAGTTTTAGCCAGAATGAAAACACTCAGAATGAAATCAAGGGAAAAATAAATTACCCTGCTCTAGTTACGATTAGCTTATAAAGTAGTTTACTAAATGTAATGCTGCCACACTTAAAAATATGAACTTGAAGAATATATTTTGGAAGTCACACTGCCTACAGTTTAGGGACAGGTTTTTCAGTTTAAATTTCCCCGTAGGCGTGACACAAAGTCACACTTTTTCTAGAGAAGCTAAGAAGTTGAGCTATGAGCAAAGGAGGAATACTAAGTCAGAGAAAGAAAGGTATTACAACCAAGAAAACTGCATAGCAGTCTAAAATAGTAGGTCCAAAATATGCCTCTACTACTGAGATACCACTTTGCGATATTGACCAAACCAGGCAATCCGAATCATGCAGCTTTTAATGGACATCATCTATTCTTGTGACCCACATTTCCTAAGTGTGAAAGTCAGAAAAATGGGCTAAACTCACATAAACACTGGAGTTGAAAGAAGCTGTGTTCCGAGAACATATGCATTAAAATACTAATTGTTCCAAAAATAATAAGGCCATAGGGGTTTCAAGCTTGGCACCGAAAATTAATGGATGTGTTCATTAATGTACACAAAATTCCTCAGTGTGAGTAAGAGCGACATAGAAACAATGTGGAAAAAAGCACACAGGCAGAAAACACCTTTCCCACATTCAAGGCAGAATCTGGATAGAGCACTTCAAATAGAGCTAGGGGGTCAAAAGAAAAAGATGAAAGAAAATAGCAAATAGTTACTAATTCTCTGGTCCTGTGTCAGGGAAAAGAGAATGAGGTCATGCACATAAAGACTGTGTGAGAAAACAAGAAAGCAGAGGAGCAAACCACAGTTTCAGATACGTAAAACACAGCCTTTCCTTTGAATGCGCAGACTGAAACAGTGCTCATCTGGAAATCTGCCCTTCAGCAGAGGGTGCAATTCTTCCCAGAGTTGGAACAAGTCAACAAACTGTTCCTACAGCAATCTGCAACTGCCACTGGTCGTCTTTCCCCTCTCCAATTCAGCCTGTAGCAAACTCTCTGAAACAAGACGTGCACGTGTCATTGGGTTGTTCATCAATCAGAATTATTTGCCCTACCATGCCAGGGCTGGTAACGATCATCCCTTTGCATTCTTCTGCATATTTCTGCCATTCCAGTTCTTCCCACTGAAGCATGTTGGCAATCTCCTCTTCAGGCACCAGAGCTTTATTGCATCGTAACAAGTAGAGAAGAATCTGATGCATTGAGAGTACTTCTTTTCCTCCATCTTAAAACCATAAATAAATAAATAAAACACATTTCAGTTATTCACTCCTAAAGCATGAGCAAAAGAGAAAATATGCAGAACACAAAATATTTGGATGAGCAAAATAAAATGCAAAATGCTTAAGAGATTTGACAAATATGAAGGCAAATGTTTTATTGATGAATACTGCACATGCATAAACACTTGGCTAAACTGGAAGCAATAACGGTAATGGCAGCAAGAGTACCAGTTTCATCATACTGTAAAGCTGAAGTTTCTAACGTGCCTGAAAAAAAATTTTAAATGAGTAGGCAGAACAATCAGTTACATTGTCCAGTTACATCTTCCTTTTCACACTTTTATCATTCTTTTTACAACGGTAGTTAAAAAGCCTTTAGGCATTTATGCAGCTTTTTTAAAGAACACTCAAGATTTTACAGGATACTTCTGGATGAATGTAGCAAGTTATCCTTGCATTTTACACTCATCTGTACCGCTTACAAGCAGTACCTACAGTAATGAAGACTAAAGAGCCCGATGCTGTCTTCCGTGACTAAATGAATCAAGGGCACGTGAAAACTGCTAAATAATTCCGAGAGGCCAGGAAACCTGCACAGCAAAGGCTGCTTGTAAGAAAGGAGCACAGTACGATGACCATCTGACCGGCTCCAGGTAGCCAGCTGCAGACCTGAAGGTGCAAACAGGAAAGACGAGGGACGGTTCTGACCGACCACGCTCAGAAGACGCTGACTATTCAAACCCAGCACGTCCGCTCGTCTTAGTAAAAAGACAGACATGTTACTACAGTGCTTTAATTCTGACACGCACATCTCTGCGACGCGCTCCAGGAACAGGGTGTTAATCTGTAGGCATGGGGGCATCTTCAAGTTTCATCCCCACAGAGCACAAACGTTGATTTTCCTTTCCCAGGGAGCAGGAGCAAACTGGTCCTGCCACTGAGTACATTGTCTCCACCACTACACACGCAAAAAAAGGAATGGAGAAAAACCAGAAGCAAAGCCTCAGAGCAATATGGAGTACTGCGTTCAGCTCTGGAGCCCTCAGCACAAGAAGAACATGGAACTGTTGGAGCGGGTCCAAAGGAGGGCTACAAAAATGATCCGAGGGCTGGAGCACCTCTCCTATGAGGACAGGCTGAGAGAGTTGG
>Ga0065711_1040689_pt1 | contig 16763 bp, 7 predicted proteins | sample Hoacrofraction12_FD_59098 | JGI IMG/M metagenome (GOLD analysis project Ga0065711, IMG submission 59098) | Hoatzin crop microbial communities from Cojedes, Venezuela - Epithelial fraction 12 v2 (version 2) | ecosystem: Host-associated > Birds > Digestive system > Esophagus > Crop | place... | reverse complement strand
TTTTTTTTTTTTTTTTTTGAGAGTTGCCAGAGAAGACAGTAGCAAACACTAATCAACAGCTTAATGGTTAAATCATTCACCTAAAAAATGAGAGATGTTTTCAGCTTGAGAGTGTCCAAAAACATACCTTCCATCACCAAGCTATAACGGCATAAGCAGCCTTTTCATTCCCTCCTCTTAAAACTGTTTTACTGTTGACAAAATTGTGAACAGGTCACAGAAGCAAGATTTTAGAGCACACACATTAATCCCTCTAGTTCTGTACCCTAGCAGTCGGGCTACAAAATCACACCCTTTCCTCTTTTGCACAAGGAATCTCAAGTGCTTTGCTGCACTGCTTCGGAAAGAAGGGAAACTTCTTTATAGAAACGCCACACCAGCTGTAGGTGCTTTCCCTGGGTTGTGGCTACGGGTTTAGCAGGAGCTCGTTCTTAGAACTCCTAATAGCTGAACAAGTGATGTAAACAGTATACATTGTATGAAATACTAGCATTATCTTCTTAACTGGTGGATGTGTTTTATGAATGACTGCACGCTCTCTTGAACAAGCTATTTGTAGACGTGTAGCTCAGGGAAAGACTCTACATGGACAGAAGTCCCTACTTGCACTCCACATAAACCACTTAGTTCTAGAAAGGTGTAAAATTTAGAAAAAATTCTCATCCTCGTGGTTTTCCATGACCAATAATATGTAGACTGTTTTAAATACTACATTGAGAGGTCCCTTGACTTTTCCCCCTACAAGTCTACAGGAAGCCTTGGCATTCCCCAAAGGTTTCTGCGCCTGGGACAGGAAACCCAAATATCAGATGTTTCCCCAGACCTTTGCTGTAATCTTTCTGTAATGCATTACTTTGCATTAAGCACAAAATTAGGCATACTAAGTTTCACTCAACTTCTCAGTCTGGCTATCAGAGAAGACTCCACAGCACGAGGCAGCTGTTTCAGGATATGCTCTAAATGACTCCCTAGTCCAAAGGGAGAAATGTCTAAACCAGCCAATCAGAAATCCAAGATGCCACCCTTCTTTAGCCAATTTACGCTGCCGGTCATTTCTTCCACCTGCATATTCACAGCCCTGTAGCTCCTCTGAAAGTTAGAAGCCTAATCTGTCTCATATTTGAATCACAGAATCATAGAATGGTTTAGGTTGGAAGGGAAAGGTTTTATCCTTTAAAACACAAAAGGACGATATGCTCTGCTATGAAGTAGGCTAGTGCATTCAATCTAAGTGAAGAAAATGCAAAGTTAATTCTCTATTTCAGACCAAAGTTACTGGGTTTTTTCTTTTTCTTTTTTTTTAATTTCTTTCAGGTGTGTGCTTTAATCCCAGAGCTATCAGTCATTTGATCTCCCTTGCTGAAGGTGTCCTGCTTTGCAGAAAAGGATCCAAAATTAATTAGGGAAAACAAGGGGTGCAAAAAGCAGGGAACATGACTGCATTATGAAAGTCCTAGCGTCTGCTCCCAGAATTATTTCATACAAAAATTCCTTTGAGAAGAAATTTGAGCACAGATTTCCCCCTGCCCAAGAAGTTCTCTAGTTCCTGGACTTGACTCCTGTGGCTAGAGAAAGAGAGACATATCACAGCTCTTTAATACTTTTTGTACAGTAATATGGCTTCAAGGGGGTGAGCACCAAGCTTATAGCTTGAAGGTGGGAAATGAGAGATGAAGGTTTGAACCCTTGGAGGCAGAAGGGGGAATACTGGCTTAATGCAAAAGTAAGTGAAATTCCACTTTATATGGAATGTCAGATTAGAGGAGATCAATGGCTCCATGGCTTAAAAGAAAATGAACATAATTAAAGAGCTTGATCATATATTATGCACTAAGTTCAAACTCCTATGAAATCAGGGTGATTAAACACTAAAGAATTAATCAGAATCAAAGTCTGTCAAATAGTGTTTTCTCTCCTAACAACTTAGTATTCCTTTAAAGTACGAAAAAAAAGAATATTAAACCCAATTAAACCCCACTTTTACTCCATTTCTTTTTATTTGCAGCAAAATAATTTCACAGAACTAGGTCTAGTTATATTTCAGGCTTACCTATTTTGATTACTAATGTTTACTGCTCACTAAAAATTACACTGCAATCACAGTTTTAATTCCTTCACTACGCAGATCTAGACACAATAGTCCTAGAAACTTTGCTATTTGATCTATAGAAATCAAGATAGCTGTCCCTAAATAAGTTCAGAGCTGAATAAATATTGTCATGATTTTGTTTTCATAATGTTTATTGTTACGGAAAAAAATGGTTCTTTAAGAGAAAAATAAAAACTGAGAATTTCAAACATGTCTAAATAATTGAGATAGAAATTTACTGGGCATTAACAGGAATGTACATTTTCAAGTGCTTCTGAACACCCAGTCTGCAAATATAGTACCTACGTACCTACAGAAATCAGGAATTTGCCAACTTTTTCTTGTATCTGGCCTTCCCTAAAATAGCATCTCCAACCTTTTTCCCCCCCAACTCTGCTTATTCTAACGTATCACCTTTTCTCAGCACAAAAGCAGAGAGAGCATCACTTAAAAGAAATCTGAGAGGGGTAAACACCCTGCCAGCGCCGGCCAGGCATCAGCACAGCTCGCGCATGCCGCTTCAGGAACCAGCAGCCTCCCATGCACGGACAGAGCTCACCGCAACACGCTGTATGAGGCACTGCCGCCATGCAAACACCTTCTGCATGAACGCAAAGAGGAATTAAGCGACTACCACACGTTCCTTTCACATCAAGCGTTTCCTGCTGCCCCACACATGCTAAAAAGCAATCCCAGCTGAAACCAGAGCGGCTTTCCCAGTCTTTGCTATCCCACTCTCAAGTCAACCAGTAAAGCTTTTTACAGTAGCAGAGCTGTTATTCACTACTCAGTTATACAGTAGCAGAGCTGAAACCCTGCTCCCCCAGGAGTACTCAAAGGGCATCATGATACTTTTGCCCTGGCAGATTGCATTGCCCCCCGACTTATAAACAACTCCTTGACCTTCTGAGGAAGAAGTCAGAAGTCTTTCCTCCCCTCTTCTCGTACCTCCATATATGTCTGCAGCATATACACTCTAAAGCTTTCATTTCAACTTATGGCCATAGAATGTTACCTGGATCACCAGGTATGAGTAGAAGGTCCTGACGGAGCACAAAGCCTCTTAATTAGCTACAGCCTTTGACTGGAACTAGGAGAGTGGTGAAAACTATTCAGGGGTGAAGATACTATGTGAGCACAAACCAGATTATTCTGTTGCTCTGGTATTGGAAACTGCTTGTGCTTAATTTGAGCTAGGTAGAAGAGTAAAGACCAAGTCAGATAATTTCTTCTAGGAAGCATATAAAGTAAATGAAACGTAAGCAGCACGAACCAAATAACCAGAAGGCAGTCTTTGGGGTACAAGACCGCCGACATCTAGGTAACTGTACAATAACACCATTTAGGGTCCAGACTGCTTAGGTAACAGTCAGAAATAGCAAATCCAGGTAGGTATGTAGGACCAATGAAGAAAAAGTGATTTGGGATGGGTTGTTTAACTGGGAAAAATGTGGGCAAAGACAAGGCACAGGGGCAGCAAAAAGGCAGGTTCAGGAGGGGTGGGGGGAAGGAAGAAGGCTATTATACCTCATTCAAGCACCACTCCCACTGTGGAAGTGCAGTTGTCTATGGGCAGTTGAGAAGCTTACCTCCAGACTTGGGTCTGCAGCTAACAAAGCACACCCAAGCACACATATATAATCTTCTGTGGCAATTAATGGTAATTAAAAGTAACATCAGAGGCTCTTCTGCATCCTTAAGTTCGCTTTTACAGAACAGATTATAATTTGCTAGTTTTGAAGAGCTCTTCTTCATGTTCTACAAGCACATTTAATTTCCTATCTTTTTATTGCAAACTTTAAAAATCTTCACACGCTAAGTTAGCACTGAAACCTAAACTTCTGGCTGAAAGCTGAAACTTCTATGCTTCCCGGCCCACACAAACATTCAATAACTAGTCAGCCATTTCAAAACTCCTGTACCACCACCCATCCCGTATCTCCAGTGAAACCTTTTCTTCCTACATGAATCCTTAATGATCTCAAGTCTCCTTCTCTCAGGTCCTCCTTCTGCTGACTGACATCTGAAAACTTTTCCCTCTGGAGACAGTACAGGGTTACTTCTAAACCAGTCAGAAAGGATCTACAAGAGGTACCCTTCCTCTAGGGAGAGTAATGCGACATGGTAAATTACTACAACTCAGGCATCTTGTTGTGTAATTATACTGTCTTAAAGCTCCCTTGGGAAAACAAAACAGAAAAAATTTCACACACACATCCCTCTCCCACTCAAATATCAGGTAAGCTTTATGGAACATTATAAAACTCCAGAACATTAGAAAGATATCTAAATAGTTTTTTAAAGACAGTTTAAATGTTCAGCAGTGGACATCTTTAAATAACGGAAAACACTTTTCAAAGTCACTTCATACAAATCTGTTTTAAGTAAGGTGCATTGTTATAATACCATATCTGGCATACAAGCCCTGGCTACCTTTATAGAGCGTGCTAGCAAGAGTACACCTGACCAGCACAAAACAGATGAAGGCTGAGCATGGCACACATCTCTTCTAGAAAGTGAGCAGGCAGAAGGCCTGGACCATTTGTACAGCATTCAAAACCAAACCTTGATTCACTTCAAGAAGATATAATTCACTCCACAGCTGCTGGCCTAGAGGGCAAGGATTGCACCTTGGCACCATCCCAAGAAGAACATACTGATGTACCTTCAGATTTTTTCCAATGCATTCACCAACCAAACAGGTCACAGAAAGCTTCAAAATATTCAGAATGACTTAGGCAAGGCAAGCTACACACAGAAGATAAGCATTTTATTACTCATGACAAAAAGGCAGAATACTGAATACATCAGTATACACCGGAACATTTTTAATTCTAAAGAAATGCAACTGTTCTCTATCCCTTTCACACATTAAAACAAAAAAATCAAAATAATCAATGGCATGGTATAAACAAATACAGAAATACATTTAGGAAATACATTTAGGAAATACAACCAAATGATAAACTGCAGTTTCCAACTGAATTTTAATTACTTTGATCAAAACAGTGGTTTTGCTCAGAATTATGCTTACCCAAAAACAAACAGGAAAACACACCTAAACTTCTAAATCCTATGGAAATGACAATTCCTTTCAACTAGATTACAAGTATAGCCTCTGCTACTTACAAAGAAAAATGCTGTTATGCTGAGGTTGCGGGCAGGGGAAGTACACAGCAAAAAAAGGAAGACTGGGAATAAAACCCGCAGCCACACATTCCAGAAGCTTCATCCAACAATCGTAACGTAGCCTTATAATGCACTTCTGAAGATTTGTATGAACAATGGCAACAAAAGACATTCTCTATATTTACAGATGCAGCATAATCCTGAAAATACTTTCAATTACCTGTTTTTTACCTTAGGCACTTTGGGTATCAGACCTTCAGAAAAGAAATTACTATCACAGTCTAGACTCCTTCTGAATTGAAAATATAACACACATTTCTGCAAATAAATCTAACATTTCCAAGTTGTAGTACATGAAAATAGTACACACACAGCTGTTTATTTTTTCTTAATCATCTGCCACTTCTAGGCTCCATTTTGCAACATTAGGTAAGCAGTCTTCTACAACTACACACAAGTTAAAGCACAATACCCTTTACATTAGCAGAAAATCTAACTTAAAATATGCAAATTGTATATTAATGCCACACCAAGAAGACTGGCATTTAGGATATCCACATGATCTTTAAAAAGACACCCAAGCACCTGCTATTCCAATTGAATGACAGCCATAAGTTACAATCAGAGTTAATTAAGCCCTAAATTTTCATGTAGAGTCAAAGACACTAAGTATTACTTGGCATTACAATGAACGTAGCCCAGAGAAATAAATGTAAAGGTATCACTCAACATGAGTAATGTTGCACAATACAACCTTTATCATAAGGGGAAGGAGTATGTCAAACTATTGCCAAAGAACATGCCATGTAATCTTATAATTTTAACTATGAAAAACTTTGAATTCTGCCATAATAAAAAAGTGCCATATAAAGAAAACAGTTAACAGTCACAAATGGCTACAAATTAACCTCTCAATTTAATCAATACATTAACATAACACTTTGATACTGTATCTAATATTTACGTAAGAAAATTGCTGGACATGTGTCTCCTTTAAAAAAAAAAAGAAAAATTAAAAAAATTCTGGTTTCCAGATAAAGCTTTCAGGTTTTCACAGGAACTAAATACATCATAATATCCATTTGGGGGAAAGGGGGAATCGTGTTCTTAGATCTTATATGCATATAGAGATGCATTAGACGTACTGTCTATCATTAGGGATGTATTCACTTTTTTTGTTTAAATTCAAACTATCACAGGGCAGACAAAAAAAAAAACCCTCATACTTCAGGCCTCTTCATGGTTTATCTTTGTCCAAACAATTAGGGGGCGGAATAAATAAATAAATGCATAAATAAATGAAAACCGGAGAAACATCTGACGCATTCTCATAATTTCAGAATGGTTAGTACTTTAATACATATACAGCATATCATCACTTTTCAGTTCTCCTGAAATTTCCTCCTCCACCAAAGCAGAAGAAAGGAAAAAGCTCTGAATGTTTCCCCTCAAGACACAAACAGACTAAGTCCACAGAAAAAACTTCCTCTCTCCATTCTGACAGATGGGTGGGGAGGATGGAGGAGAGAGATCAGCCAGCTATGCACACTCGCAGAAAGAACAATTCCAATTGTGATGCAACCCAGACACCACCTAAGAGAACCCCGAGATAGGTCAATTGCATCTTTACACCAAGAGCTAACTGAAAACAACTTAAGGGGTCTCTCTCCCATAAACAGGGATTCAAGGCTTTGGCTTAATGTTAGTAAACTTTCTCCTAACAAGAGTTAAGTTACACAGGAACTTTGGAATTAGAAACAGAGAAGCATATGCTTGGCATCTTTGTTTTCTGAGCATCCAACAAGGAGACAATACTACTGTAAACCAGATGTTACTGCAAATAAAGTTGATATATATATACACACAAAAAAAATTGTAAAAGCACTCTGAGAGAAAGATTTGCCAAAAACATGATTGTGTAAATAAATATAACGAGATCTTGGGAGGGGAAAAAATAAAATACACTCAGAGCAGTATCTGCTTTTTTTTTTTTTTTTTTAATGCTGTGAAGAAGTACTTTCCTAACTGCAGTCTACCTACTATTCAAATAATTCTTCTGATAAGTCTTTCTGGACTGTGGATCATCAGAATCACAAGTCTCAACCAGTGCAGTGCGTCTAGTAGCAGACTTACTCTGCTTACTTTTCTTGTCATCATAATGTTGAAAAAAAACTTCTTCACAGTATTGTCCACCTTTTGCAGTTTTTCTTGTGTTTCAGTGTTATATGAACTCAAATCCTTTGTTAATGATATTCCAGCACCCACTTTACCAGACTTCCTTATTTCAACCTTTATCACAGATAGTTCTATGCTTCAGATACTTTTTTTTGTTTCATTTGATTTATTTCTGCCACCAAAATATGAGTTTTTGTCAGAATTGTAATCTAGTTCACAAAGGGAAGCACAGTAACTAGAATTTGGACACTTTGGCTGCAAATCTATTTTTTCTGATTTAATTGTGTTAACCGGAATGATGCAGCACTTACTTCTAGAGTAGACTGCATGGCCAGCAGCAACTAAGTCATGAGCTAGACTGTGCTCCTCATACAGAACATCCACCTCTAATTTCATTTCAGAACCATAGTGTTTAAAGTGAAATACCAGATCCGGTTTACTAAGAAGTTTCTGAAACAGAAGTTTAGCTTCATCACTCCAGTATTCCCCCAGGGCAGGAATGGTATCATGTAAAGAGCAAGAGTGTGCCAAGCGTGGTATACAAGACACACTTTCCGGAATAACTTTAAGTTTATGGATATCAGAGCAAGGGATGCTCTTCAAAAACCCATAATCAATCAATGTAAGAACAACAGACTGACTTGTTACTTCATTAATTTCTGCCCTGTTCCACTGTGCTTCCAGTCCAAATTCGATCAAGCAGCTAGCACCAGGAGCCACAAGTTCTTCTGGCAAAGTTGGCAAGCTGTCAGGAAGGTCAGAGAGAAGCAAAGACAAGTTTTTCATGCAATCAAAAAAGATTTCAAACTGGATGCAGAAGTTTGAAGGATCAGTAACTGCAGTTGCAAACCCAGGATACTTTCTGCCACTCTGCAGCAGCGTCCATGGGATTGAATTTATCTTGAATGATGTATCAAACTCCTTACAATCTGTATCACTGGATTTTTCTCGTCCAGCAATAGTCCCACAATGACTTAAAAGCTGGTTCAAATACTCCTGAAGTAGAATTTCCCCTACTATAATATCTACTTCCCAGATATGAGAGGATTCCAAATATCTCAAAAACAAGATCCTTATTTCATGATCCAGGAGTGCATTTACTACATGGACAAATGGAATTTTCTTCAGTTTTTTAAACCAAACCCATTTACAAAATACAGCTTGTTTAGGAATACTTCTGATCTCATCACTGAGCATCTTTGCATTAGTTAAGGACACCATCTCACAATTGCCATAATCCATGAAAAAAACTAGCATTAACTTCTCATTAACGAATTTCTTTATCACTTTTGATCGATACCACTTCAAGTTCCTCTCAGATTTCGTCATGCATTCCAATCCTAATTCAATGTCATCCACTCTAAGCAAATCACTTCTTTGTGCTTCTTTGACAAGCATTACATTTAACTCATGTAATATCTGCGAATTTCTAAGTAACTGTACATGAAGTTCTCCACACTCTGCAACATTAGTTACTTCTGCTCCTTCTACCTGTCCAGAATTTAGATCTTGAGGAAGGACATTTAATGCTGTTTTGGAAGTTTTTTTCACGTTAACAGCCTTAGTTTCACTTTGACCACCTAAACCATTTCTTGATTTTCTATCTTGTAGATTACCATTTGTAACGAGATTTTGTTTTGACCTATTTTCCTGATTATGGACAGTTGTTTTTTGCCACCTTGCCCTACCTTGTTTCTGCAGAAGGTCATTAGACATAGACTTCCCATCACAAATCACATCTATTTCCCATTGCTCTCCATGTTGCTGTAAGAACTTGCAAGCAACTGCCTTGTTATTTATTTTGCTCACAAAATAGGAAGTAATTTTATTAGTCCAGCCTTCACCAGGCACACTTTTTACTCTGCTAAGGAAACAATGAACACTGAGCCTCGGCAAGGTTAAAAACTTTTTCTGAATCCTGCAGATTTTTGAAGGACTTACAACTGCTGCATTACCATAGTCAATGAACTCTACTTCAAAGGAGTTTCCTGATCTCAGAGTTTTAACAACTGCTCTATAGTAAAAACAATCAGTTTCATGCTCTGCTACAATGAGATCCCCTACCATGAGCTCATCTAAGCAACTTTCACAACCCATATTCACCACACTTTCATTTAATTCTTCTGCTAGTTGCATTATTAAGTTTTCATCCTCTGCAAGCTGAACATAGAAACTTGATGGACTATTCATATGAGAAATATACCCTGCTACTTCAGAATTCACCTGAATATCACGTTGAGGAAGACTGATCAATTTAGGTATATTTTCATTACTCCTTTCCTGCTGACCTGTAAAATTTAGTCTTTCATAATGAGATTCAGAGAGAGCATTTACAGTTACTTCCTTTGAACTTAAAGCAGGATGACAGAGTGATGGAGAAGCGGGCTCTCCAACCAGAGGTTCCTCTCTGTCCTCCAGAACAGCACTGAGAGTATTTCTAAAACCTGGTTCTTCACTGTCCTGTAAAGTTAGTGGGTTTGAGGACCCACTACACAACTTTTGTGTGCTATGTGCAGTTTGCTCTTCATCTTCAAAATTCTGTCCAATACCTGACTGATAATACTTATCATACAGTTGGCATTTCACTTCAGTTTTCAATTTAACTTTCTCAGGATTTTTAACAGCTACTTTGTTAATTTTTTTGTCATCTTCCATGTGACACATCACTCTTCCATTACTTCCAACAAATTGTTCTGTGCCATTTTTCAGTGCCAATTCTTCCCATATTTTTTCTTTAATTTTCTGACTTACTTTGAGCTGCCCATCATACAACTCCACAATAATCTGTCCATCTGATTCTCTGGATACAATTAGAGCCTTCAGCAGTTTACCAAGGAATGTTTCCTTAAACCATCTAGTAACTCTTGCTGGAATTCTTGTCTCCCTGAGATCTGACAGACAGCATTTAATAGCTTGCATGGGTGTGAATAGTAGGTCAGTGGCAGAGTCTGGAATAGGCATCAACTGGTCTCTCTCTACCATATTCTTATTTCCAAAATCCACAAAGTCAGCACATAGATAGGACGTCGATTCCACAGGAAAAGCCAAAGCTCTATAAAAGAGACCATCTTCAAAATATCTGGCAATACATAATCGTGTATTGCCGGTATCGTATTTTGCATCATTTGACATTTTACTTATGACACTAACCTTCTCCATCAATGCTTCTATAGTTTCAGTGTTTCGATTAAGCTGACAATAGAACTTTGAAGGACTATTTATGTAAGTTATATAAACTTCTTCCTCACTTCTGATTTTTACATTAAAAGATGAGTAGCAAAAACTGTATAGAGTACCTAAAGCTGCAAGATTTCTCAGACCAATAAATTCAGACTGGGTGAGACCATGTTCTCCAAGGAATTCCTCTGCACTAACAAATGGAGTCTGTAAGTCAACTATATTACATAAAGAGTTGGGGCCTATAAGAATAAGAGCATAAATGACACAAGTCAGTGGTCCTCTAGAAGCAGAAATTAAGTCTTTAAAACGTCTACCCACTTCTTCAGAACAATTAAGTGAGCCTGTCTGTAAGGGTACATTTTTAAGTGCACACCGAAATGCTTGACTTTCCAGAGCTAGGAAATCCGGAAGAACAGCTTGCAGATCTTTAAGTAAAACTCTTTCCCGATAACCATAGTCTACAAAAACCACATCAACTTCATTTGTGGATACTTGCTGCACAACAGTTGCTCTGTACCACTTCCCATCTCTGGGACATTTAACAACACAGGCAACCTGTCCAGTTTTGTAAGGACTGGAATGGCCTTTATAGTAAGTCTGAATTTGTTCCATCAATTTATTTAGCTCTGGCAGTTTGCTTTGCAACTGACATGAAAAATCTACAGGTGAAACAATGTAAGAACACACCACTTCAAAAACAGCTCCTGGTTTAAACACAAACTCTTTATAAAATAATTTTTTCTCTGGTACTGATTTATGGCTTTTAGACATAGCACCTTTTCCAAAACAGGACAGCACAACAGATTCTCTCAGCACCAAAGGCACACTTAATGTTTCCTTATGAAATCTCTCTCCATTTCTGGATACCTTACTTTTACTAATACTACAGATACTCTGTGCATTTACCTTTTTTTTTTTCTTCAACTTGTGGGGACCTAAGGCTTGACTTTTTTTTGCCAAATTTAGAACAGAATCTGGTGCCTTTTCCCAGTATTCAGCATATCCTGCTTGAACCATACATGTGGCAACATTTCCGTGCTGCAAAGCATTCTTACACTGCACATTAACAATGTATTTGTCGTTTCGCTTTCCAACCACTTGAAGGTTGAGTACTTTGTTAAACACTATATCTTTGAAGAAATCAGTGTCCTTTTTAACCCACACACCATCAATGGGAAACGTACGAGCAAGTGTACAACACATAGCTAAAGCTGGTAAATCAGAAAACTCAGGGAGCAATGTTTTCACATCATGACAGGGTACTGTATCTGTATTTCCAAAGTCCAAAAAATAAACAAAAATGTTTACATTAAGCACTTCAATTACAACAGCCCGATAATAACGCATGTCTTTGCTGTATCGGGCACAGCACAGCAATCCAGGTTCTGGGTTTTTAAGGATCATTTCATCAGCTCTACATCGGTTATATGCATCTGTAATACTTTTCATCAAAGTTTGAAATTCATTCTGATAGTCACATGTTTGAATCCAGAAGTCAGACGGATTTACAACATACACCACAAAAGCATTATGGAAAGAATTCATTTGCATTTCTACTGTTTTGCAGTAGCTTGACAAAGAAATATCCCATTCACGTATGCAGTTTTTTGTATGTTTATTTCCAGTACAATTCTTAAATGAATTGTATCTCTCATCAAATGGTTTGTAGTTCACAGCAATACTTGGAATTTTTGCGTCCGAAAGCGAGACACATAATGCAGTTGCCTCATTCAGGTTTTCTGGATGCCTAGCATTAATTCCAAGATTTTGATTTTGCAGCGTAACATAATACAAGTGCTTAACGTCACTGAATAAATCAACATGGACACATACAGAAGTTTGTCCTATCAAGGCCTGTATAAGTTCTTTCAGCTGAATTTTTATTACTGTTTCATCCTGACTATCAAAACAAGACAGCGCACATGGAAATGAAATCATCGGTAACGCCATGAACTCTACTTTAAGTTTCTGAATGCAACTAGATGGCACAGCTTCAGTATCGCCAAAATCCATAAACCAGACTTCCACACTGTCAGCGAGAAGCTGTTTTATCACTCCTCTATGCCATTGTCCATTTTGCCTTTTGGCAGCACAGAGTAGCCCTAAACTATCAAAAGATTTATTATTTTCTGTACTGACAGCTTCATAGTACAAATGCATAGCTCCCGTCAAATCTTCCAACTCTTTCTGCCATTTCTGTATCTGACAGTAAAATTTATTTGGGCTTACTGCAACAGTTATTTTTACATTTTCTTTACTGCCAACAGGTAGACGTGGAAAAAGATCACCTGGAACCGGCCAAAACTCTGTTGGTTTCCCAGAATTACTGAAACTAAGCAACTCCTTCACTGAACATTTCTTTTGCAACAACTGTGGTACTCTCTTACAAAGCATTTCTTGGGGAAATGCTCTCAATGTTTTGACAATAAGACAAAATGAATCTTCGTCAATAAATTTTCCTAACTGCAGTTCAAGAATATCACTAACGACCTTTGGCACTTCTAAAATAAACAGTTGGTATGGTATAACGGCTTTCACATGACCTGTAATATGTAATCCTACCAGAGATGAAAAATAGTTAATGGCTTTTGGACACCATTTTTCTCCAAGAGGAAGAATGCTTGCAAAAACACCCAAAACCATCTTTGGAGGCAGCCGAAACAATTCATCAGAAGCAGAAGCAAGATGCATTTCCTCAACCACTAACACTTGCCCAGTGTCTATAAGAAAAGCCTCACAGATATTGTGTCTCTTTTCCAGAACTCTTCCTCTATGCCATTTTCCTTCTGTGTCTTCCACCAAACAAGGTCCACCAATGTAAACATTATCTTTTACTTTGAATACACGTTGTATTTCATTTTGTAGTATGTAATAATCAAGCTCACATCCTGCCTTGCATTGACCCTGGAATACTATAACCAAGCATTCAGGATGGCATTCTATATGAGTTATCTTCAGATTCACATCTACTATGTTTGGAGATGGAGTCAGAGATTCCATTCTGTCTGCAAAGAAAAAGAGTAAGATCAGCCTGATAATTCTCAATACTTTTTTCTTTGTCAACTAATTCCATACATAAAATTTGTTTTTAAAATGCTTTATGAGCATATTATTACACTTCTGGTTAAAATGTATACTAAAAACTTTGCAAGGTCATGTTTTACGCAAGTGGGACACACAACAGAACTCTTGTTGCAAAGACATGTTCAGACAACACCTGAAAAAAGTACCTCTGGACTTGCTCATGTGGCTACAGACTGATTTTATCACTTGAGAATAATTCATAGTCAGAAAGTTGTTCCCACAGTAACACAGAGAGGGTGGAACACGACATACAACACAAGGAAACAGGGAACAGGACACACAACACAGACAGACACAGACATGCAGGGACGTGGAACAGGACAGACACCTAGAAAGATAACTATTTCTTCTCAAAGAACAGTATTTCTGCTCACAGAAAACAAAAGAGTGGAAATCAATTCATGTTATTTATACAACTTCTGCTCATGTCACAAATGTTACTTGCACCCAGAAAATTTAAATGCAAATCTCTCCAAATAAGAAGAATTCGGAGTTTCATTGCACTGGACTTGCAGTTATAAGGAGAGTTTACCTGCAACAGTATTTCCAGGCTGTTTCCTTTTTTTTATTTAGTATGTGAATGACCACGGGCTCCTCCCCTACTCATCCTGCTTTTTCTGTGTAAATCATTTCTTCCATCAATGACATATTACAGGTCTGGGTTTTACTGTTTACTTAATCTGGCTGTCTATACACTATCAGGTGTAGCTGTAGCATATTTTAAGTTTTCATAATTGCACGGACATACAGAATACATTATCTATGTCCAACACTTCTGCACTGCCCACCAACAATCGTGCCAGGTCTGTTTTTTACTGCCTCAACCCTCCAATTCTGACAATTTAAGTATCTTCAGACCCTTCAGATACTTCTCTGACCTTCATCTATTATCTGGTCTTCAAAATCAGTTTCCAGTTCCGTTCAAATTTCTCAATGCATCTGTGATTTCATATTGTTTAAAAAGGCTGTGTACGCCCATAATTTAACCAAGCAATTCTATGGAATAAAGTGCTGTTCTAACAAAGTACTTAGGGGTTGACAACATCTGTCAAATGCAAAGACAATGGATAAACACACAAGGATAGACTGGACAAAGCATATACTTGATTTATGAATTTCTGTGTAAAGCTGAAATCGAAACTTTCAGTTTCAACTACAAGTTATTAGAGCAAGATCTCCCTCAGTCTGCAAAAAAAAGTCTTCAACAGAACTGCCACAATAGCTGTTATCACAAGCACACATGAAGTAGCTAGTGATCATACAATTCATCTTCAGAGTAAATATTGATCCCTACCACTCTAGTTCCACAAAAAATAAAAATTAACAAATAAATGGGCACTCCTACTGTAAAGCTTACCAAAACATCTTGGGCAGAAGGAAGAAGGATACATGACTTCTCAAAAAAAACCCCAAAAGCCGTACCAAAAATAGATCTGACAAATACCTTCTTAAAACCAACCCCCCCATTTTTCACTTTTCCCTGTAATAAAATAGCAAGCTAAATTCTGAGGGTTTTTTTAATGAAAGAAAACAGCCTTCAGGAAAGGGTTTTGTATACCTGGAAGAAACTCTGATCTTTCAAGAGAATCAAACTTTTAAAGGTGCACCACTGATGTTTTAGGTACATTTTTTTTTTTTTTTGTTACATTGAAACAAGCCACCTGTTGCAGAAACACTTAACAAATGAAAACCATCTGTGCAACAACATTTGCTTGCCTGTTGTCACAGACCAAATAACTGCATCACACTGATAAAGCCACATTACTACAGTTTACCAAATGACCTTTAGCTTTTTACTCACCTATACACCGATTAGGACTTACTCAGAACACAGCTTTAGAGACCTCAGCCCTCTTGTTAATAAGTCTGCATCTCTCTACAAGGAAAGATGATGGAAAAATCATTCTTGTAGTACTTCTCTAAATCCTCCTCCTGCCCAACAAACACACCTTGGAAGAGTTCCTCATACACAGTTTAATTACAATATTAAGATTTCAAAAACCAAAACTACAAAACTGAATCCACCTTCCTAAAACTATGGCGCAGTTCAAAAAACACAGCAGTCAGTATCACACTACACAAATAATCTGCCACTCATTTTCTAAACAAGGGCGGTCACACATTTATTTTTGTTTGGCATACTTCAACCATCAAAATCCATACCTTATCACACATGCTACTACCACACAAACTTACATCATAATAAAAGCGCTTTTAAACGTAACCGTACACAGGACACAAGTAACAGCTTAAGATATCCCCACTGCCTTCCAAAGCAGCGGCTCTGACCGGGGCCGCCCGACGCCTGAGGAGCGGAGCACACAGCCCGGCTCCCCTCGACAACGCGCCGACAGCCGGGCGGACGCTGCCGCCACCAGGCGACACTCGAAAGTGAAGACCGCCACCTTTCAGCGGTAGCTTCCTCACCCCCCACAAGCGCGAAAGCGACGTGTGACAGCCACAACCCCCAGAGCACGAGCACTTTACACCACCCCGACGCCGAGCCCAACCACCAGCTATCCACTTCCCCACTCACCCCACGCTGACAAAATGGCGCCACAAAGCCAGCCTCTCACATGCTGCTCGCCAAGGCGCATGCGCTGTAGCGCCACGGGAGACTTTAATACTGCTCTGGTGGAGGATAGAGCTTAAACTTGATTGGCGGGAGCGCGGCGCCCAGCCAATCGGCACGGCCCAATGGTAGAGGCGCCGCCTCTGTCTTGCGCTGGGGTTGGTGTCCCGCGTCCCGCCCTGCTGCGTGAGGGCAGCCCGGTCTGTGGGGCTTGGCCTGGGGAGTTTTGGGGGGGTTTGGTGGTGTTTTGAGTTTGGGGGGGATTTTTTTTTTTCCCCCTGTTCGTTTATATTTGCGCTTTGCAGCTGTCTGTTACTTAGAAAGTGGCCTCTAAGCCTTAGAAAAGGTGTCTGTGGGTCAATGAATCTGCTGGAGCTATCTAAAGAGCGTTTGAGAGCTCTGCTTCTTTCCCATCATCAGGAGGAAATTCTCCAGGCTAGGAGGAGTACGTCTTAAGAGGGTGCAAAGTGCTGCCCCGCCTGCTTTTCCATGCAAGTGTGGCTTTTACTCTTTTTTTTTTTTTTTTTTTTTTTT